>JGI26063J44948_1000270_pt1 | contig 13359 bp, 16 predicted proteins | sample MarorgKNORR_S2LV_4_FD_44948 | JGI IMG/M metagenome (IMG submission 44948) | reverse complement strand
AAAAGAGCTTCCGCTGTGGGAGGACATCCAGGTACATAAATGTCGACAGGAACAATACGGTCACAGCCTCTAACGACCGCATAAGAATAGTGGTAATAACCACCGCCATTGGCACATGAGCCCATTGAAAGTACATATCTTGGTTCTGGCATTTGATCGTAAACCTTGCGAAGTGCAGGCGCCATCTTATTCGTCAAAGTACCAGCAACAATCATTAAATCAGATTGACGAGGAGTTGGTCGGAAAACAATACCAAAGCGATCAAGATCGTATCGTGATGAACCCGCCTCCATCATTTCAACTGCACAACAGGCAAGACCAAAGGTCATCGGCCAAAGCGATCCTGTTCGAGCCCAGTTGATTACTTTGTCAAGTGANGTNGTAACAAAACCTTCCTTCATTAAACCATCAATAGCCATATTAAGTCCTAATTATTCCCATTCTAGTGCACCTTTTTTCCACTCAAAAATAAAACCAACTACCAGTAATAGTAAAAAAACAGACATAGCAATAAATCCAAACCAACCTANCTTTGCCTGAACAACTGCCCATGGAATGAAAAATGCAACCTCCAAATCAAAAAGGACAAANAAAATAGCTATCAGGTAATAGCGGATATTAAAGTGCATTCTNGAGTCATCAAATGCTGGAAATCCACACTCAAACTGAGAATTTTTCTCGTCATCNGGATTNCTAGGACCAAGAAGATAACCAGCCAGCGTCAAGCCAACTCCAAAGGCGATTCCTAAGAATATAAAAACGATAATTGGTAAATAATTTTCGAGCACTGTTTATCCTTAACTAAACAACGCAATATTATAACAAAATAATCACAAAACAGCTATAAAAAAAGTCTTCAAAAATCAAAAAAGACGGGAAAATAGTTTACATATTTATCTGCGTACCACCAACTGTAAGCATGTCAACTTTTAAACTCGGTTGACCAACACCAACAGGAACACTTTGGCCATCCTTTCCACAAACGCCGACACCAGGATCAAGTTTGAGGTCATCTCCAACCATTGAAATTTGGTGCAGCACTTCATCGCCTGCGCCAATAAGCGTTGCACCTTTTATGGGACTGGTGATTTTTCCATTTTTTATTAAGTAAGCTTCATTTGCTGAAAAAACAAATTTTCCTGAGGTAATATCGACCTGACCTCCATCAAAGTTTTTTGCATAAATTCCATCCTCAACTGATGAAATCATATCCTTAAAATTATCCTTACCATTTAACATATACGTATTGGTCATTCTGGGCATCGGAATGTGGGCGTATGATTCACGTCTCCCATTACCAGTACTAGGCTGTCCCATGAGGCGACCATTCAGCTTATCCATCATATAACCCTTCAATATGCCATTCTCTATAAGTGTCGTCTCTTGAGTCGGAGTACCTTCATCATCTATTGTCAAACTACCACGACAATTTGCTATTGTGCCATTATCGACAATAGTGCACTTGTTACTAGCCACTCGCTCGCCAATTTTTCCACTAAAAACAGAGCTGCCTTTACGATTAAAGTCGCCCTCTAAACCATGTCCTATTGCCTCATGAAGCAATACACCAGGCCAACCAGATCCAAGAATAACAGGCATCTTTCCTGCAGGTGCGTCGCCCGACTCTAGTGATACAAGTGCTAAACGGAGGGCTTCCTTGGTATATTTTTCAGCTAGCGAGTTGCTTGCAAAGTAACCGTAATCATAACGACCTCCACCTCCGCTTGAGGCCTGCTCAATTCTGCCATTATGCTCAACAATAATAGTAACACTTACTCTAACCATAGGCCTACAATCTATTTGATAAACGCCATCTGTTGAAGCTATTAAGACCTCAGTATAAGATCCAGATAATGAAGCACTAACTTGAACTACCTTAGGTTCTTTTCTAGCAATTGAATTAATTTGCCTAAGTAAATCAACCTTCTCTTCTGAAGTTAAACTATCAAGTGGGCTTAAAGCAGGATACTTAGAAGGGTAATTTACAGTTTTTAGGATTTTCGAACTTCCCTTCGATGAACCATTAGATATACCTTTTGCAAAATCTACAGCACCCTGAATTGCTCTAATATTAAGGTCATCTGAATAGGAAAAACCAGTTTTATCGTCAGAGACGCATCGAGCTCCTACGCCATGACTAATGTTATATGAACCATCCTTAACGATTCCTTCATCCAAAACCCAAGACTCTGCCACTGAATGTTGAAAATATAGATCAGAGTAGTCAGAGCCAGTCTCTGATAATGAATTTAACAAGTTATAAACTTCGCCTTCATTGATGCTGTGATCATTAAGTAGTTGATTAATCATAAAACCTTAACTCCATCTAATTTTTCAATAATAGGCTCAGACCAAGGCCCTGTAATAATAAAAGTAATTTCAACAACATTATCAAATAACCCACCAATAATCTCGCCGCCAAACAGCATTTTATCTGCTGCCCATATTCCAAATCCAGCCAAACCTCCACCAGCCAAGTAGGTAGCCAGTGGAATAGTGTCTGCAATAGATGGCTGAACATTTGCTGCTAAATTATAGTCTTGTTTAATTAGGTCTACAAATCCAGTTAATTCAATATCACTCTCTTCACTCTCAACAAGAAAATAATCTATCTTAGCTATTCCATCCTTAAATAAAATGTTAGCATTAATTTGATCATAAACATAACCCTGCTCTCTCAGTTCACTTCTTGACAATCTTAATCTATTAGCAATTGTCTCTAAATTAATAAATGAAAGAAGTTTAAAAAGGTTGGGGTCTTGATTGGTAAAAACACCTTTTTCAACATCTGCTTTCATAAAACCACTTACTTTTTGAGTTGAGGCTTGCCATGGATCACAATCACAATACAATCGTAAATCTACATTAAAGCTGCCACCTATTACAGGCTCATTCACTCCAAATTTAACTAGAAAATTAGACAAGTTGTCGTTTGATGCTTTAGCTCTCAGTGCGGTTTTTCCATTAAGCCAACTTCCATTAAAAATCAAATCTTCATCACTAAGACCTATATTTTCAAAAATAAGGTTTTTAATTTCCATAACATTTTCATGATTTATTAAATCTGCCTCAATATTTGGAATGGATTTGCCATTGATTTTGGCATTACTGGAAGTCAAATGGAGGCTAGGAAAAATTTTGGGAGTTAATTGCCAATTGTTAATACTCTCAATACTTGAAACACTTAGGTTATCCAATTGAATATTATATTTGCCATTTTCATCAATCAATAAGTTGACATCGGCATAAAGATCTTTTGACTCAATTACACTCTGCCACTCCTTATTCGATTTCTTACTAATATAGGCATCAGTATTGCTATCTAAATGACTCATTTTTACTCTGAATTTAGCTTTCTTTTCATCAACCCAATCTCTAGGATTTATTGATATCTGAAACAATTCTCCACCAATTAATCCTTTACCCTTAGTTCTAATCAAACCATCGTTAAGAGAAATTTGTGAACTAAAATCATCTACTAATAATCCTCCATTTAGAACACTTAATGCGTTTTCAGATGCGTACATATCAAAAGCAATCTTAACTTTTTGATTATTATTTTTTTGAAGTGGAATCACTAAATTAACGTTACCCCAAAGCTTTCCATCAAGTTCGAAATCATTTAGGTATTTTTTAAATTTTAAAGGTACGGCTGAGTGTTCTATAAATGTAGAAATTTTTTTGCTTCTAGAATTGAATCTTGCATTTAATGATAATTCAGAATCGGGTTGATTAAAATCTCTAGTAGTAATACTTAAATAATTCAAATCTATGTCATCTAGTTTTGCTTTATTAGCTATGATTTTCAAGTAATTATTTGAAAACGTTACCTTTGCATTTAGACCATTAATAGAAGGCCATTCGGGGTTAATATTTAAATTAGCATCATTTAGGTTAGCGGAAAATTTTGTATTTGGAGCTTCAAGGTCGCCTGACATATTAAAACGAGTTGTCAGCATTACATCAGTCAACACTCCCTCGGTTATAACTTGGTTTAACCAGATCGCACCCTCAGTGTTGGCGAGTGCCTCAGGTATATTTTGATTAATTTTGGATATATCAATCTGATCAATATAACTCTCAAACTCGAGATAGACTTTATCTTGCTGATTAAAAATCTTAAGTTGGGCTGATAGATTGAAGTCATCATTCTTTATTGAAAAAGGAATAACCGCAATACGGTCTTCTATTGCCCTTGCGACATCAATACTGGTATTAATATTCACTGCACTCCCAAGCTTTGGAACTTGAGAATTACTAAAAATAGATTGATCTCTCATTGATACAGTAATCTTTTGTTGATTTCTATTTAATTCTATTGGGGCCAGCTCTACTGTTTGATCTCCAATCAGCCTCGTTCTATTAATCGAAAGAGATTGAAGTGCTAAAAGTCCTGATAGTCCTATACTCGAAAGAACTGAATCAGTATTAATGATAGAAACATACTCATCTAAAGATGAGGCATCGATAACTAACTCATTGATATCAATATGGCCTGGGATTTCAATCCCTTTATATAAAGCCAGTAAATTAATATTCCACCGCAACACATCAATAGAGGCAATCGGACTAAGCCCTACAGCACCAATATCTACCTCTCTCACTGCCAACAATAGTTCATTGTCTAAAAATTCAAAAGATAACCTTTCTATAGTGACTTGTAATCCGCTAACCTGAGATAATCTTTCCTCTAGTGAGGCCTTAATAGTTTGAGGAAACATAACAAAAAAAGCAATAATAACCAACAATACTAATGAAAATATGGCAGTTAACCATGTACTGATTTTGAGTAAATTAAAGCCTCTAAGGAGAGTTTTTTTAAGCATATTTTTGTTGCATTAAACTGCATGCCATTATAACCAAATGTATAATATTCCGGAATTTAATCTGATTAACAAGGAAGATGAAATGAGTCAAGGTTCTAAAGGTTCATCGAAATTTATGATAGTGATTTGGGTTATTGCTATGCTGTTTATTGGCCTCAAGGCTTTAAACGCTCCTAGCAATGAATCAGCTCACGAAGACACTATGATTGATAGTGCAGCTCTAGAAAGAATAAAACCAATTGGCGAGGTAAGGATTGACAATAGTGTTTCAGTTGCTTCATCTATCAGTTTAGAGCAATCTGAACGTTCAGGTAAAGAAATCTATACTGCTAAATGTCAAAGTTGTCATACCTCTGGTGTTATGGGTGCCCCTAAGTATGCCTCTCTTGAAGATTGGGCGCCAAGANTTGATTTAGGTATTGATAATCTTACTAAGTCTGCTATAGCTGGCAAGGGCGGNATGCCTGCAAGAGGAACCTGTATGGACTGCTCAGACAATGAAATAAAATTAACTGTTCAATACATGATTGATAGCACCAAGTAAAACTTTAATAAAATCTAGGAGCTTAAGGCTTGAAAGACACCGAGGCTCCTATTTTTTTCTACATCACTCCATGGCAATACTCTTCCATTCATAGCAACATATACCCCAGGTTTTAACAACTGTAGTGAACCCAAAGCGCATCCAAAATTAAATAAAGCATCAGAATTACTCACTGCATATGGCACCATAGCACCAAACAGAACGATTGCCTTATTAATCGAGTTTTCTCCCAAAAGTTTTGCAGTATCACACATAGTGTCTGTACCATGGGTAATCAACACTAACTCTTCATCACAATTAATGCAACGATCTAGTATTAAATCTCGGTCCTTATCAACCATATCTAAACTGTCTATAAGTAGAAGTTGCTCTATGGACATATCAACTTCAACTCTAGCCCTAGAAATCATTTCAGTAAAATGCGTCTTATCAAACTCAAGCTCTCCATTTGATTGGTTATAGACTTTATCTATAGTGCCACCAGTAATAAGTAATCTAACTTTCATAATATCATTTTGAATAAAAAATTAAGCACTCTTAAACAATTTGGTAAATCAATTATAGTCTCTCTTTCCAAAAATATCGGTTCCAACTCTGACTAGTGTAGCACCTCTCTCTATTGCCAATTCTAGATCATCAGACATCCCCATAGAAAGGGAGTCAAGATACGAATATTTTGATAGTAATTTTGCCATTTCATTAAAACTATTTGCAGAATTGTCTGGATTTGGAATACACATAAAACCCCTCAAGGAAATGTTGGGTAAACTATTAACTTCTATAATAATCTCATCAATATTTTCAACAAGTAAACCAGATTTGGTTTGTTCTCGGTCAATGTTAATCTGCAATAAAATATTTAAATGGCCTAAATCAGTACCTCTCTGGTCACTAAGTCTCTTTGCAATCTTAAGTCTATCAACACTATGGACCCAGTCAAAATTCTCTGCAATGCTTGCTGTTTTATTTGACTGAATTGGACCTATAAAATGCCACGTCAGATTATTACCTTTAAGAGAGGTAATTTTATCTAGAGATTCTTGTAGATAGTTCTCCCCAAAATGGAGTTGTCCTGCATCTATAGCATCTTGAATTTCAGAACTAGACCGCGCTTTACTCACAGCTATTAGCTGTACCTCTTGATTATGCTTGATTGAATCAATTCGGGATTTTACGAATCTTAAATTGCTAGCTATCATTAAAAAACTGATTGCGAATCAAAAACAGGGCCATCAACACAAACTCTTTTCATTGCCGAGCCATTATCGGTTTNNACTTCTACAACACATCCAGCGCAACCACCCACAGCGCAAGCCATATANTCTTCTAANGAGACTTGGCAAGGCAATTTGTAGTCTTTNGCTAATTGAGAAACTGCCTCNAGCATTGGATGAGGTCCGCAAGAAAAAATTTCAACTTTTAGCAAATCATCCTCTGATAAGCTATCTAAATACTCACTAGCTAAGGTAGTCACGTAGCCGTTATAAACACCTTTAAAATTTTGCAAACTAGCTAAGCCACAGGCAATATTCCAGTCTTCTAATAGAGGCATAGTTTTAAGTGTAGAAGAGTAAAAGCCAGCTAAGTTACTTGAAATTGGGGTGAAAGGAAATGGCACTTCAGATCCTAAAATAACATATGGATTATAATAATCATTATCTTTAATATTTTGCGCAATGGCTATTATTGGTGGCATCCCTACTCCGCCTCCAATTAAAAGGGGTATTTTTTTATCCGTCATTTGAAATCCATTTCCAATTGGACCAATAACTGACAACATATCACCAATTTTACGTTCAGCTAATTGCCGAGTTCCATCTCCAACTATCTTATATAGAAGATCAAAGGTTCCGTTATCTTTATCAACGGACATAATAGATATAGGCCTNCGCATAGCAAGCTCTCCCGATACAGTAATATGAACAAACTGACCAGGCAGAGTTGTCTGTGCAATTTCAGGACAAGATATGGTTAGAATAAATTGCTCAGCTTCGTACCTGTAATGAGCTAATATCTGACACTCATTAACGCTGATTGTGCCCCTGTTGCTACTTGCCATTTCTTGTAATTAGCGTTCCTACACCTGAATCTGTAAAGACCTCTAAAAGTACTGCATGGGAAACCCTTCCATCGATAATNTGGCTCCTCTCAACGCCATTNTCAACAGCTGACAATGCGCAATTAATTTTAGGGAGCATACCTCCATGAACAGTTCCATCATCAATAAGTTTTTTGACAGTTATCGAGTTCAATCCTGTCACAAGCTCTCCCTCATCATTCAGCAAGCCCTCAGTATTAGTAAGAAGAATAAGTTTTTCCGCATTAAGTGACTCAGCTATTGCACCTGCGACTAAATCGGCATTGATATTATATGAAAAACCATCCTTGCCAACTCCAATAGGGGCAATGACCGGAATAAAGTCACCTTGGAGCAATAAATTGATAACCGAAACATCAATCTGATCTACCTGACCGACATGTCCTAAGTCAATAATTTCTGAGGTAGGCTCAATTTGAGTCTTTAATTTTTTCGCAGTAATGAGTCGACCATCTTTTCCAGTCAGTCCGATAGAATTTCCACCATGCTGATGAATTAAATTTACAATCTCTTTATTGACTAAACCACCAAGAACCATTTCAACAACATCCATGGTCTCACTGTCGGTAACACGCATACCATCAACAAACTCAGTGCTCTTTCCAAGCTTTTCCAGTGTCTTGCCAATCTGAGGTCCACCACCATGGACAACGATGGGATTCATCCCAACAGATTTCATGAGCACTATATCGCGAGCAAAACTTGACTTCAAATCTTCATCAACCATAGCGTTACCGCCATATTTAATGACTATTGTCTTTCCCTTAAATTTTTGAATATAAGGCAAAGATTCTGTAAGAACGTCAGCAATTTTGTGAGATGTCATAAGCTATAAGTGTATAAAAACTAGCGGGTATTTTAACAGCCAACAGCCTTAATGANAGGATTTACCTANTTTTTTTAATCGCCAGTAATTAAAAGGCCAAGGTGTTATGAAACCAAAAAATAATGAAATTGGCAGAACCCAGAGCTTAAATATAGCTCCTCCAGTCAATAAGTAATCAACCAAATTCATCGCCAATTCCATAGAAATCATAGAAATTAAACTCATACCTAATGCAGTTTTTATAGCATTTCCACTTTAATAACCTTGATAAATATGTATTGGGTCTAAGACTACAATTATAGTTAAGTAATTGATATAAAACTATATAGACTAGTATTATTAAAGAAAAATCTCCTGTAAATCATTAAGAAAATTAAATCCTTTTTCGCTCGGTTTTATCCAATTATCATTATTAATTAACAAGCCAAGATTTATGGCTTTTTCTAATTTAGGTTTTAAGTTGTCTATTGCCTGTCCCGTTCTAGATTCAAATAATTGAGAACTAAAACCATCCTTCAACCTAAGACTATTGAGCATAAATTCAAAAGCAACATTATCAATTTTTTTTATGTTAGAGTCTAAGGCATTGCTTTGAAATTTTATTAAATAGTCATTCGGAGATTTCGGCTTTAATGTTCGAAAAATACTTTTTGAATTCATATCTGTTATTTTTCCGTGAGCACCTGCACCAATTCCTATATAGTCTCCAAACTCCCAGTAATTTATATTATGTAATGAAGATCTTTCACCATATGCAGAAACCTCGTACTGTCTAAAACCATTTTCTATTAATAGTGCTGCCCCTTTTTCTCCCATTTCCCATATTTTTTCCTCTAAAGGAAGTTTTGGCGGAAATTTTGAAAATAAAGTGTTTGGCTCAAGTGTCAACTGATAGAAAGAAATATGGCTAGGACTTAAATTGATAGCATTCATTAAGTCCTCCATGCAAAGCTCAATCGTTTGACTCTTGAGGCCATACATAAGGTCAATATTTATATTATCAAAGCCAACTTTTTTTGCTTCATAAATAGCTCGAGTTGCTTCCTCACCATTATGTATCCTTCCTAAGAATTTCAATTGGTCATTGTTAAAAGATTGAACACCAATAGACAGACGGTTTATCCCAGCCTCTCTAAACTGAGCAAATTTTTCTACTTCGAAAGTTCCAGGATTTACCTCAAGTGTAATTTCAATACTCTTAGTTAGCGATAGCCTCTTTTTTAAACCATCAAATAACTCTAAAATATCACTAACACTCATAAGACTTGGTGTCCCTCCACCAATAAATATTGAATGAATTTTTCGATTTTGTAGGTACTTTAGCTCATTATCTAAATCCTTTAATAAGGCTTTAATATAGTCAGTTTGAATCTCTCCCTCATGAGAATTAAAGTCGCAGTAAGGGCATTTCTTAACACACCAAGGATAATGAATATAAAGAGAAAGAGGGGGTAATTCTAACAATTTAATTAGAGGATAGAAGGTAGTTCAAAAGTNCACTTAAAGCTTGGCCTCGATGTGATAATTGATTTTTCTTCTCGGGCTTAAGTTGTGCTGAAGTGCACCCCAACTCTGGTAGATAAAAAATAGGGTCATAGCCAAAACCATTACTTCCAATAGTCTCTCGTAATATCTCNCCCTTCCAGTACTTTTCAATAATTATTGGGTTAGGATCATCCGCGTTTTGAACAAACACCATTGCACAACAAAAACGTGCGGTACGATTATCGTATTGATCCATATTTAAAATAAGCTTTGCAATATTCTCATCATCCTTTGAGTGCTCTCCAGCATATCTCGCAGAATAAATACCAGGCTCACCATTTAGCGCATCAACTTCTAACCCAGAATCATCAGCGAGAGCGGGTAATTTAGACTGTGAAGAGGCATTTCGAGCTTTAATTAGTGCATTTTCAATAAATGTAGTGCCAGTCTCAGGAATCTCATTTACCTGCATATCATTTTGAGACACTACACTGTAGTAACCCTCTAGCATTGCATTGAGCTCTCTTACTTTGCCTAAATTGCCCGTGGCAAGGATTATTTTTTTCATAGTGTATAATATTTTGAACAGAAAGATGGAGAAGAAATGACCCAAGACGAATTGAAAATTGAGGTAGCTAAAGCTGCACTTAAGTATGTCATTCCAGAGACTATTATAGGCGTCGGAACTGGATCAACAGCAAATTTTTTCATTGATCAACTTGCAACAATTAAAGACTCTATTTTAGGTGCAGTTGCGAGCTCNATTGATACTGCTAATCGACTTGAAGGTCATGGTATCAATCTTTTTGACTTAAACGAAGTTGAAGAAATTTCAGTATATATTGATGGTGCTGATGAATCAGACCAACAACTCAATTTGATAAAAGGNGGGGGTGGNGCACTGACTCGTGAAAAGATTGTGGCTGCAGTCTCCAAGCAATTTATTTGTATAGCAGACGAATCTAAACTAGTAAAGGTTATGGGAAACTTTCCTTTACCAGTTGAAGTTATACCAATGTCTTCTAGCTACGTAAAGCGACAAATTATTAAATCAATTGGAGGCGTTCCAGTTTTAAGAGAAGACTTTATAACTGACAATGGAAACTTAATACTTGACATACATGACCTCAACATTNAAGAGCCACAGATTCTTGAGAATAAACTTAATAATATCGTCGGAGTCGTAACCAATGGTCTCTTTGCAAACCGAGGTGCAGACATTCTTCTTTTAGGCTCAGAGAGTGGTGTTAAAACTTTAGTTTCTAATTAATTTTTCTATTTTTTATAATGCTAACTAGAATAAATTACTCTTATCTATAGGTACTAGAAACAATTAATTACTATTTTGTTCAAAAAATATATCAATTATTGATATATTTTCTATACTTTAACTATTTAAACATTTGTGTTATGATTAAATTCGTTAACATTAATTTCACTGAAACATTAAGCCCATGACTGACTTCACACCTTATAGCGCTCTTGTTGGAGGAATAATTATAGGACTTTCAGTAGTTTTCTATTTCTTCACTACTGGTAGGCTAGCAGGAATAAGTGGTATTTTTGAAAATGCTATCACTAACAGTGTTAATAGATTTTCTAATCTCTTTTTTTTATTAGGATTAGTTGTTGGGCCTTTGCTTTACTACAATGTCATAGCTCCAAAGGTGTCAATTGCTTTCAATATAACTGATTCATANACTCTGATTATTTTAGGTGGTCTCTTAGTAGGCTTTGGAACAAGACTTGGTGGTGGTTGTACATCTGGTCATGGAATATGCGGAATAGGTAGACTATCAACTAGCTCAATAATAGCCACAGTGATTTTTGTTGCTACAGGAATGCTAACTGTTACTATACTTCAACAATTTGGAATCTACTTATGAGTGATAAACTAATCTCTCTTTTAAGCGGAATAATCTTTGGAATAGGGCTGGTCATTTCTGGCATGACAAACCCTGAAAAAGTCTTAAGTTTTTTAAGTATATCTCATAGTTGGAGTGCGCAATATAAATGGGATTATTCTTTAATATTTGTAATGGGAGGCGCCATAATAACTGCAGCTCCATTCTTTTACTTCCTTAAGAATAAAGAAGTTTCATCCTTAGGTCTTAAGATTTCACTACCCGCCAAACAAGATATAGATAAAAAATTAGTTATAGGTGCCTCTTTGTTTGGAGTTGGCTGGGGATTAGTAGGATTTTGCCCTGGTCCAGCAATTTCAGCTATAGCGGTCTTTGATCCTATCGTGATAGTTTTCTTAGTATCTATGGCAGTAGGTGTTTTAGTTAAACAAAATATAATAAAATAAATTTATTAATATTTAATACACGCTTACATAATTTTTTTAGATCTATATGGCAAATCAAACTTTAGATATGTGTGGGTACCCATGCCCCATGCCTATTTTAAAAACAAAGCAAGCTCTTGCAAAAATGCAAACTAAAGAAATAATCACGGTTATTTCTAATGACCAAAGTTCAAAAAAGGACTTTGTTGCTTTCTGCAATCAGTTGGGGCATAAATTAATTTCTCAAGAAGATGATGGAAATAAAATCATCTTTAATATTGAAAAGAAATAGCGCAATAGAACCTTTTATCTGACTTGAACTGATTAACTCTAAGGTAATATTGACTGGGGGATTAATTTACCTCCAGTCGACTATCTTCCATCCCTTCTTTCGTGCTATTAATGTTAATTTAGCATCTGCATTAACCACTACTGCATTCTCTACTAGCTCTAAAAGGAGTATATCATTATGGGAATCAGAATAAAAAGTAGAATCCTTTAACGACTCACCATTTCGCTCCAACCATGGCATTAAATTTTCTATCTTACCTGACTTNAAACAAGGAATNCCTGACACCTTTCCNGTGTATCGGCCCGATACAATCTCAGGCTCNGTAGCAATCAAATGATTAATTCCATATCTTTTAACAATAGGCGCTGTAACAAAAGTATTTGAAGCCGTAATAACAAGNACTGTATCTCCATTTTCTTTNTGNCTATTAATGCAATCTTGAGCCTTTTNTAAAANAATAGGCTCAATTTTTTGAGCCATAAATTTAAGATGAAATGCTTCTAATTCATNAATAGANTAGTGCGAGAGAATCTCAAAACTAAACTCTGCCCAGGCATATATATCNAATGATCCTAATTCGTATTGTTGATAAAAATAATCATTCTTTTTTTCAAAGGATTGACGGTCAGAAATTATGCCTTCATCGCATAAAAATTCACCCCACAAGTAATCACTATCTCCACCAATTAATGTGTTATCTAAATCAAAAATCGCTAAAGACATATTTCTCTCTCTACAATATTTACAATTTCATCAATTGAATCAACCACCGTTAATAATTCAAAATGCTCTTTACTGACATAGGATTTTTCGACTAACTGCTCTATCCAAAGTAACAATGATTTCCAAAAACTTGAGCCATACAAAATTATAGGGATCTGTTTCATTTTGTGTGTTTGCATTAAAGTTAAGACTTCCATCAATTCATCTGCAGTTCCATAGCCTCCTGGAAAATAGATGCAAGCACCAGCATACTTAACAAGCATGACTTTACGAGA
>JGI26063J44948_1000264_pt1 | contig 13396 bp, 14 predicted proteins | sample MarorgKNORR_S2LV_4_FD_44948 | JGI IMG/M metagenome (IMG submission 44948) | reverse complement strand
GACGCAGTGTTGCGATTCCACGTCAACAAAGGCTTCTCGGTCAAGACTTGGCACAGGGCGATAGCTGACCTGCGAGCCAACGATCTTCGAGTCAAAACTTACCTCATTTTCAAGCCACCTTTCATGTCTGAGGGCGACGCTCTCAAGCACACCACAAAGTGGCTCATCGAAGTCGCCCCACTATCCGACGAGGTCTCGATAAATCCGATGAACATCCAACGCGGAACCATCGTCGACCGACTCTTCCGCAATCGCGAATACCGCCCGCCGTGGCTGTGGTCGCTGGTCGAGATGATCGAGCAAGCCCACCAGCCGACAGCCACACACGAGGCGCGAATCATCGTTCACCCGACAGCGGCGGGAAAAATCCGCGGCTCACACAATTGCGGAGCCTGCGACAAAGAGGTCGCCGCCGCCATCGAGCGCTACTCAGTGTCGCGAAACCTGTCCGAATTCAAAGGGCTGGATTGTGATTGCAAGGCGGTCTGGAGAACCGAGGTCGCCGCTGATCTCGCTCTCCCGACGCCATTGGGTACAGGGCGCGACAGACGCCTCAACCGAGTTGACGCGATGCGAGCGCCCTGACAGGAGGGACGTAGTCCCTCGCCGAATGCTTAAGGGGCAATCTCCGGTGGTCGGGGCGTCCTGAGTCCTCAGGGTGAGTGGTGCGTGGATGTCGAGCAATGATGAATCATTGGGCGGATTTCTGCAAGGAGAACAGGAGCCATCGGCTTCCTGGGCGATTCTGGTTCTCGGATTAGTCGCCTCTCTGACTTTCCTGACTCTCTTCAGCATCCTCTATCCTGGCCAGAATCTTCCAGTCCTTTCCGACTTCGAGACTTTCGGCAATCTGACAGGCGGAATCTGGTTCTTCATTCTCGGAGCAATCTTCGGATTCTTCTCGATTATCGCGACGATGATACCGAGGCAACTCGTGAGTGAGGTGATTTTCATGGATGCAGTACTTTCCACGATGATGATCTTCTGGGTCTTGATCTTCGCATTCTACGTCCTCGTTCACCGTGGGCTGTGGATCTTCACCGACGTTGCCCGAGGCATGGGTCTGTTCATGCTCGAGAAGGCACTTGGTCCTGGAATCGAATTGGTCGAGGGGCGCGAGAATTCGGCTGCCCGCTCGTGGATAATCCAGTCAGCTCTGTGGTTGTTCTTCGGTGCCACGCTTACTTTCGAGGGACTTTGGTTGGCCCATGAGCCGACTGCACTGCACTCTCTCTCGGCCTGGGGCTACAACCCGACTGCGGCATCTCTGTCCTCTGCTGGTGAGTACGCCACGCTCTACGGAGCCGTCGGGATGGCGATGATCGGCGCCAGCCTGCACATCATGCCGCGCCTGCTCGGTACCGAACTTGCGAGCGAGCGCAACGCCACGCTCGTCTCCTTCCTCTGGTCCCTCGCAACTTTCGTTCTGGTCATCGGCGCGCACGATCCGAGCATTCTCGGTGCACCTGTGCTGGTCATCGGAACCACCCTCCAGACACTTGCTTTCGCGGCGATTCTGATCAATCATCTGCTGACTCTCGCGAACCGCACACGCGCCATCGCCCTGCCCGCTTGGCTCATCATCATCGGTCTGGTATCCGACCCGCTCGCCCTGCTCGCGAACTATATCGCGGGTGGCTTCGAGACCGGCGTCGGCCAGTGGTTGATGGTCCACATGATTGGTGGCACTTTCTTCTTCGCGACGATCGCTGGCGTGGTTCTCTACACCGCCTCGGTCGCCACAGGTAATGCTCTGTGGTCGCGCACATTGGTGGGTGCGACTCTGGTCGGCTCGATGATCGCGATCAATCCTCTGGGTGCTATCGATGGCAGCATGGCTGTGGGAATGCTCGGTCTGAGCGCTGCTGAGTTGGCGCCATCGATGGATGAGCGCATCGTCGCCAGTTTCCTGATGGCCTTCGCGCTCATCCCGATTCTCGCTTTCAGCGGCAATACCCTAGTCACCATCCGCGGTGAGGATGCCTCTGTCGAGAATTCAGATTCCGCGGGAATCCCTGAGATCAACTTAGGCGCAGTGATGCTGATTCCACTTACGATTGGGGCACTCTTCATTCAAGGCGACACCCTGAGCGGGGTCGCTGAATTGAGTGGAATGGCAACGACGCTCGGAAAGATGGGAATCTGGCTGATTCTGGTCCCACTCGCCTTCGGCTCGGCTCTCGCACTCTACCCCGCGATCTCCGGTCGTCACCTCGCTTCGCAGAACCGCGCTCGCTGGGCTTTCTGGCTCAGCGCTGGTGGGGCTGCNTNCGGCCTGACCCTGACTCTGATGTCGGATGTCATCGGCATGTCNCTGCTTTCCGCAGGNGTNCTGGACCCTTCCTCGTTGGCACACGATCTGTCCGTCACCGGCTCGGTGATGTTCTACGGTGCGGTCNTCGGTGCGATTCTGCACTGCCTCAACATGGTCAGCGGNCTGTTCCGCGGCGCAATCGTCGCCGAGGCTTCGGCAACCGCTTCGAGCATCAAGGCCGATTCTTACTCATTGGCTTCGCCGACGAGCGTTCGCCGGATTCTGGCGGCTGGTGCTGGCATGGACACCGAGGTCGTGCCGGTGGGCGAATCGGACGAAGCCGGCAGTGCTACCAAACTCTGAGTTTGCGGCAATCAATACGGTCTGGGATGGCCGTTTTTTTTCCTACTTTGGTAGGAAACCTGAATCCGTGCGACCGTCAAGTTGAGGGTCGCTGGCTCTCGTAGGTGTGGGGGGAGCGACATGAGGATAGGGCTGGTCGGCAAACCGAATGTCGGCAAATCGACTACTTTCTCGGCTCTCACCGCAACACCCGTGGACATCGCCGACTACCCTTTCACAACCATCGAGCCCAACGTCGGGGTGGCTTGGTTACCACTGCGCGAAGACTGCGCCTGCGCGTCTCTGCGCGCCAAACGCGTGGCTGATGGCAGGTTGGACGCGGTCAGCGAGGACGATGCGAGAGCGGGCAGTATCTGCACTCCGAACACCGGCTCGTGCATCGGCCACAAGCGCTTGGTTCCGGTGACTCTGGTCGATGTTGCCGGCCTTGTTCCTGGCGCTGCGAGCGGCCGTGGGCGAGGCAATCAATTTCTCTCAGACCTCGCCCGATGCGACGCCCTGATCCAAGTCGTCGATGTCTCGGGCTCGACCGATATCGAGGGCAATCCCGTTGGCTCGGGCGGCTCGGACCCTATCGAGGAGCACGAGTTTCTTCTCGAGGAACTCGATGCGTGGATCCGTGGCATCATCGAAGGTGGCTGGCAACGCGGGGCGCGGCGGGTGCAATCAGAGGGTGACGCGGCCTTGGTGACCTACCTCTTCGATCAANTGACTGGAATCGGTGCGAGCGAGGCCGATGCTGCAGCAGGAATCGCNGCGGTTCATGCTGGCTTCCCCGATGCTGGAGTGCCGTGGTCGTGGGGCGAGGCGGAACTCTCGACTCTGGCGACAGCGGTTCGAAGTGCTCTATTCCCAATCTGTGTCGCAGCGAACAAGGCGGACCGAGCGCAAGCGGGTGATTGGGATGGGCTGCGCGCAATGGTCGAGGATTCTGGCGGAATCCTCGTCGCGACAAGTGCAGAAGCGGAACTCGCTCTCAGCCGCGCCAGCGCGGCTGGACTGATCGATTACAGACCCGGAGATGAGGGATTCACCATCTCAGAGGCAGGCGAAGCGAAGTTGACCGACCAACAACGCGGAGCACTGGCGAGTATTTCTGAAACCATCACTCGATGGAGCGGAGGTGGTCTGATTGGGCTACTGGGCGAGATAGTCTTCGACAGGCTCGAGCGCAGGGTCGCATATCCGGTGCAGGACGAGACGCATTGGGTCGATGGTGAAGGCAACGTCCTGCCCGACGCACTTCTCGTCGCCTCAGGAACCACCGCCAAAGGGCTCGCATACGCCGTTCACACCGATCTTGGAGACGGCTTCATCCGCGCCACCGATGCACGCAGCGGGCGCGTCATTGGGGCGGAGCACGAGGTCCAGAACGGCGATATCATCCGCATCCATGCCAAGACTTGAGGCGAGTAAACCCTCGTCAGAAATCACAATTCGACGACTGGTTCGAGTGAGAGGGTGAAGGTCATCGCAGTCCATGTGATGTCGTAATCTTCGTCATTGTCATTCAGTGGGCCTATCCCTGGCGACGAGCGCACATCGGCGGTTATCGTAGCCGCCCAGGTGCCGCGCGCGAATCCCATATCGTCCCACTGCGCGCGAATCTCATTCTCAGACATATCAGAAGCGGTGTACTCAGTTCCATTGTAACNAGGAATCACATCCCAACGGAGGGTCACAGCATCGCCTTGACAAAGGCCACTATCGCTCTGGTCAGAGAAATTTCCTGAGTTCACGCCCGAGACATCGCTCGCCACATCGGCGGCATCGCTGAAGCCCGGGGTCAAGTCGTCGTTGTCATTGCAAGCGACGACGACTTGCACATATCCGATCATCAAATCCGATTCGAGGTCGAAGAAAGTGTCGTGTGAATCGCCGTCACCGAGGTTGACGCTCTCCTCCAGAGTGATTGAAGTCTCCTCGAATCGAACCACCCATTCTCCGCTTGGCCCGCCACCCGAGGAAGAAGCCATCAGGTCGTCGTCGATGAGCATCGGCATGACAGCGAAATAAGCCGGAAAAATGATCATAAAAGCGACCGAGATGCCGAGCATCGCTTGTTTGCGCGGCGTGTCAACGAGGTTGTCGAGGTCCATACGCTCTCCGCTCTGCCCTCGCGCATCAGCCTATCAAGAAGTCTGCGACTCCAAGTTTGAGCAATTCGATTCCAACCCCGTACGGTAGCGTACGTGCTGGTTTGTTACTAATCGTCCGTACCAGACGGTGTGCTGGATTCCTCTCGGGAAGCCCAATTCTTGAGATCGATTCCTTCGCGTCCGAAGAGGACGCGACTGCGCCTGTATTCAGGCAAGAGGTAGCCGATCATCGAGCGCTCGCCGAATGTCCACCGCCACGGGCAGCGGGGCAGTCGGCTAGACCATTCATCGAGAATCTCGGTCCAGAACTCACCCTCGATGGCGGCAGGAATCTCAAAGGAGACGTGAGTTAATCGTCCAGCCGAGCCAGGTGTGTGAGACCATGTGCGTAGGCTGAGGCCAAGCACAAGCCCATCCTCGAATTCAAGGCCAAGGACTTGCGCTTGGTGGGTCAGAGGCATGATGATGGCCCAGCGATGAACCATTCTGCTCTCTTCGAGGCGCTTCATCGACCAGCCGCGCGCCTCGCCGAGCAGGCGCAGCGCGCGAACCGCATCGGTGGGTGAGACCGAAGTTGGAATCTCGAGCAGCCGACCGACCATCGATATGCTCAGTCGAAGCCGTCATTTGAGGCTTCGCGCATCTCCTTCGCCCATTGATTTCGCATTGATATCATGCAGCCCGGACGCGGAAGGGGTGAGCCGATTCCGCGGCATCCGCCCAATAAGAGCGGCCAGCGTCAGCATGACCTGATAGCCACCGCTCAGCGGTGGGTGCAATTTCGTTCGTGTTTGCCTTGCAGCTTCAACCGAAGAGGGATCCGAGGCCTTCGAACGCAGCGGCGTCGTCTTCCTCTTCTTCTTCAGCCTCTGCTTCTTCTGCAGCAGGCGCAGCGTCAGCCGAGCCACCGGCAGCAGCCGGGGCAGCAGTGACGGGCGCTGCGACGGCAGTAGCCATCGCTTCATCGATGTTGACATCACCTAGAGACGTGACGAGAGCCTTGACTCGGGCTCCGTCAACATCTACACCAGCAGCGCCCAAAACTGAGCTCACGCCGTCTTCATCAATATTCTTCTGTGCAGAATGCAGTAACATTGCAGCATATACATATTCCATTTTTCTCACCTATTTTTTTCAGCCGAAAAGGTCACCGAGTCCATCGAACTCAGGTTCCTCTTCTTCCTCCTCTTCCTCTTCCGCGGGTTTTTCGTCCGCCGAATCCGCCGCATCGGAGGTTGCGGCAGAAGCGCTGGATGTGGCGGCAGCAGCACCGAGTGCTGCTGACAACCCATCATCCAGAGCTGAGGAATCTAGTTGGCCCGCGAGGGCCAAGGCGCGCGCGTTGGCGCGCGAGATGAACAGTGGAATCGTGACATCGTTGCTGATGCCAGCTTCCATGGCGACGGAAAGAGCCTCGCCGCTCGCCTTGCCAAGCAGGGTCGGCATGGTCTGGGCGGAGAACCAGCGAACGTTGCAGGCGAGGTTGAAGGCGGTTGAAGTCGCGGTGATGACGTCCCTGCGGAAGCCATCGACATCGAGGTTGAGCGAGTCAGCCTCGAAGAGGTAGCCGTCATCGATGGCGCCGGTCAGAATGATGCCGATCTCGATCGGGTGGATTCCGAGCTTGGCGAGCATGATGCCCATGTCGCCTGAAATCACCTCGCCCTTCTCAACGACGGTCGAGGTCCTCTGAATGGCGACCTTGCCCTTGTCGATCTTGGCGGGGATTCCGACAGCGTTGAATTCACCGACAATCGGGCCCGGTCCGAACTCGGTCGGGCCCTTCTCGATGACGATGTCGATTGGTGAGATCTCGCCTTCTTTGGCGGCTCGGCCTTGGCGAGTCTTCTCTAATTCGTTGAAGAGTTGGAAGGCGTTCATCGTCTCGCTGTGGACGAAAGCGGGTTGGGAAGCGCCCTCGAAGAGCGTGTCCAATTCCTGNGAGGGGCGGCCGGCTTGTTCCCAAGCGAGCCGCATCAGGGTCTTCTTGGCCATCGTGATGCTCAGCTTGCTGCGCAGCGAATTGCGCATCGCGAGCATGTTCTTGGCTGGAACTCCGCCGACGTCGACGATTCCGAGGACACCGTCGGCGGTGATGACTGCAGCCAACTCGCCGACGCGATCCTTCTTCCAGGGTGCGATCTTCGCTCCGGTCATTCAATCACCACGACCTTGATTGCAGGACCCATCGAGGTCTTGACGTAGCAGGAACGGATGTTGCCCGCGCCACGCTCGAGTTTTCCAGTGACGCGACTCCAGATGGCGAAGGCGTTGTCGGTCAACTCGTCGAGACTCTGCTCGCGCGAGCCAACAGGGGAGTGGAAGGTCATGCGGTCGCGGCTGCGAACCACGGCCGTGTCCTTGAGTGTGGCAGCGATCATCGCTGGGTCGAGAGCAGGTGGGACTGGGCGTGGCATCTTGCCGCGCGGACCGAGGACGACTCCGAGGAAGCGCCCGACGGTTCCCATGTGAGGGATCTCGGCGAGGAAGAAATCGATGCTGTTTGCGAGTTTACGAGCCTGTTGACGGTTGCCACCGAGGTCCTCGATGGTGCTCGGGTCGATGATGTCGATTCCAGCAGCACGAGCCTTGGTAGCCATCTCGCCGGAGGCGAACATGGCGATCTTCACCGGCTTGCCACGGCCATTGGGGAGACGAATCTCCTCCTGGATGCGGTTTGCCGGATTCTTCAGGTCGATGTCCTTGAGATTGAATGAAATCTCAACGGACTCAGTGAACTTGCGCTCAGGAGCGCTGTTCAAGGCTTCTTCAATCGCTGTTTGGAAGTTGTTCTTCATTTTCCCTCACCTCTGCGGTCAACGAGGTTCCCCTCTCCCGCGGTTCGTGATGCTCATTCGAAATGCTCGTCGAATCTCCCTTCTGCCATCGCCGCGAGGGCGTCCTTCGGGGACAGGCCCTCGACATTCACGCGCATCGAGACACATGTTCCCATGATCTCACGGCTGCGCGCGTAGAGTGTTGCACCGGTCAAGCGGTCCTTCTGCTTGTCAGCAATCTGCTTGACCTGATCCATGCTGAGGTTCTCGGAAGCACTCTCCCAGTCGCCGTTGCACTTCTTCGCTCCAAGGGTCTGGATGATGATGTGAGGTGTCTCGTTTCTCGCTGACATTCTCAATACCTCCCCTATGAAGCGACTCGGCGACCTGCTCTCCCTATTTGAGCGTGCTGACAGTCCCTCCGATTGCTATTTTCGCGCTCACTCGACGCGCTGTGTGACACGGACTTGGTCAGCCCTTACAGTGAGCGCGACAGGTACTGCTGCCTCGAAGAGTTCGACCGTGACCTCTTCTTTTGATTCTGTTACGCGGATGACGCGAGCCGATTGGCCCTTGAACGCGCCACCGCTGATCTCGATGATGCAGCCCTCCTCGATGCCAGCGGTCGCAGCCTTCGGCTCGAGATAAGCGAGTGTGTTTTCGAGAGGTGATACTCCTGGGAGGACCTTTCGACAATTCTTCAGGCGGGTGGTGGTCATTCCGACCATTCCGATGAGTTTCTCGACGTGGTGCTGAGCCGAGGCTTCGACGAAGATGTAACCGCGCACGTGAGCCGGATGCAGAACTCCGAAGACCTCGCCCTGGATGTCCTTCAGCGAGCCGGTCCCTGAAAGCCGCGCGCGAATCTCCTTCGAGACATTCTGCTCTTGGCCGATGCTGGTCTTGAGGATGTAGAGGTAGGAAGCCACGTCGCCGTACATGTCACCGAGTTTCGGAATCGAATAGCGAGAAGCGCCAGTGCCTTCCGAGTGGTCCGACTTCACCGTCTCGATGTAGGCGGGGTCGACCCACTCGTGAGCCTTGTAGATGGTTCGGGGACTGACTTCACTCGATTCGGAAATGAACAGAATCGGAGTGACATCATTCAGGCGGTTGCCGAAAGCGAGTCCACGAGCAGCGCCTGAACGGACGTGCTGAAGATCCTCGGTTGGAATGCCGGTGCACTCGGTGATGCGAACCGCGACCGCGTCGACATCATTGGGGTCGCCGATGCCGTAGACGCCATCCCAGGAGCCCGGGAAATCAGCGACCTCGTCGGCTCTCTGCATGATCAGGACTCGCTCGCCACAGCGAACGTAAGCGACGTATGCGTCAGACATCATTTCACCTCAGGTCTTGGTCAGCCAGTCGAAGAAGGAGGGCAGTATGTTATCCATCAGAACCAGCATTGCGAAGCCGATCAGACCGAGGATGAACATCCCGATGCCGCAGACGATTATGGTCTGACGGAATTCCTGCTTGGACGGCTTGCGAGCCATCTTGAGGATACGTGCCATGGAACCGGTGCGAACGCGTCGAACGCGCTCTTCGATTTCGTCCTGCCAACCTTGCACGGTCTGCTCGACCGGACCGACATCAGAGTTCTCGATAGCCATGACTCTCCCTCAAAGCGACTCGGCGACCGGCGGACTCCATTTAAGCACGCCGACCGAACCCTAGGGGTTCGTCTCCGTGGATGTTCAGAGCTTGAATCGAATCGGTTAATTGCCGTTCATCGAGAAATCAATTGACGAATTCGACGGTGCGGCTGCGCAGGTTGCGCATCTGTGTGTGCAGCTTAGCACCGTGAATCTGGTCGGACTTGACGCCTGTTAAGACGAGCAGCACGCGGATTTCATCGCCCATCGATGGGTCGGTGGTAGCGCCCCAGATGATGCGAGCGTAGGGGTTGATTCTGTCGCGGATGAGTTGGGCACAATGCTCGGCATCGCCCAGAGTCATTGTAGGTCCGCCGACGACATTGATGAGAGCGCCGCGAGCATCGGTGATGTCGATGTCCAGAAGAGGTGAGTCGAGAGCCTCATTGGTCGCAGCCTCAGCACAATTCTCGCCACGAGACTCGCCAAGCCCGATCATCGCCACGCCACCGCCATTCTCCATGACCGAGCGCAGGTCCTGGAAGTCGAGATTAACGACGCCTTCCTTGGCGATCATCTCAGAGACGCCTGAGATCGAGCGCAGGAGCAATTCGTCAGCCACGCGGAAGGCGGCATCGAGCGGCAGATCACGAACACCCTCGATCTCGAGAAGCCGCTCGTTCGGCAGCACGATGACAGTATCACAGACCTCGCGCAGCCGCTCTAGACCCCACTCCGCATTCTGTCGACGAAGAGCGCCCTCAGAAAGGAAGGGATAGGTCACCACAGCGATGGTCAGAGCATTCGCAGCCCGAGCCAATCGCGCAATGACGTGAGCAGAACCGGTGCCTGTGCCGCCGCCGAGTCCCGCGGTGATGAAGGCCAAGTCGCATTCTTCAGCCTCTTTCTTGAGAGCTTTCTCGGATTCAAATGCAGCCTGCTCTCCCTTCTCGGGGTCTCCGCCAGCGCCCATTCCCCGAGCGCTTCGACCGATCAACATCTTGCTGTCGACACTCACCCTCAGAAGATGCTGAGCGTCGGTGTTGATGGCGATGCCCTTGACGTACTCGCCATCGAACAGCCCCTCCAATTCCAGACGAGCCACGGTGTTTGAGCCGCAGCCACCACAACCGAAGACACGGATGCGGGGTTGCAGGGATTTCAGCAGCGTTTTGAGTTCAGGATCAGTCTCGGTCACGATCGGCGCAGCCGGCGATTCTTCCCCCTCCCGAAGTTCCAGAACTCGTTCGATAAGATGCTTCATCGCTCTCGCTGCGGCTCGGGCTAAGGATAATCATTCCCCTCCTCTTCGACCGCGACATACAGGTTTTCCAAAGGAAAACGGCCTGCCGCTGGGTCGATGAGTTCGATTCATGGACTGAGTAATAATGTGGGATGCCCCAGCACTGCTGCTGGTTACGGCAGTTTCCACGGTTTGTTGGGGAGAAATTCGGTCGGCTGTGGGGGTGAGTTTTGCCGCCCGTTTTCGGCGAGTGTGTTTCAATCGGCGAGAAGCCGCTTGCGGGTCTCAGCGAATCTGACCAAGAAAGTGTAGATTCCACCCCAGAATGAGACCGCCAACGCCAGCGTCATGCCATTGAGTTCGGTATTCCCAAGAAGCGCACATTCAGCATATTGGTGAATTCCAGATACATCGATTCCAGCACCGCCAGTGCCAGCCTGATAAGCAGCCCAGAGCAGTCCTGCCAAGGTGATGACCAAACGGTCGGCGCGGGAGAATCCGCCATACAGCCGACCCAAGCCGACCGACTGAGCTTGAGTCCCCATGTACGAGCCGAGTAAGGTCAGAAGAGCGGCAGCATAACCAGCCATCGGGTCGATGACGAAAGCAGCATTGTAGCCGATGGCAATCAGCAGACCGACATCGACAATCCGGTCAATCGTATGATCCAAGAAATCACCATACGGTCCGTCAGTGCCTTGGTGACGAGCCAGAGCGCCGTCGAGCGCATCGAACACGCCAGCCAGCAAAACGAGGATGACAGCACCGATGATCATCATCGAGCCGGTGCTGTCCAAAGAGGCGATGGCAAGCAGGTAAAACGCTGCGAGAGAGATCACCAATGAAGCCCAAGTCAGAACACTCGGATCGAGGTCTCCTAGGCGTACGACGATGGGTTGAACGGCCTTGGTCCAGGTATCACGCATTTTCTCGAACATCATTCATCCATCCTTGCAATCCAGTCCAGCACGGCCTCAGGGTCGGCCGGTTTGAAGCCATCTGCAACCCACGCTTGAATCGCTGCGACTACCGATTCCCCACTCGCATCGGTAGTGTCGAACTCCGCCCACGGCGCTTCACCTTCACGCTCGTTCCACGCACCGCCAAGCAATTCCCACTCGACATTCNCTTCAATTTTTGATGATGAATAACCACGCTCGCTCAGGCGTCCGCGGAGGATTTCTGGGGAGCAGCGGAGNACCACGACAGCGTCAGCGGGGAGGTGGTGCGAGAGGTGTCCATCGATTATCATCGGCGAGGCAGGAGCCGACTTCCATGATTCAGTTAGTGAGTCAAAAAGTGCATCGAGATCGACCGGACGAGCATCGTCGACAGGGTCGNCCTCGCCCAGTGCGCCGNCCGATTCAGCCAATTCTTCGATGCTGATAATGCCGAAGCCAGCCTTTGCCAGCAGTGCCGCAACGGTGGTCTTGCCAGTGCTGGGGGTGCCGGTCAAAGACAGTCGGAAGGTGTTCTCCACGAGTCTTGGGCGAGTGGAGGAAGCCATGAACGCATCGAGAGGCAGGCGCAACATTGACCGCATCGCAGCACTCGCACAGACGCATGAGCGCGAGTGCAAGCATCCTCAAAGCGATCGACCCGCGCACGACAAAACTCAATCTGATGCTCATCGCAGTACCATTGACCTGGTATTTTGCCTACATCGCAAACGACTTCGAAGGGGATCCGACAGCCGCATTCTTCGCCTCGATGGTGGCGATCATGCCGCTCGCTTTCCTGATGGGACGCGCAACCGAGGAAATCGCCTTGCAAACCTCCGACTCCCTCGGCGGCCTCCTCAACGCCACTTTCGGCAACGCCGCCGAATTAATCATCGCTTTATTCGCAATAATCGCAGCATACGAAGGCATCACTTCCGGTACCGAAGCAGGACTCGAGACATCGAAGACGATGGTTCACTTGGTGCAGGCCAGTCTGATCGGCAGTATCCTCGGAAATCTGCTGTTGGTGATGGGGCTCGCCTTCGTCTGGGGCGGAATCCACTACGAAGAACAGTCATTCTCCGAAACCCAGGTCTCCGCAAACGGCTCGCTTCTCCTACTCGCGGTCATGGTTCTGGTCGTTCCAACGGTGTTCCACTCTGCGGTTGGAGGGTCTGAAGGCGCTTCTGGAGTCGAGAACCTCAGCCATATCGCAGCTCTCGTTCTACTGGTTCTGTACGTTTTGTTCCTGCTGTTTCAATTCAAGACTCATTCGCATCTTTTCGCGACTGAGGGTGGGCATGATGAGGAGCCGACGACGAGCAAGAAAGATGCGATGATTCTGCTGATTCTGGCGACGATATTCGTCTCCTGGATGGCCGAGATTCTCGTCGGTTCAGTCGAGGTTGCGGCAGCCGAAGTCGGACTGCCACATCTCTTCATCGGGGTGATTCTGCTGCCGCTTTTCGGTAATGCTGCTGAACATTTCACCGCCGTTTCTGTCGCTGCCAAAAACAAGATGGATCTCTCTTTCGCGATTTCGATGGGCTCCTCGACGCAGATCGCGGTGTTCGTCGCCCCGCTGATGGTGGTCATAGCTTGGGCGCTTGGTGTGCCTCTGACGTTCGAGTTCGGTGTGCTCGAGACCGTGGCTGTATTCATGGCGGTGATGATAGTCAATCTAATCGCTGCGGATGGCAAGTCGAATTGGTTGGAGGGTGCGATGCTGCTTGGCGCTTACGCGGTTCTCGGTGCGGCTTTCCTCTTTCATCCCTGAATCAGAGGGCTATCAAAGGGGTATTCAATTCTCCTGATTCCACCAGCTGGAATCATTGGAGGGGTGGTTATCTGGAACTTCCCTCCAGCCCTTCAGCTCTACCACGTACACTGTATTCCTTGTCTCAACTCTTGTGGACCCGTCTTCGTCAAAGGTCATGCCGACTATACTGGATGTTCTGACCCACCCATCGTCAAGCTTCGGGTGCCCCTCAACCTCTCCTTTCAATTGGTATGATTGAGTCACCTTAGCGTTCGACATGCGCACAATTGGCTTTCCTGCCATAACCGGACCACGCAGTAAGTCTGCCTTAGAGTTGGCCAGTTCAGAGGGTACCCTTTGCA
>JGI26063J44948_1000255_pt1 | contig 13700 bp, 17 predicted proteins | sample MarorgKNORR_S2LV_4_FD_44948 | JGI IMG/M metagenome (IMG submission 44948) | reverse complement strand
AGTACACCTATGACTGAATTTGGATTCCCTGGTTTACAGGAAGGTGACCGCTGGTGCTTATGCCTAGCACGTTGGAAGCAAGCATACGATGTTGGAAAAGCACCACAAATATATTTAGCTTCAACACATGAAGCGTCTCTCGAATTGGTTCCATTGGAAGTTCTTCTGGATTTTGCCGTAGATGTTAACTAATTAACCACCGCACGAAATAACCACTTCACGCACGCACGAGGGTAAAACTTTTGTGCCAATTTTGTGCCATTAGCTTACAAAAACAGGCAATATTTAGGGATATGTGGCAATAGTGAAGAACCATCATCTTACTGATATTATTATCCTTGTTTGTTGCAGTCTTTCCCTGTTTACCTACTCTGAAAGACTTCGAATCTGAATGTTAGGAGTTCGAGTCTCTCCGCCCGCACCAGNAATATCAACGATTTACAACTTTTTACATTTTAAAAATAATTAAAGTGTAACACGTATTTTTTGAAGAATAAAAGGGGGAAAAGGTTAACTGGTAGGTTATAAATAAAATTATTTTAACACTTTTCGAAAATTTTTATGCACAAAAAAGCCAAATATCGATTAATTTTTCAAGCCCTTGATATAAAATCNTAACCAAAACANAAAGTAAGAAAACCCGTCATTATTTCTGAATGTTCAAAGAATTCTTAAAAAAAGTTTCGTGGGAATTTATGTGCTGTACCTGATAGGTTGTGCAGAAATCGATCAGTCAGCAATAATAGTATGTTTCAGGTTTTTTTCTATAGCATTTTGTAACTCTCCCTGATTTGTATGAAGGGTGTGTAACCAGCGTTGCCCCCCTGAGGTGAAACCTGCCCAATATCCAAGTTCAACGATTTCTGGTTCACTAAAATTGGCATGAAGCTTAGCCCACAAACTATCATCGGCCAATTCGGGGTTCCAGACTATTGCATCAGTATACGCTACTGCAACCTTTTCACGCTCGGTATACTTATCCGGTTCACTAAAATTGGCATGAAGCTGAGCCCACAAACTATCATCGGCCAATTCGGGGTTCCAGACTATTGCATCAGTATACGCTACTGCAACCTTTTCACGCTCGGTATACTTATCCGAATTTTCAATATTTGAAAGTTCAGAATAACGGTGCTCTTTATCGTGCACTGACCGTGCACTTTCCTGCTTGCTTCAGTAATTACAATTTAAACTGGTCGCTATTCGAACCCTAATCAATTCCCGTAGATCTTTATTTAGTATTCCGTCTTGTTGGAACATTTTTCGTGTTAATGTGAAAGACCGCATCGCGACAGGGGCATGGGCTCGAAGGGATTGATTTTCCGGTCCAGGTTTACCATCTCTGATTGCCTCTTCCAACCACCCACGAAGCTGAGGATCCTTTATCTCTTCAGGAACAACATAGCTGATACGTGCCATTACAATTCTCAGAAAATGAGTTTGAATCCACGCATAATCTAAAAGTTATTCGTGGAAAAAAAGGGTGATTAGTAATTTCTTACCCGTTCAGGCATTCCCAACTCTTTATATGCCGTGTTGAGATAGCTCATATCGATGAAGGTCCTCCAATCGATTGACTTGACCAGACTGCCTGTTCGTACTGAATCAACAATCAGTTGGTCCATCGCCTTTATGGAAAAATGACCGTCGGCTCCGATTATTTTTAGTGCCTTTGGATATTGAGCGACAAAAGACTCGGGGATGTCATAGTCACGGCTACGCATGAATCTTATGACCGATTCTTTGTTATTTATATTGTGAACAAAATCTCGAGCAAGAATGAATGCTTTAAGCATGTTTATAACNGTCCGAGGATTCTTTTCAGCCCAGCTGCGTAAGACGACAAAGCCATCTTGAGGAACGTCCTCAAGTTCATCGTAAACAGTTTTCCCTCCGGCATCAATCACAAGCTTACGATGTCGATCAAAGTGTTGTACACAGTCGATTTGTCCCTGCATAAATGCTTTCACACGGGAATCAGAGCCACCACCGATAGGGATCCATTCTATATTATCTGGATTACCGCCTAAACGGATTATAATTTCTTTGGCGTTGAACTCGTTGCGTCCTCCGGCTCCGCCACCAGAACAGGTTTCGACACTGTTGACGTTTATTCCACCACGAAAAGCAACCAACCATGGTTCTTTGTCACGGTAGATAGATATAACCAAAAAGTCAGTTGCTCCCGCAACATGTGCACCAGCTACCGCATCGGTATCCTGCGCTACAACGTGGAGACTTCCACCAAGCAGTGCGGGGAAGAGAGTTGATTGGTCCGCATAGACAGTGTCTTCAGGTTTAATTCCGCCATATGCGTAGAAACCCAGTTCTTCAGACAACTCATGCAGAAGGTTGCTGGCATAATTTGGATTAAAGTTAGCATATTTAAGGTCACGTGTTTCTGCCGGGTCCATTGCAAACAGCGCTGTTGAGGCAGTTGTTCCAATGAAAACAATGGCTAATAAATATTTATTCATTTTTTTTGCAAGATCCATTTTTGTCTCCTTGTTTGAGTTAATGAAAATAAAATTTTTTATAGATCATTTACCAGAAGGATTACAGTTTTTTATAACTACAATTTTATGCAAATAATCCTTCGGTAATTTGAACGGTCAATAATAAACATAATTTTGTAATTTAAGACCTCCTATTCTGTAAGTTAGTAATAGCAACACCAGTAAGAACAAACAAATATATAAATTGTTTGGTCAATCGCATCATACCAGTGATATCAAATAATGCAACCAAAAAATTATTGGATCTCCATATTAACCAATAAAATCTGTATCCAATTGAATTTGTTTCATACCTGTACTGTACGCCAAGGTGCAACCCATTCTTCAATTTTCCGTAATAGTCCGACCATTGTCATTGAGAAAATAACCAAAATTACAATCATTGAGAATAGCTGTTCTGGCTTAAAGGCATCCACTGCACGCTGGATAAGGTATCCCATACCTTTAGAGCTTATCAACATTTCAGAGACAACAGCAACAACTATTGCACGTGTAACTCCAATTCTCAAGCCAACGATAATAAAGGGAAGTGTGTACGGCACTATAATTTTCATAAAAATCTGAAATTGGTTGGCTCCAAAAACCAAACCGGCGTGAATTAAAATTTTTTCGACTGTTTTAACTCCAGCCCATGTGTTGATGGCTATGACAAAAAAAGCTCCTATCCAAATCAAGAATACCTTCGATTCCCAACCAAATCCCATTGCTACTGTTATCAGAGGAAGCAACGTTAGTCGAGGTGTTGCAAACAATGCCCAGATGTAGGGACCAAGGAGTAGATCGAGTTTTTTTGAAGCACCTAGCATTAATCCAATCGGAATACCTGTTACAATAGCCGCTAGGAAACCACCGAAGAAGCATCCTCCGGTAAATGACAGATGTTTCCATAGAACCCCCTTGTTAGCCAGTTCAATGGTAATTTCGATAACCTCGGAAAATGGTGGTAACAAGAGACGAGTAATCCAGCCCTGCTGGGCAATGATCTCCCAAATTGTAAGAAATAAAGAAAAATTGATAACAGTTACAATGGTTTTGCCCCATTTAAGCCAAAAACCTTCAAAACCAATTGGTCGTTCAATTGGCCTACGACGAGGTATTTCTTGAATAGCTTTAATATCAACTGAGCCCATATATCTCTCCGGTTTGTTAATGGTATTTAAAAATTTAATTATTTTTGTTGTTCAATGGAGATGGTCCCGTAAAAAGTCTGAACGATTTTTTTTACAAAATTCCGGATTCTCAGAACACCGTGTGTTGAAAGAACAAGGCACGTCGAATGATTTTTGACCCCTATAATGAGACAATTTATTCATACGACGAACTTTCTACGGGACTATCATAGAAAATATCATTTAATTCTGTAAATCATCCGTAATATGCTTTAAGTAACTTCCTGTTGCATTTGGATTTCTTGTTCTGATTTTAACAAATCCCAAATCTGTTCTCGCATTGGGTGATATAGAGGATGTTTACGAATTTCAAGTTCATAACGCGGGCGTGGTATTTCGTTATTTATGATGGTTTTAATCCTTCCAGGGCCTGCTGTCATTACAACGATCCTATCTCCCATGGCTATTGCTTCGTCGATTGAATGAGTAATAAAGATGACAGTTTGTTTAGTTCGTTCGAGAATTTTTTCAAACTCCGCCTGCATTACCTCACGAGTCATGGCATCCAGAGCACCAAATGGTTCATCAAGTGTTAACACCTCTGGTTCTGTAGCAAGAGCCCTAGCAAGGCCAACGCGTTGTTGCATTCCACCGGATAATTCATGAGGTAAACTTTCAACAAATCCATTAAGACCGACAAGATCAATATACTTAGAGATATTTTTCCGAGTATTAGAGTTTAATAACCCCTGAAGTTCCAGACCAAATTCAACGTTTTTTTGAACAGTACGCCAAGGCATCAAGGCATATTCTTGAAAAACCATAACCCTACCTGGACCAGTTCCTAAAATTGGTTCTCCCCCACAAAGCAATTTCCCTGAAGTCGGCTTTACCAGTCCAACAACGCTGTTTATAAATGTGGTTTTACCGCAACCGCTTGGGCCAACAATTACGACAAATTCACCAGACTGGATTAACAAATTGAAATTCCAGAGTGCAGTAAGAGTTTCTTTCTCACGTAGGAGTTCGTATTCAATTGTAAGGTTTTCAGCTAAAATATCTTTCATAGGATTGAATGTGATTAATTTTAATGGTTTAAATGCGAATTTGTTCTGTTCCTGAAACTCAGGACTCACATGCCCATGTTCAGGGATCATTTTGATTTAACCACATTGTTTTTTTCGGTGGAGGAAACCAAAACTCCACAATAGCAATTTCTTGTTCTTCTTTTGTTTCGAAAAAATGAATGTCACCAGATGATAAAAAAATTATATGTCCTGACCGAACATCAATCTATTTTTCGTTAAGATTAAATGTTCCTTGCCCTCGCAAGACATACTTAAACTCATACGCATCTGCATGGTAATGTGGTGAGCCTTTATTGTCTGGAGGATAGACACAATCATATCCCCTCTTATTTTTCTCGTACATCGTAGTTCTTCATTAATCAGATCAACTCTTTTACACTTGTCTCGAGTTGAATATGAATTTTGGTAAATTCTCTGGCGAAAAATTTTTGCCATAACAGCTATTAATAATTGTGTGTAATTTCCTTAATTTGCTATAAGTTTGAACTCTTCAAATAAAGAGGAATGGTAAGGCTAGTTCATTACTTCAGTTATTTTTACCGGGCGCTTCTTTTCACTAGATTTTATAGATGCTTCCACACAGGCTAAGTTCATTGTTGCTTCTTTCCAGCCAACTTCAGGTATAGACTTGTTGTAAATTGCATCGACCCAATCCTCCAATTCGTTTTTGAACATATCAGTTATGGGAATCTCAATGGGANTTTTTTCAAGTGTTCCATGAGGCTGTTTGAAGAGAGAGGTATACTTGTCNATATCAGGGTCTGTCCAATGATCGAATTGAAGTTCATGATATAGATTTTGTTTTGACCCATAAACATTTATCCAATATACTCCAGGGGAGACCCAACTACTTCCAAAATAACCAAGGTTGCCAGATTCAAAACGAGCAATTACTGTTGCAACATCATCAACTTCCGCATTGGTAATTCGACTTTGGATGTATGCCTGTACTTCTGCAATCGGGCCAAGCAAATATTGCAACGTATCAAAGTGATGGACCAATAACTGAATTAAAGGCCCACCAGGTGTACTGTCACGGTACCAACGCCAACTGTCTTCAGTAATTTCCAATGCACGTTCATTTGACCAATGGGCTTCGATCAAACTTACCTCTCCAACTTCTTGATTATCTATCATTTTTTTCATTTGACGGCTGGCACCTAACATTCTTGCACTGTGCCCAACAGAAAATGTAATTCCTGATTCATCAAGTACTTTTTTAATTAGATAAGCTTCTTTCATTTTATGCGAGATTGGTTTTTCAATCCAAATATGTTTATTGGCTTTTGCAGCCTGAATAATTGTTTCTGCATGGACAATATTTGGAGTAGTTAAGAGAACCCCATCAATGTTTTCATCTGCCAATAATTCTTCATAAGAATCAGTTATTTTGCATCCAAATTGTTTTTTAAACGAAACGCGTTTTTCCTTACTCCGTGAAAAACAACTGACGATATCCAGTTTTTTGCTTCTTGACGCTGCAGTTCCAATAACTTTTGCCCAACGACCTAGTCCAACACTGCCGACCCTTAATGGTTTATTTCCCATGATTCAATATCATTTTGATAAGTCTATAGCTAGGCCAGACTTTAAGTTTGATTACTAAATATATTATTTTTCTAATTTTTCTGGGATAATATGTATTATATTTTCAAAATCAACCAACGAAATGTATCAAATCGACTACCACTCTTCAAGTTAAATTTCGACAACATACCCAGTATCTATGGGATGTATTCCTTTATCTAGCACAAGTTCTCCTCTGCCATGAACTATGGAAATTAAATGTTCACAATTTTATTATAATGACGTGTAGAATAAGATTGTGGACTTAATAGATTAAACTTTACTTCAGCATTTAGATCTGCAGTAATTACATCGAGCAATATCTTGAGATGAATCCAACCTGCTGAACCTGCAGGAAGCATCTCAAAATTTTCACGGTAAACAAAATAAGTCATTGTCATACCATCTCAAGAATATCGATCCCCCCGTTTAATCGGTCGCTAATAAAAATCAGCCCATTTTCTGCAACAAAGACATCGTTGGTTTGGATCGTTTTTTGGTTCTGAGGACAAGGTGGCAGATAATAAGCTATTTCTTGTGGATTTTTAGGGTCGTCAATATCAAATACGCGTAGACCTGCGTTAAAATATGTCACATAGATAAAACGGTCACTGCAGTAGGCACCGGGACGATTTTCATGAACATTGTGAGGACCAAAACGCCCACCTCTCTCACAGAAATTACCCCGCGGCTCAGGAAACATACTCACCAAACGCGGCTTTTTTTCATCTGAGATATCAAAGAGGCGGACTCGACGTGGTTCTTCTTTGCAGTTGTCGGCAGTTGACTCATCGGTGACCACTAGAAGGTTTCGTTTAGGTAGAGGCATCGCAGTATGGGTGCTCCCTCCTTCACCGGGTTTCCATTTAGTGTGTGTAATGAGTCCGGGTTTGCTCGGGTCCGAAATGTCTAAAATCAACATGCCGCCTCCCCAAAACCCAGCATAAGCACGATCATTATGCACGATCGCATGATGGACGCCTATGGATTGACCATTTACGGGCCAATCAGTTTTTTCATTTCCAGCTACCCACATCCCTGGGAACCACCAACGACTGATTTCTTTGGGAATGTTTGGCTCTGAAATATCAACCAGCATTAAAATACGTTCGTTATATCCTTCAACTCTCACTGAGATATAGACTGTCTCCCCGCCAGAGTACCAGATGCGATGAACACCACGGCCTCCTGTTTCAAAGAATCCGATTTCAAGAGGATTCAATCGATCTGAAATATCAAGTATCTGAAATCCGACTCTACTAGCCGATCCTGCAGTCGAAGGAAACTGTTCAAAATTAACCAGCAAGAGATCCCCGGAAATTTGTACTTTTGGTTTATGGGTGTTTGCCGGGCAAGGAAGCTGATTGACGACACGAAGCTCTGCCGGGTTTGAAAAGTCTACAATTGAAGTGCCGATATTACCTTTGACATGACCCACATAAATGAATTGACCACTGGTCATCAGCTGCATTCCATCACCATGGCCGTTTAGGTCAGAATGCCCTATTCGTCGAATATTCCATGCTTCTTCAGGATGTGACATTTGTTTTATAGCTTTTCTTCACATGTGTGGAAGTGATCAAGTTATTTCTTGACTAATGATGAACTTTCAACTTCAAAAAAAGGTCTAATCCCTCTTAATCTATTTCTTTAAGTGCTTCTAGAGTTTCGTTTACATACTCAACTATCTTCTCTGTAACACCATCAACAACTTCACGGGCATATTCTTCTGTAGCTCCTTCAAGTGTGCCATACCAGCCTGTGGGATAAATTTCTTTGACATCGTGAAAAACTGTATAAGTTTCCCGACGACGTCGAAATTTATCCAGCTTGTTACCCTGCCCGTGAGGTGACGGGTCGGTTCCCCTTTCAAGCTTTGCAAGCGATGGATCGTAAACCATCACCGGTAAAGCTTCTAACAACCCACCATGTGTGAGTCCGGACTTTTCTCCATAGAGCTGCAACGTTACATAATGTGCCTGAACAACTATAAATCGAACATTTACTTCTTGTTGGAGTTGAGTAGCTACTAATCTAATCAGAGGATCGTTCAACTCATGCCAATTGACGATGACAATGCGCTTTGCACCATGCTTAGCCATGCATTTAACAACATCTTTCAGCATCCCCATGTATGTTTCTGGGCTAAGACTGACTGTACCTATAAATCCCATATGAATTGGTGTGACTCCCAAAGGAGTAAAGGGGACAAGGAGAGCATCAATTTTTTCAGACAAACGTTCTGCAAAAAGACTGGCAGCAAACCAATCTGTTCCATAGGGAAGATGAGAACCATGTTGTTCAACACTTCCGGTGGGGATTATGACGACCTGATTCCGTTTGAGTTGTGCTTCAGCATCAGGAATGGTCATATTGATTAAAGCATGTTTATTTTTGCTCATGAAACACCTCTGGATTAACGAGATTTAAGGGACGTTTACCATTTAATAATCGGGCTGCTTCCTGGGACGCAATAATTCGCATCCTCTTGGTCGCCTGCAATGTATACCAAGAGATATGTGGTGTCAAGATAACATTGTCAAGGGTAAGCAATTGATTATCGAGTGTTAGCGGTTCTTTTTCAAAAACGTCCAAGGCAGCGCCTGCAATCCGTCCAGATTTTAATGCTGCAATCAGCGCTGACTCATCAATCAGTTCCCCCCGGCTGGTGTTGATTAGAAATGCAGTACGTTTCATTGTCTCAATTGATTCAGCGTTTATGAGATGGAAGGTAGTGTCAAGCAAAGGGGCATTTAATGTGATTATGTCAGATTGCTTTAATAACTCAGCACAACTGACCATTTTTGCATTTTGACGAGAAACGGTTTCTTCTTCTGCGAAGGGGTCATGCACCAATAATTTAAATCCCATAGGAAATATTTTGCGCGCTAATGCCTGCCCAATTTTACCAAAGCCTATTATTCCCAAAGTTTGATCAGATGCACTAAAGAGAGGACTTATAGGTTTAATTCCCCAATTTCCTGAAGAGATAGAACGATGGGCTTGAAATAGTTTACGCATGCTTGCCAAAATTAGAGCAATAGCGTGGTCGGATACCTCTTCAGTCGCATAATTTGGTACGTTAGCTATAATAATTCCCTGTTCAGTTGCTATTTTTTTGTCAACCGTATCGACTCCGATTCCTAGACGAATTATACCACGGCATTTGGGTAATCTTCTGATTACATGTGCAGTAAATTTAGGTGATCCTCCTGCTAAGATAATCTCAGCATCTTTTGCATTTTTCACTATATTTTCAGACGTGTGACCACTATCAAGAGTAAATTGAATTTGAAAGTCGGAAAGAATTTCTCTTTCAATATCTGGTTCTCCAAATCGAGTCCCTAAAATAGCGATGTGAAATGTGTCTGCCATTTATATTAATATAGTGATGCAAATTTGTTGATTTTTAAGTTTATAATGCAGATTTTTTGTATGATTTTTCCAGGATGTATTCTTTAAAAATTTTAATTATTTTATTTAGTTAATTTGTGATTGATAAAGTGACCATCAAATTAAATTCAACGAAAAATAAAATGATTATTTGTTTTTCATATGTTTCGACATAAAATTTAATACATCATTAATTGCTTCAGTTTGGATTTTATCAACATGATATTCCCCTTGCTTATTTATTTCAGGAAATACAAAACCATGGAGATGGTGATCATATGAACGCCATGTTGAATCTTTTCCAGATGATTTCAACAAATCATGTACGGCTAAAAAAATTCCTTGAAGATGATCTTTTTCTCTTCCCATAATAAAAACAGGTGTTTTTATTTTATTTATTCTATTACTAGCTATTTTAAGATTGATTCTTTTCATAACCTTATCTAACTCATGCATTTCCATTTTTTCAATGTTTCTAAGCTGAGTCTCTTCGTTTATAAAAGCCGTTTTATCTGGATTCAGACATAAAAATTCGTGTGCAGCTGGCTCGCTTGCTACAACAGCCCTCAACCCGTGATATTCAGATATAACCTTGAGCGCCATTTCTCCTCCATGGCTCATTCCAACAAGCCCGACTCTCTTTGGGTCTATGATGGGCAATTTTTTAAGTTCCTCCACAATAGAAATTTCATCCTCATATTCCAATGGAGATCGGTTGAACAACTCCCTACCCTGTCTTTTGTCCCTGATTAGTGGCCCGCCATTATTATATCCTAATTCTACTTCAGTGCGATAACGTATCCAAGCACATGCATATCCGGATTCTACAAATTGATTTATTGTATATGCCCTGCTTTTGAAGGCCTTTATAATCCAAGGCATACCCTCACCTCCATTCCCATATGAAAATAGTACAAGTGGGAATGGACCGTTTCCATTTGGTATTCTTAGACCAATCGCAGTATAAAGACCGTCCCAAGTTTCAACATACATGAGTTTTATTTTTTTTCCGTCTATTGTTTTATCTATAATGAACGATTCTTCAATCATATTTATTAACCTTAATTCAATTTTTCTTTAAGCCATTTGAAGGAAGCTGGTGCCCATTCATTAAAGTACTTGAAAGCACAGTGACCTGCATCTGGATAAATTCTTGATTCACGACCTACAGGAGGACCGTTTTCCAACATAAAATATATGTTACCAATGGGGCACAAGTGATCCATTTTCCCATTAATCATCAATAATGGTTGTCTAATATTTTTTAAAATTCCTAATTCTGATAATGACCATATTTTATTAAGTCTATTTTCCTTTTCGATTGACCATTCAGGAAATGTACGTGGTCCATCGGGTTCACCGAAAATATACTCTGATCTTAAGTTACGAGCGTTGACAAACTGTTTCAATTCTTCTAATTTCATTTCATAACCAAATGGGTGTCCAGCAACAGCTACGACAGCTTTTACCATTTCAGGATAACTGCCGGCTAGCTGCATTACAGAATACCCGCCGCGACTTATTCCAAATGCTCCAATACGTTTTGAATCAATTTCTGGCAAAGATGCAAGATAATCTACTGCTTNCATCCATGCTTTCACAGAACTTGGTTCCCAGGGAAATGTATTCTCTCCGGTTCCAGGGGCATCCATTACCAAAGATGCTAGTCCATTGTTAAGTGCATGATCACCAGCCCATCCCCGATCTTCTTTAAATACATCTGCACCACACATTATTAATACCGCTGGAAGTTTTCCGGACGCTTTTGGTATGCGAAGGTGGGCTCTTATTTTGAATTCTTTGAATTTGATATCATGAATAATTAAAGGTGGATCCAAATGCTTGCTGGCTTTACCATAAGCCCGAATACAACAATCACTTATAGATTTTTTTAGAGTAGTAATTTCACCAGGAAACCGGCCAATAGAGTAGAATGTTTTTGCCTGCAAATAAGCTAATCTTGCTTTAGCATTATCATTATTATCTTCAAATCCATCTCCTATAATTTCATATTTTTTACCTGCATCCATCCATATTGGAACCCATTTATTATCGGTAGTTGATTTAACTGAATTTACTACTTTTTTTAGATAATCCAAGTCGTCTACCATTGAAAGCCACCTTCTATAAAAACCTCCATTTTCAACGATAAAAGGATTTTCACTTGGAGCAAATCCTAATGAATTCTTTTTCTCAATCATTAACTTGGATTTTAAATTGATTTTGAATTGAATTAAATTTGAAACAAACGTCTTGCATTTTCATATTTTATTCTTTTTCTGAGAGATTCAATGCACCAACCATATCAGCTGGCCGCTCATATCCCATGTCAAAGGGATAGTCTGATCCGACCATGACATGTTCTGCACCGACAAGATTTACAAGATAATTCAGGGCTTCAACCGAGTGGGTAATGGTATCAAAATAGAACATCTTAAAATATTCACTCGGTTTTCGGTTGATACGCATACATGCTTCGGCATGGATTTCATAAGCTTGATCTAGACGGCCGATCTGATAAGGGAGATGACCACCACCATGGAATAAGTTGATTTTTAGTTTGGGATAATCTTCTAGCAATCCTGATAGGATCATATGAGAAGCGGCCAGGGCGGTCTCTGAAGGAGTGGCGTATGCATTCCACAGATAGTATTACCCTTTTGTAGGGCCACCAACACCTGCTACAGGATGAATCTGAATGCCAGCTTTTCTATTAATTGTTTGGAATAATCCAAAACTAATCGCAGCAATGAATGCCCATATAATACCACTCATCAAATTCTTTCCCAGATAATTTTATAATCTGGAATAGCAGCTTTAAACAGGCTGTCTACAGGACAATATTTTTCAACCATGGTAATAAATCGATTTAATTTTTTATCGATTTCATCAGTCTTAATTTTTATAAAAACCCTGACATAGTTAAAGTGTACTGGCACATTGGCTGTACTCCTTCGTCCTCTTCTGTCCAGATGCCCTTCGGCTTCAATATTTAGATGATCGTATTGAAAACGTATCTTTGCAGCCAGCCTGGCCGCGGAAATATTGAGTCAAGCTCCCAAACCTGTCATTACATACTCAAGTGGTGACGGACCACGGTCTTGGCCACCATTCCAGGGTTTTTCGTCACTGATTAAAGTAAAGTGACGAGCAGTTATCTGACTCGCTAAGGAATCAATTGGAGTCACTGAAATCCTAGTCTTTTTAATGTCTGGTTTTTCTTCAGTTAGATTCATTTTGATCGTCCAATCTAATTTTGAGATTAATAAGAACCTGTTTATCGACCCCAGTAGCAACAGGGAAAAAACATATTAAGCGAAGCATTTTGTCTGTTAAGTTAAAGGTTGCATGTGGCACTCCAGTTGGAACAAGAAGTGTGTCTCCAGTATTTATGTTAGTCCATTCACCATCAGCCCAAAACTTACCGCTACCCTTCAAGATATGAATTACCTCTTCAAAATCGTCATGCCGGTGGGGTTGGCGGGGAATTTGTCTAGAAGCTGGATGAATGTCAACGATTCGAACTGTAACCCCCTTAGCTTCCTTGGTTTTAGCTGAAAACACCTCACGAATGATCCGGTTCGTAGCCGATTTGGCTTTGATTTCTTCAAAAACCTGTTTTTTTATCTTGCTATTCATTTTTTATAATTATTTCCTCAAAAATCTTTGTTTTTACATAGGCTCGTTTCCTGATAATGAATTGTAACTTTAAAATACATTAGCAATAACAAAAATTAAAGTTTTTATTAATTAAAAAGTTATAACATGATATTGATCAAAATCAATATCAGAAAAGAAAATGGCAAATTTATTCAGCAAAAATGAATTGCCGCGTTTTGTCTCAACACGTGACAGTCGTGAAAAACTTGATTTAATTACTGAAAATGTACATGTCGAGTACCAGGTTGTCAGAACCTTCGGCAAGAGACGATCTGGGTCTGTAGTATGATGAGTGTGGCAGTTGCAGCAGCTCACACTGCCGGCTAATACTAAGCTTCTTATCATTACCGTCTATGCATTTGACTTTC
>JGI26063J44948_1000254_pt1 | contig 13713 bp, 13 predicted proteins | sample MarorgKNORR_S2LV_4_FD_44948 | JGI IMG/M metagenome (IMG submission 44948) | reverse complement strand
TAAATATGGTAGGTATAATAGGGTAGCTAGAGATTTAGGAATACCAGAAGATTTATTTCAAGATAACCTCATGTTTGGAGACCAAAAAATGGGTGATTTAATGTCTATAGGCATGGATCAATCCGAGGCAAAAGACTGGTTTGGGGTAGCTCCTCCTGACTTGACTTTAGAGACTGCTCTAAGGGGAACAGATTGGGTTTATACCTATCTTATAAGTTTCTATGAAGATGAAACCAGGCCTTTAGGTGTTAACAATAAAGTGTATCAGAATGTTGCGATGCCCAATGTATTAAGAGACATACAAGGGCTTCAAGTATCTACTTGTAAACAAGTCCCAAAGTTAGCTGTTAATGGAGGACTAAAGCAAGATCCTCTATCTGGGGAAGTAATTACAGAAGAGCAATGTGGATTTTTACAAATAGAACAAGAAGGGGAAATGACAGCAGAAGAATTTAAGGAAAGTATGAAGAACTTAACTAACTTCCTTTCTTATATGTCAGACCCTATAAAAGAGGAAAGAAAATACATAGGCAAATTTGTTATTCTTTATCTCTTGATTTTCACTGTCTTAAGTTATCTTCTATATAGAGAATTTAAAAAAGACGTACATTAACAATAAATAATATTTAATATGGTTACAATTAATAAAAGAACTTCAATGGCTTTATTCTCGGATGCTGGAGATCATTACTGCCAAAGGGTAAGAATAGTTTTAGAGGAAAAAGGTATTTCAGCAGAGGTTATTGATGTAGATAAAAACAACCTAAGTAATGACATTCTAGAAGTGAGTCCTTACGCAACCTTACCAGTCTTGGTTGATAGAGATGTTGCTTTGTATGATTCAGTCACTTTAATGGAGTATCTTGATGAAAGGTTTCCTCATCCCCCATTACTTCCAGTATATCCTGTTGCAAGAGCAAACATACGTTTATATATAAAAAGAATAACTAATGATTGGTGCTCCTTATTTGATACTTTAGTTGATGATAAATTAAAGGAAGCAGAGGAGAGAAAACTGAAGAAGCAGTTAAAATCTATGATTCTCTCGACAAATCCTATCTTTAAAGAAAAGGCTTTTTTTATGAACGAAGAGTTTTCATTGGTTGATTGTTGTATTGCACCTATTTTATGGAGGCTACCTCAGGTAGGTATAGATATTCCAAGAGATGCTAAGAATAAGCCAATTAATGAATACATGAAGAGAGTATTTACAAGGCAAGCTTTTCTTAATAGCCTAACCGAGATAGAAAAAGAAATACGCTCAATTTAGCTCAATATCCTATTACTTTAAAAAGACCTCCGCTGATTTCTGTTTTTAAGGATTTTCTAGAAAGACTTCCATTTTTGTAAGATAATTCCCCTGACATACCAGTATATTTAAACTGCCTAGTGCTCGAAGGATTGTTCAATAAAAGAGCTATATCATAAGAATCATATCCAAAAGCAAAATATCTATTTCTTTTTTTAGGTAAATTTCTTAGATAGGATATGTTGGAGTTAAACATCCACGGTAAATCAATAACTGAAACTCTTTCCAAATCTAATTCTTTATCCAGATAGAAGCTTTGATCTTCCCAATTAGGTAAAAGATAAACTGAAAGATTTTCCCCAAAATTATATTCCAATTCAGGTTTCAAACTCCTAGCCTCTCTTAAAGAAACAGACATAATAATTGAATCCACATCCATTCTTCTTCTGGGGTTACTTTCCAGCGGCGAGGACAATGCTCTTGAAAGTTTCCTAGATCTTTCTTTGCTACTTTCTAAGAGCAGAATGTTCGAAAGCAGATTTTGATTTGACATACCATTAGAAGTTGAGGAATCAAGAACATTCCCTTCTAACTCTAACCAAATTTCATTTAATATATGTTTATCTGAGGTATCTTTTTCATCAATGATTAAGACGTTATGACTACCATTAGTCTTTGCATACTTAAGAAGATCTTCGTATTCTGTTTTCTTATTAAAATTTAAAACCACCTGAGTTTGTTCATTAAGATTTGGATAGTTATTAGAATTTATTAAAACTGCTTTAAGTTTTAGAATTTTAGTTAAACAAGAAGATTTTAAGTTCTTTAGAAAGGCATCAGTTAAGAAAATGATTGAATAATCATTATTCTTCACATTAAAAGAACAGTCCTTCTTATCTAGTTCTTCTCTTGTTATAAAGTTTATAATAGGAAAATAATTTATTTGCTTTTTAAAGTAATAATAATTCATTGAAAAGCCGTTTATAAACTCTTTCTCCTTAATGCTTTTAGTATCCAATAAGAAGATATTGATACTTTTAGGAAGTTTTTTTACTTCATACGTAACTTTCGGCTTATCAATTGAAATGACTTTATTTGAATCAAATGTATTATTAGGAACATTAGATGTGCAACTAACGAACAAGGTTAAATTCAAGAAAATAATTAATAATTTATTAAGATAATTCACAATGGGTAAGAATACTAAATTTGGAGTCTTGTATATAGTGGCTACACCAATAGGGAATTTAGAAGATATTTCTAAAAGAGCTGTAAGTACTTTATCCAATGTGTCCCTATGTGCAGCAGAGAACACAAGAAATTCCAAAAAGCTTATGAATAAGTACAACATAAGAACGAAATTAATCTCTTATCACAAATATTCAGAAGAAAGTAAATTGGGTTTTTTTATTTCCCAGTTAAAGCTAGGAAATGATATTGCCCTGATCAGTGATGCTGGTACACCACTTATCTCAGATCCAGGCTATTTGCTTGTAAATAAAGCTATTAAAGAAGGAGTTATGGTTATTCCTATACCTGGTCCTTCTTCTTTAATTGCCGCTTTAAGTGTTTCGGGATTGCCTTTAGACAAATTTGTTTTTTATGGCTTTCCTCCTAGACAAAAGAAAGCACAAAAGTCTTTCTTAACAAAAATAGTTTCAGATGCGAAGACTTCTGTAGTTTTTGAATCTAAATCCAGGATTAAGGGGTTTCTTAAGACCTTGGCAGAAATGAGTCCAGATAGGAATATCTTCTTAGCAAGGGAGATGACTAAATTATATGAAACATTTTATAAAGGCAGTGTAAGAAAGGTGTTAGACGAAATATCTTCAGATGAGAATGCAGTGAAGGGAGAATTTGTTTTAGTTATTGAAGGTAAAGCCAAAGAAGAAGATCAAGTTTTTTTAAACAGAGAGCAGGAAAAAGTACTTGAAATTCTTATGAAAACAATGAAAAAAAATGATGCCCTCAGCCTAGCTTCTAAGTCATTCGGTTTAAAAAAGAACTCACTTTATAAATTAACGCTTAAAAGAAAATAATTTTTCAACCCCACTATAAAGTATATACTCTGCTGGAGTTGGCCAGATAATCGCTCTTTTTAGAGAGGAAAGTCCGGGCTCCTAAGGGCAAGAAGCCAGGTAACACCTGGGAGGTGCGAGCCTACGGAAAGTGCAACAGAAAATAAACCGCCTAAAGTTTCTTTAGGTAAGGGTGAAAAGGTGCGGTAAGAGCGCACCGCTTTGATGGTAACATCTTTGGCAATGCAAACCCCTTCTGGAGCAAGACCAAATAGAGGTTCTATAGTGTGCCCTCACTGGACCAGGGTAGGTTGCTTGAGCTCTTCGGTGACGTAGAGCCTAGATGAATGATTATCCTAGACAGAACCCGGCTTATAGGCCAGCTCAACCCTACATTTTTCAATTTTTTTAGCAATTTTATTTTCATCTTTCCATGTTTGATAAAAGCTGATTCTTCAAGTGCATTTAATGGGTGACTATAGCTAGTAATTTTGCTTAAAGTGTGTCAAAGTGTGTCAAAGTGTACTGAGAGGTAACGCTCTATCAGGTTATTAAGTTAAAAAACTAAGAAAAGTGACTCTAAGCATATATGGATCTAGTTTTCTTACCTTGGATGTAAAAGGTAGGATAGTCATTCCTGCAAGGTATAGAGACCTATTAAGACAGAGTTGTGAAGGTACTATCGCAGTTACCAAAGACCCTCAATATCCTTCTTTACTTATTTATCCGGGAAGATTATGGAAGGAAATTGCTTCTAAATTTGAGGTCTTGGGAGGTTTGAATCAGAAAACTCGAGGTTATTCAGTGGAAAATACTTGGAAGTGCTTCCGTAACTGATTTTGAAGTTTCTGAAAGAATGTTATTACTAATTCCTAAACTTCTTAGAGATTTTGCAGGTCTTCAGCCAAAAAAACAGGTGGCTCTGATAGGCATGGGATCTAAATTCGAATTATGGAATATAGAAAACTGGAAAAAGAAGGAATCAGGCTTAGAGGTTGAAGGAGAAGATTTACTTTCTGATTTGCCACCAATGTTAGAGGAGATTCCCTTTTGAGGGAGCCTGGAATCCATGAGGCTGTTATGGTAGATCAAGTTATCTCTAACCTCATAGTAAACAAAAAAGGAAGCTACGTTGATTGTACTTTTGGTTTAGGGGGTCATACATCTGCTATCTTAAAAAACTTAGACAGTGAAGCTGAGCTTATAGGCATAGACAGAGATCCAGAATCTTTTGAAGCAGCCAATGAAGTTATCAAAAAGGACAACAGGTTTTCTTTTATTAATGATAAATTTGGAAATCTAGAAGATCATTTTCCAGGAGAAAGCTTAGATGGCATCTTAGTTGATTTAGGAATCTCTTCTAGACAACTAGATAATCCAGAAAGAGGATTTAGTTTTCAAGCCCAAGGACCTCTTGATATGAGAATGAACCAGTCTGATGTAGATTCTGCAGAAACTTGGTTGAACAAATCCAGCAAAGAAGAAATAACTAGAGTTTTATGGGAAAAAGGTGAAGAGCGTAATTCTAGAAAAATAGCTGAAATAATTTGCAGAGAAAGAGATGTTAGTCCTATAAATACTACACAGCGTTTAATTAAAATTATTGTAGCTTGTAAACCAAGAAAATCTAAGAGACATCCAGCTACTAATGTCTTCAGAGCAATCAGAATGGAGATTAATTCAGAGATGGAAGAATTACAAAACGTATTGATAGCAGCAGGGTGTCTTCTAAAAAATGGAGGAAGGCTAGCTGTTATAAGTTTCCACTCTTTAGAAGACAGAATTGTTAAGAGATTTCTACAAGGAAAAAGCTTAGATGGGAAAAAGTTTTCTTTTCGTAAAGTTGGATCAAAGCATTTCAAGCCAAACAAAGAAGAGATAATAAAAAATCCAAGAAGCAGGAGTGCTATTTTAAGAATTTCAGAGAAAGTGGCTTGAAATGATAAACATTAGAAAACAACTTCTTTTTATTGGACTTGTATTTGGACTGATGGCTAGTTCAATTCAATTAATAGTTCATATTTATGATTATCGCGTAACTTTCTCAGAAATAGAGAAGTTTAATAAAAAATATGAAGACTTATCTTTTAAATCCAATCTTTTACTAAACGAAGTCGAGTATTTCAGGAATCAATTGACTATCAGAGAAGTTGCAACTGAGAAGCTGGGTATGCGCTCACCCAGAGTAAAAGAGCAGGTAGTTGTTCATAGGCAGGTGTTAAACAAATGAAAAGAATAACCTTTCTCATAATAATACTGTTGGACTAGGGTGTTCAAAGAATATTGATTATGAGAATTTAAACGAGATTGATATCTCAATCTCTTCTGATCATAAGATTTTATCTAATTCAGATTTGATAAAAGAAACTTTCTTGAGTTTCTTAAACGAACAAGTGATAGATTTTTCTAGCGTATCAAAAGATTTATACAAAACTACTTGGGTATATGCCTTTCAAGCAAAAAGAAAATGGCCTAACCGATATAACATTAAGGTTAAGGAGCACCAGCCCCTGGCTAAATGGGGGGACAATAAATTTCTAACTCATTCGGGAATATTAATTAAACCTTCTGCTGATGACTCTCATATTCATTTAGTTTTATTGAGAGGAAGGGAGTCGGAGAAGTTTGTTCTGCTTGATATGTCTAGGCAGATTCAAAATCAACTTAATAGGTATAACGAAAAAGTAGAAGAGGTAAATTTAAGTTCAGGAGGATACCTAAAGGTAACAACAGAAAAGGGCACTGAATTAACTTTTACAACAAAGAATTTCCGGGAACAGCTTGAACGTCTCGAGGATTTTATCTCGTTCGAGCTGTTCTCAGGAAAACTTAATAATATCAGAAACATGGATTTTAGGTATAACAATGGAGTTTCTATTCTTTTTTATTGAAGAAAGGAGAACAGTATGAGTGGAGTTAATCAAAGCGAAATGTTAGTTGGCTTAGACATAGGGACTTCAAAGGTAGTAGCTGTAGTTGCAGAAATAACCTCTGAAGAAAATATAGAAATAATTGGTTTAGGAACTCAGCCTTCTAGAGGGTTGAGNANCGGAGTAGTTGTTGATATTGAATCTACAACTCAGGCCATAAAAAAATCAATTCTAGAAGCAGAATCTATGGCTGGCTGCCATATAAGCTCTTGTTATGTAGGAATTTCAGGAAGTCATATTAGAGGTTTAAATTCAGAAGGCGTAGTCCCTATTAGGGATGGAGAAGTTAAGTATGGTGATGTAGACAGAGTCATTGAAACAGCACAAGCTATGGCTATTCCTGCTGACCAAAAGTTACTACATGTTTTGCCTCGAGATTACATCATTGACAAGCAAAATGGAATTAAAGAACCATTAGGTATGGCAGGTGCAAGACTTGAAGCTAAAGTGCATTTAGTTACTTGTAGTGAAAACTCATCTCAAAATATACATAAATGCGTTACAGCTTGTGGTTTAGATATTGAGGCATTCGTTTTAGAGCAATTGGCTTCTAGCTATTCAGTTTTGACTCACGACGAAAGAGAATTGGGAGTTTGTTTAATAGATATCGGTTGTGGAACAACAGATATGGCTGTATTCACAGAGGGTTCTATTTCCTTTACTGATGTAATTCCCATAGCTGGAGATCATGTAACTAACGATATTGCAGAAGCTCTAAGGACTCCGCCTTCTCAAGCTGAGGATATTAAGCAAAGGTATGGATGTGCTGTAAGCTCTTTAACTCAATCTGAAGAGTTGATGATGGTTCCTGGAATGGGTGGTAGACCTGAGAGAGAATTATCTCGTGAAGCATTAGCTGATGTTCTTGAAAGGAGATATGTAGAAATTTTCAGCATGGCTCAACAGAAATTAAGTTTGAGTGGGTTTGAATCTTTAATACCAGCAGGGGTAGTTCTAACTGGAGGAGCATCTAAAGTTGAAGGGGCTATAGAGCTAGGTGAAGAAGTATTTCATGCTCCTGTAAGACTAGGTTCTCCTAATACTGTTGGAGGATTTAATGAAGTTATACACAATCCTGTTTATGCCACAGCTGTCGGCTTATTGCTTTATGGCATAAACAAATGCAAGAAGATCACATGAATTACATCCATCGAGATAAAAATATTTTAAATAGATTATCGAGATGGCTTGGAGGAAATCTTTAAAAATTTACCAGGGAGAAAAGAATGAGTGAATGGGGAATAGTAGAAGAGAATAAAGGCAACGCAATTATCAAAGTAATAGGTGTTGGGGGTGGCGGAGGTAATGCAGTTCAACACATGGTCGAGGAAGGCATAAATGGCGCAGAATTTATTTCTATAAATACTGACAAACAGGCTTTAGATAAAAATAAAGCACCCCATAAATTTATCCTTGGAATGGAAATTACCCATGGTTTAGGTGCAGGAGCAAATCCTGATATAGGTAGAGAAGCAGCATTGGAAGACAGGGACAGACTGACAGAAATGTTGAAAGGAACTGACATGGTTTTTATTACTGCTGGTATGGGGGGTGGAACCGGTACGGGTGCAGCTCCAATAGTTGCTCAAGTAGCTAAGGAGTTAGACATACTAACTGTTGCTGTAGTAACTAAACCTTTTGAACTTGAAGGCTCAAAAAGAATGAAGATAGCTAAAGAAGGGATTAAAGAATTGGTTGAGGAAGTAGATTCTCTTATAACAATACCTAATCAAAAACTACTTGAAGTATTAGGCGAAGATTGTGCAATGATAGAAGCTTTTAAAGAAGCTAATAATGTTTTAGCAGGAGCGGTCAGAGGAATATCAGATATTATTATGTGCCCTGGATTAATAAATGTAGATTTTGCAGACGTTAAGACTGTAATGTCAGAAAGAGGAACTGCAATGATGGGCACTGGTATAGGTTCAGGCCCTGACAGGGCACGAATAGCGGCAGAAAAGGCAGTAGAAAGTAAATTGCTAGAGGACATAAGCCTGAAGGATGCAAAGGGTGTATTGGTAAATATTACTGCCGGTACAGAGATCACTCTGGGGGAGATTACTGCTGTAGGAGATTGCATAGACAACTTTGCAGATAAAGACGCAATTATTGTCACCGGAGCAGTGATTGATGAAAAGGTAGGAAATGATCTGAAAGTAACTGTTATAGCTACAGGTCTAGGTGCTGCACCAGCAACTACCAAGACTATTAATATCTCAACAGCTAAATTAAAAGAGACAAAAGAAAGAGAGCCACTTCCTTTAAGTGATGCTGCAAGACAACTTTTAGAGAATCCACCTTCTCTTGATAAGGTTCCTGACAAAAACAAACAAGAAAAAAAGGAAGAAGAGTTTCTTGATATTCCTTCTTTTGTTAGAACCCAATTAGATTAAAGTTGCGTTAAATGATTTCTAGAGTAGTAAATTATTCTGGAAGATCTTTTTTTATACAGCTTGTTTTTCTTATTGGCTTTGTCTTGCTGCTATCAAGACTAATATATATTCAAGTTTTTCAAGACGAGTTCATAAAAAGACAACTTGATACAAGAATAGCTCTAGAAAGCCANATCTTAGCTAAAAGAGGAAAAATTTTAGATAGAAATAACAGACTGTTGGCCGTTGATGTAACTGGGTATACGGTAATCGCTGATCTAAGTTTATTTAAACCAAAAAAAAATGAGATCAGCAGTTTAACTTCCTTGCTGCAAATTAATATAGACAAGATGGAAAAAATACTTAAGAGAAAGGGCCATGTAGAAATAATTCGACATATCAGAGAAGAAAAAAAAATAGAGCTTGAACGTTTGAATATTGAGGGAATATTTTTTAAGCAAAATCTTCAGAGAAGTTATCCTCAAAGAGAGATCAGTTCTCATGTGGTAGGAATTACAGACATTGACAGGAAAGGTATACAAGGTGCTGAACTGGTTTTTAATAAATTACTAAAAGGCGAAGATGGTGGATTCACAGGATTAAAAAGTCCAATAGGAACTATTGGAGGAGAAAGGAGCTCACCTAAGCAAGGTTTAGATCTTAAATTAACTATTGATATACGACTACAATCTATTTCTCATCATGAATTAAAGAAAGCAGTTGAAGAGTCTGGAGCTGAGTCAGGGAGTATTGTTATAGTTAATCCTAAAACAGCTGAGATTCTAACTTTAATTAACTATCCAACTTTTAATCCTTCCAATAGGAAGGGGAATTAAAGATCTGAGTGTTTTTAGGAATAGAGCAACAGTAGATATTTTTGAACCAGGGTCAGTAGCAAAGCCAATTGCTATGGCTGCCATAGTTAGCTCAAAAAAAGTTGATAAGGATACTAGAATAAGCACTTCTCCCGGCTGGATAGAATATGAAGGATATAAAACTAGTGATTTTAGGGATTATGGCAATTTGTCTTTAAGTGAAATTATTTCTTATTCAAGTAATGTTGGAATGGTGAAGTTGTGCAAAGATCAAAGTTCTGAACACCTGGTACATGTATTTTCTAACTTCGGGATAGGCTCTCAGCCAGTAAACATTTTGATTCCTGCAAGAGAAGGCTTCTTGCCTCAAGCTTCAGCCTTAAGTGATAGAGATAAGGTAAGCTCGTGCTACGGTTACGGAATTTCTATGAGTGCCCTTCAAATAGCTCAGGCTTATCAGGTATTTGCTAGCGAAGGAATATTTAAGGAATTAAATCTTTTTTATGACAAGGCTCTAACTAGCCCTAAACCTGATGTTAGGGTTTTATCTAAGAATACTGCTAAATTAATAAACTCTATGTTGGTAGAAACCGTAAATTCTAGATCTGGCACTGCTAGGAAAGCTAGGATAGAAGGAAGAGTCGTAGCCGGTAAGACGGGTACTTCGAAGAAGAAAAGAGATGGGTTAACAACCTATTCAACTAGTTTTGCAGGATTTGTTCCGGCTGAAGATCCATCACTTCTGGCTGTTATAGTCTTACACGGAATAACCAAAGATATTCATTCAGGAGGCTCTGTTGCTGCTCCAATTTTTTCTAAAGTAGTTGGGCAATCTATACATGCCTTAGAATCAGGTTCTTAATGGAAAAAATTACTTCAGGGCCTGTCAGTTTAGGCGTTCTTTTAGAAGGACTCTTTAAAGGGAATCTGGGAAGTTTAAGCAATCTTTTGATCGATGGAATAAGTTTAGATAGTAGAGAGGTAAACCAGAATTTTCTTTTTTGTGCTGTACAAGGAGAAAAAGCTAATGGAAATCATTTTATCAAAGAGTCTTTTAAAAAAGGGGCAGTATTTTGCTTAACAGACAGTAAAGAGTTTCAGGATTCAAATATTCTTTATTTAAAAGATTTGAAAAAATATCTAGGCGTTATTAGTTCAAGACTATTTAATCATCCATCACAAAAGCTTGAGACTTTTGCAGTAACAGGCACGAATGGAAAAACTTCTTGTGTGGAATTAATCTCCCAAATAGCTAAATTAATTGATTATCAATGTGGTTATATTAGTACTATCGGAACTTCTTTTGATGGAAAGGATTTTAACTTTCCTTCTTCTTTAACTACTCCTGATCCTATTACTTTACAAAGATATTTTTATGAGATGGTCAAAAAAAATACTAGACAAGTTGCCTTTGAAGTCTCTTCCCATGGATTAGACCAATCTAGAGTTGTTGGTACCTCAATTGACACAGCAATTTTGACAAGTTTTTCCCAAGATCATTTGGATTACCATAAAAATATTAGATCTTATAAAAATGCTAAAAAGAAGCTTTTTACTGAACTTAGACCCAAAAATATAATCTTAAATATTGATAACATATTAGGTAAAGAAATATATAGGGACCTTCAAAAGAGTAAAGAGCCTCACTCATTTTTTTCTGTTTCGAGTCAGGCAGGAGCTGATTTTCATTATTCCTTTTTAAGGACTGAAGATGAATGTATCGATGTCAATCTTAAAACTCCTGAGCAACAAATTTATTTTTCATTGAGTACAATATCTAAACCTTTGGCGTCAAATGTTATATGCGCTTTAGCAGCCTTTCTTTCAAGAGGTTTCAATTTAGATAAAGTTTATCCTTATTTAAAGAATCTCGAATTTCCTAGAGGAAGAATGGACTTAATTCTTTTAAGTGAAAAAGATAAGTGCTTCATAGATTATGCCCATACCCCAGAGGCCTTAGAGACCGCTCTTACTGAACTAAAAGAAGCTTTTAAGAATTCTAATCTTTGGTGCATTTTTGGTTGTGGTGGCGACAGAGATAGAGATAAAAGACCGAAAATGGGACAAGTCGCAGAGTTATTGTCTGATTTTCTGGTAATTACTAATGACAATCCAAGAACAGAAAATGAATTTGATGTTATTGAGGAAATTAATCAAGGCATAAAAAATAAAACTAGAATAAAAATAATACCAAACAGGAAGGAGGCTATTCTTTATTGTCTTAATAAAATTAAAACTAATAAAGAGAGTAACGTTCTCTTAATTGCAGGTAAGGGTCATGAAGATTATCAGGATGTGTTAGGAAAAAAAGTTCACTTTAGTGATCATGAACAAGTAAAAAGCTTCTTAGCAAGTAATTAAAGGCATGATGAATTTAACTCTCTCTACAATTGCTGAAAAGGTAGGTAAGAAGGTGATTGGAGGAACTGGCCAAGAGAAGTTTAAAGATATAAGTATAGACTCTAGAACCTTAGAACCAAGTGATCTCTTTGTAGCTCTCAAAGGGCCTTTTAATGATGGGCATGATTATTTAACGGATGCCATGGAAAAAGGGGCAGTGGCTTTTGTAATTGAAAAAAAAATTCCTATTAATAAGCCTTATATCCTTGTAGAAGACTGTTTCAAATTTTTGGATCAGTTAGGTACTTATCAAAGGGAAATATTTAATGGGAAAGTTATAGGGTTGACTGGTAGTAATGGTAAAACAACTACTAAAGAAATTATTTTCAGTTTGCTTGAAAAAGAGGGTTGTCATAAAACTAAAGGTAATAAAAATAACCATATAGGAGTGCCTCTCACCTTAGCTTCGCTGACAAACATGCAAAAATATGCAGTCATAGAAATTGGTACTAATTCTCCTGGAGAGATTAATAAGCTTTCAGCTAAAGTTACACCTGACATTGCTTTGATAATAAATGCAGCAGCTTCCCATTTAGAAAAGTTAGATTCAGTTGAGAAGGTAGCTAAAGAAAAGAGTTACATTCTAAGACATTTAAAGAATGATGGAGTAGCTGTATTACCCAGGGATTCAGAGTTCTTTTCTTATTGGAAAGAAAAGTGCGTAAATAAAAGAATTATCTCATTCGGGTTTCATCAAGATTCAGATATTTGGTTGAGAAATGTTCAAAGTGATTTCTTAAAAAACAAAATATCTTTTGAGTTGAATTATGCTCATAAGTCTATTAAGTGTTTTATGAATGGAATAGGTGTACATAACTCCTTGAATGCTTGCGCAGCTTTAGCCGTTTGCCATGCTCTAGAGATGGATCTTGAGGAAATAAGCATTAATTTGAGCAAAGTTACTTATCCAAGTAGAAGGATGGAAGTGCATAAAGGATTAAAAGGCTCTGTTCTTGTAGACGATTCTTACAATGCTAATCCAGAATCTATGAAGAAATCTCTTGATGTTATGAAGGAGTTAGAAGGTAAGAAGAGAATTTTTATAGCAGGAGAGATGCGTGAATTAGGTGAACATCAAGATTTCTATCATGGGGAGATTTGTAAATATACTAAAGGAAGAGTTGAAGAATTCTTATGTATAGGAAAATTATGGGAAGAGGGCATAAAGGATATTCCTAATGTCGGTAGAAGTTTTTCTTGTAAAGATGAATTGTTAGATTACTTGAACACTAAAGTAACTAAAGACTCTATAATTTTAGTTAAAGGCTCTAGATCTACAGGTATGGATTATATTGCTGACAAATTAAAGCTTTAAATGTTAGTTGAATTATTTAATTTCTTTTCTGATAGTTTTGGACCCCTAAGGGTCTTTGACTATTTATCTTTTAGAGCAATATTTGCAACCCTTACTGCATTATTGGTGTCCTTGATCTTGGGACCAAGATTTATAAATAAAATGAAATCTATCGAAGTAGGTCAAGTTGTAGGGGAGCGAGGTCCTTCAACTCATTTATCTAAAAGTGGAACTCCTACCATGGGAGGGACGCTTATATTAGCTTCTATATTTATCAGCTCAATTTTATGGGGAGATTTAGAAAACAGGTATTTGTGGGTAGCATTAGGGGTTACCACATTTTTTGGAGTTTTAGGCTGGGTAGACGACTTATATAAATTAAGACATCAATCAAGTAAGGGGCTGTCTCCCTTAGCAAAGATCTTTTGGCAAAGCTTAATAGCTTTAGCAGCTGTACTTTTTCTTTATTACAGTTCAGAAAATATACATGAAATAAGCTTGATAGTTCCCTTTTTCAAAGATATTTCTTTAAATTTAGGCTTGGGTTTTATCTTTCTTTCTTATCTTGTGATTATTGGATCAAGTAATGCGGTTAACCTTACTGATGGGTTAGATGGTTTAGCAATTCTTCCTTG
>JGI26063J44948_1000252_pt1 | contig 13720 bp, 11 predicted proteins | sample MarorgKNORR_S2LV_4_FD_44948 | JGI IMG/M metagenome (IMG submission 44948) | reverse complement strand
TTTGGTAAAGAGCCTAAGAAGGACCTAAATCCAGATGAGGCGGTTGCTATGGGTGCTGCTATTCAAGCTGGAGTACTAGGTGGTGACGTTAAAGATGTTTTACTGCTTGATGTAACTCCACTCTCTCTTGGTATTGAAACTATGGGGGGAGTAATGACTAAATTAATTGAGAAAAATACAACTATCCCAACTAATCAGTCTCAGGTTTTTTCAACTGCAGCAGATAACCAGTCAGCGGTAACAGTTCAAGTACTTCAGGGTGAACGTGAAGTTGCAAGTGCAAATAAATCACTTGGTCAGTTCAATTTAGAAGGCATTGCTCCTGCACCAAAAGGACAACCTCAGATTGAAGTTACTCTTGATCTTGATTCAGATGGCATTCTACATGTTTCTGCAAAAGATAAAAACACTGGTAAAGAACAGTCAATCACAATCAAATCTTCAAGCGGTCTTTCAGATGAAGAAGTTGACAAAATGATCAAAGATGCTGAAGCGCATGCCGAAGAAGATAAGAAATTTCAAGAGCTTGTAACTTCTCGTAACATGGCTGATTCTCTAGTTCACTCAACAAGACAAACTCTTGAAGAACTAAAAGATGAAGTCTCTGATGATGAAAAATCAGCTATTGAGGCTGCTGTAAATGAACTTGAAGAAAGTATCAAAGGAGATGATAAAGAAGCAATCGATGCTAAAGTTCAAAACCTGAGTGAAAAAGCACAAGTTCTAGCGCAAAAAGCACAAGAAAAAGCAAGTGCTGAAGACCCACAAGATGATAACGCTCAAGCAAATGATGATGTTGTAGATGCAGACTTCGAAGAAGTTAAAGAAGAAAAGTAAGTAAAACTGTATAAGATGTTATAAAAAACCTCCCTTGATGAACTTCATGGGAGGTTTAATAGTATAAGGGATATATGTCACAAAGAGATTACTACGAAGTTTTGGGCGTTGATAAAGGCGCAGATGAAGCCAAAATAAAAAAGGCATACAAGCGCCTTGCTATGAAGTATCACCCTGATAGAAATGGTGATGATAAGGTTGGTGCAGAGAAAAAATTTAAAGAAGTTCGCAAGGCATATGATGTAATTTCTAATCCTCAAAAAAGATCAGCTTACGACCAGTTTGGGCATGCAGGTGTCGAGCAAGGCGCTGGCGGGTTTAGTGGAGGTAATCCTTTTGGAGGAGCTGGCGGTTTTGGAGATATATTTGGAGATATCTTTGGTGGTGGAAATGCCAAACCAGATAATAGAGGTCCCGATCTACGCTATGATTTAGAGATTGACTTAAGGCAGGCAGCAAAGAGTGACACAGTTAAAATTAGAGTGCCTAAAAATGATACCTGTGACACCTGCTCTGGAAGTGGGGCAAAACCAGGAACATCTGTAAAAACTTGCAGTAATTGTCATGGTACTGGTCAAACTACTATGCAACAAGGCTTCTTTGCCATCCAAAGACCTTGCAACCAGTGTAATGGCTCCGGGGAAAAAATTGAATCTCCATGTGGCACTTGCCGAGGTCAGGGAATTGTAAGAAAACAAAAAACTCTTTCTGTAAAAATCCCCGCTGGGGTTGACACTGGAAATCGAATTCGACTTAGTGGTGAAGGTGAAGCCGGCTTGCGTGGAGGAGCGTTTGGCGATCTTTATGTTCAAATTCACATAAAAGATCATCCAATTTTTCAGCGCGAAGGTAATGATTTGTATTGTGAAGTTCCAATTGATTTTGCAACATCTGCTCTTGGTGGCTCAATTGAAGTTCCCACCTTAGATGGAAAACTTAAAATTAGCGTGCCTTCCGGCACTCAAACTTCAAAGCTTTTTAGACTTCGTGGCAAGGGTATGCCGGCTATGAGGTATAGTGGCTCAGGTGATCTTCTATGTCAAGTAAAAGTTGAAACTCCTGTTCATTTAAACTCAAAACAAAAAAAGCTGCTAAAAGATTTTTCTGACTCTTGTGAAGCTAAACATCACCCAGAGTCAAATTCTTTTTTTGGTAAAATGAAATCTTTCTTTGAATAAATTTGAAACAATTTGACACAAAGTAAAAAAAACCCTAGTTTAAAATTTAGTTCTTTTTTTACCAATTTAATAATTCTTAAATGACAATCAAACAAATCAAAGCCCGTGAGGTTTTAGATTCTAGAGGCAACCCGACAGTAGAGGCAGATGTCATTCTTAGTAATGGCACCCTTGGAAGATCAATAGTTCCATCAGGAGCATCTACAGGCCAAAGAGAGGCTTTAGAGCTTAGAGATGGTGACAAAAATCGCTATCTAGGAAAAGGTGTTATTAATGCCGTTAATATTGTTAATAATGAAATTAACGATGCTTTAGTCGGTATGTCAATCTCCAACCAGCAAGCTATTGATCAAAAAATGATTGACTTGGATGGTACTGAAACAAAGTCTAGACTAGGTGCAAATTCTATTCTAGCTGTATCATTAGCATGCGCTCATGCAAATGCAAATAATAACAAACAGTCTCTCTTTCGTTCGTTTGATTTTTCTAAAACCTATCAACTCCCAGTCCCTATGATGAACATTATTAATGGTGGTGAGCATGCCAATAATAGCGTTGACATTCAAGAGTTTATGATTATACCTGCAGGCGCTCCTAGCTTTAAAGAGGCCTTGAGATATGGCACAGAAGTTTTTCATCACTTGAAGGCAGTTCTCAATCTAAGAGGCCTTAATACTTCTGTTGGAGATGAGGGAGGCTTTGCCCCANATTTAAGTTCAAATGAAGAAGCATTAAAAGTGATAGTAGAAGCCATTGAAAATGCAGGCTATATTGCTGGAAAAGATATTTTTATTGGGATAGATGCCGCAAGTTCCGAGTTTTATAAAGATGGTACTTACAACTTATCTTCAGAAAACTTAAAGCTTAGTAACGCTGAATTTACTGAATATCTTGCAACATGGGTTGAAAATTATCCGATTATCTCGATTGAAGATGGAATGGATGAAAATGACTGGGAAGGCTGGGAAATGCTTACTAAAAAACTTTCTCATAAAGTGCAATTAGTAGGTGATGATTTATTTGTTACCAACAGTAAAATTTTAAAAAAAGGCATTAAAAATAATATCGCAAATTCTATTCTTATAAAAGTTAACCAAATCGGTACACTAACTGAAACCTTTAGTGCAATGAAAATGGCTCTTGATGCTGGCTATACTTGCGTAATGTCTCATAGGAGTGGTGAAACTGAAGATACCACAATTGCTGACCTTGCAGTTGCAACCAGCTGCGGTCAAATTAAAACTGGCTCCCTTTCTCGCTCTGATAGGCTTGCAAAGTACAACAGGTTACTACGAATTGAAGAGGAGCTTGGTAATGATGCTAGATATCCGGGTCTAGAGCCCTTTCAAAAATTTTCTTAATATTTCAAAATAAGTTGTTCTAAGGTTTTTTAACTGCTTTAAGGTTAAAATAAGAATTCATTAATTATTATAGGTAACTGATTGGAATCACTGTCCACTTTTTGGCTAAGTGTTTTACTTTTCGTTCTAATTTTAGCTTCAGCTTTTTTTTCTGCATCCGAAACATCGATGATGGCAATTAATCGATATCGCCTCAAATCACTCAGCGCAAAAAATAATCACCAAGCNAAAAGAGTAGAAAAGCTCTTAAAAAATATTGATTACTTGATTGGCGGAATCCTACTAGGTAACAACTTTGTCAACATACTTGCTGCAAGTATCNCAACACTTCTTGCAATTAAGCTTTGGGGTGAAGGTTCGGTTATTCTTGCTTCACTGACNTTAACAGTAATCATTTTAATTTTTGCTGAAACAACACCAAAAACTTACGCTGCAAAAAATCCAGAAAAAATTGCTCTACCTGCCTCATGGTTTTTAGAGGTATTAATTAAGGTTTTTAGGCCATTAATTTTTTTAATATCATACATTTCTAAATCCATCCTTAAACTATTTGGATTAAAAAATATAAATAATGATATTTTGAATTCAGAAGAGCTGAGAATGGCTGTAGTAGATTCAAAGCCCATGCTGTCTAAAAATTATCGAAAAATGCTTCTTAATATTATTGACCTTGAAAAAGNAAAGGTTGAGGATATTATGATTCCTCATCATGAGCTTGTAAGTGTAGATATTAATAATGAAGATGAAATATTTGAGCAACTCAAACGAGTGCAACATACTCGGCTTCTTATATTTGATGGCTCAGAAAACAATATTATTGGAACCATTCATATGAGAGATGTTGTAAACGTCTATGCAAAAGATGAAATGGATATTTCTGCAATCAAAGAGCTGATTCGTGAGCCTTACTTCATACCTGAAGGNACCCCTTTATCTCATCAACTTGAGCACTTTAAAAATCAGAAAAGGAGACTTNGTATTGTTGTAGATGAGTATGGTGAAGTACAAGGAATGGTTGTTCTAGATGATATTTTGGAAGAAATTGTTGGTCAATTTACTTCCAGCCAAGGCGAAAGTATAAATGAAATAAATCTACAAGATGATGGTAGCTATTTGGTGGATCCTAGAATCAGTATTCGTGAGATTAACTCAGCACTCAAGGTAAAACTTCCGTTTGATAATGCCAAGACACTCAATGGGCTAATTTTGGAGCACCTTCAAAGCTTTCCTCAACACAACGTCTCTCTTAAAATTGAGTCACTAATAATTGAGATTATTCAAGTTAATAAGCAAGGTATCAAACTTGTTAAAATCAACAAAATAAATTAGGTATTATCTTTACCAAATAGTGGATATCTTAAAATTTTAAGGAATAATAATGTTTAAATTTTTTACAGAAAAAAAATGGTTTCTTTGGGCCTATCTTGGTTCAGCAGTTATTCTAACTTCGCTCTGGTTGTCAGTCCAAATTGATGTACGAATCAATGAATGGTTTGGTGGTTTCTATGACATGATTCAAAAAGCCCTTGGTACACCAAATGCAATCACTATGGAAGAATATATAGGTGGTCTATGGAGCTTTGCAAGGCTTGCTGCCTTGTACATAGTTCTAGCACTTGCAACATCATTTTTAACCTCGCATTTCTTATTCAGGTGGCGTGCATCAATGGTAGAGTTTTATCATAGTGTTTATGACAAAGCTAGAACGATNGANGGTGCTTCGCAGCGTGTCCAAGAAGATACTATTAGATTTTCTCGTATCATGGAGAGCCTTGGAACAAGTTTAATTCAATCCATTATGGTGCTAATTGAATACTTCCCATTATTAATGGGATTAGCTGTAGGTATTCCTATTATGTGGTTTGCTGATTGGGAGTATGGGTTAGTCACAGCTGCATTTATTTGGGCTGTAGGTGGTACTATACTTATGATTGCTCTAGCATGGGTTTTAAGACTAGTCGGTATCGAATATGACCTACAAAAGAGAGAGGCTGCTTATCGAAAAATACTTGTTATCGCAGAGGATGATGGCACCATAAGACCAAAAACTCTAGAAGAGCTTTTTGATGGGGTTCGAATTATCCACTACAAAAGTTACTTACAGTATTTGTACTTTAATATTGGAAGACTTGCCTACTTACAGGTAAACGTTTTAGTTGCCTATATTGTCTTAGCCCCAGCTATTGTAGCGGGAGTTATGACTCTTGGAGTAATGCAGCAAATCATTAGAGCCTTTGGTAGAGTTGAAGGATCACTTCAGTACCTATTCAACTCATGGCCAACAATTATCGAATTAGCAAGTGTATATAAGCGTCTAAGAGAATTTGAGAGACAAATTGAGTCAATGACAGAAAAAGAGACAGAAATAGAAGCTTAATTATATAATCGCTTGTCCCATTTTAAGCTCTTGCCCCTCAATCAGATTTATTTCTGTTGATCTTTCTGGCAGGAGCATAATTACAGTCGAACCCATATTAAATCGACCTAATTCATCGCCCTTAGAAAGCCTAACCTCTTTATCTTTATAGTTAAAATTTATAATTTTTTTCCCATAGGGAGGGGTTATCTGGCCATGCCAACTTGTTTGCATAGAGCCTACAAAAATTGCGCCAACTAACACAAAAGCCATTTCACCAAATTCAGTTTTGAATAAACAAACTAGACGTTCATTTCTTGCAAAAACTTTCTCAACATGTCTAACAGTCTTTTGGTTTACTGAGAAAAGATCGCCAGGAATATATTTCATTGCTACTAAGGTTCCATCACAAGGCATATGAATACGATGGTAGTCTTTAGGTGATAAATATATTGTTGCAAAGCTTCCATTTTCCAGTTCTTCTGAAGCTTTATCTGCGAGAAGCTCTGAGGTCGAATATTGACGCCCTTTAGCTTGTAAGATTTGAGAGTCTTGAATCTTGCCTGCTTGAGAAACAACACCATCGACAGGAGAGATAAGCTTAGATTCTGATATTGGCCTTAAATTTGGCTTTAAAGCTCTTGTAAAAAAATCATTGAAGTTAATATAGTCTTCAATATTTTCAAGTTCAGCTTCAGCTAAGTTGACATTGTATTTATTAACAAACCAGCGGGTGCAGGTATTTTTTATCCACAAAGTTTCGATTTTTGCGAAACGAAACATCAGCTTCGACAAAAAGTGCTGAGGCAGTATATATTGAAGAAATATCATTAAGCAAGCTTTTCTAGAATAAAGTTAACAGCTACCTTAAAATCAACTTCAACTTTGTCAGATTCCTTTCTTGATTTATATTCGATTTTCCCATTATCAGCATGAGTATCACTTATAACAAGTCGATGCGGAATTCCGAGTAACTCAGAGTCAGCAAACATTACACCTGCACGTTCTTTACGATCATCTAATAACACCTCAATACCTTGCTCTAAACAGTCATTATAAAGCTCATCTGCCAAAGCCTTAACCCTACTAGATTTATTGTAATTTATTGGAACAATAACTAGGTGAAAAGGAGCTATAGCTTCAGGGAAAATAATTCCCTTATCATCATGATTTTGTTCAATACTTGCAGCTACAATTCTAGTGACTCCAATGCCATAGCAGCCCATATTCATATTAACTGCCCTTCCATCTTCACCAATAACATTAGCATTCATAGAGTCTGAATACTTTGTACCAAGCTGGAAAATATGACCAACCTCAATACCCCTCTTAATTTCAAGCTTTCCTTTACCATCTGGCGAAGGATCTCCAGTAACAATGTTACGCAAATCGCTAGAAGTAACTTTTGAAGTATCGCGGTTCCAGTTAACTCCTACAAAGTGCTTATCATTTTCATTAGCGCCACAAACAAAATCTGATAAAAATGCTGCTGCATAATCAGCAATAATTGGAATATCAAGATTAACAACACCTATTGATCCAAATGAACAGCCAAGCCGTTGCTGAACTTTTTCTTCTTCAGCCATTTGTAGTGGCTGCTTAAGACCTTGGATTTTTGAAGCTTTGACTTCATTAAGTTCGTGATCACCACGCAAAACTAGAGCAACCAGATTATCGTCATCTCCCTCAACAATTAGCGTTTTAATTGAGTTTGTTGGCTTAATTTTTAATAAGTTACAAACGTCATTAATTGTTTTTACACCTGGCGTCTTAACTAGCTCTAATGTTTGCTTAGCAGGTTTAGGCTTTCCTTGAGGAAGAGTTTCTGCACGCTCAATATTTGCGGCATAATCTGATTCATCAGAAAAACAAATCGCATCTTCACCAGAATCAGCCAGTACATGAAATTCATGAGAACTTTCACCTCCAATTGCCCCAGAATCTGCCAAAACAGCTCTATAGTTAAACCCAATTCTATCAAAAATATTGCAATATGTCTGATGCATTATTTGATAAGTCTCGCCAAGTGATTTTTCATCAATATGAAATGAATACGCATCCTTCATAATAAACTCTCTGGAACGCATTACACCAAAGCGAGGTCGAATTTCATCTCTAAATTTGGTTTGAATTTGATAGAAATTTATTGGCAGCTGCTTGTAACTTCTAAGATATTGCTTAGCAATATTGGTAATAACTTCTTCATGTGTAGGGCCCAGGCAAAAATCTCTATCATGCCTATCCTTAAAACGAAGAAGCTCTGGGCCATACTCTTCCCATCTTTTTGATTCTTGCCATATTTCTGCAGGCTGTGCAACCGGCATCAATAATTCTAGTGCTTTGGATTTATTCATCTCTTCGCGAATGATTTTCTCAACTTTTTGAACTACTTTTAAGCCCAATGGAAGGTATGAATATATGCCTGAAGCTAATTTTGAAATCAATCCTGCTCTGATCATTAGCTGATGAGAAATGATTTGAGCATCATTAGGAGCTTCTTTAACTGTAGAGATTAATGAATCACTGCTTTTCATATAAAATACAAATTAATATCAATATATATTATGATTTTACCTAATGCCTGATTTTCAAACTTTATTAATTTATATTATTCCGCTTCTATTCGCAATTACGCTTCATGAGGCGGCTCATGGCTGGGTAGCAAGTAAGNTAGGGGATCATACTGCNAGAATGATGGGGCGAGTAACCTTAAACCCAATTAAGCATGTTGATCCAGTAGGAACAGTAGTGGTACCATTATTATTAATAGTAATGAATGTCGGTTTTATTTTTGGATGGGCAAAACCAGTTCCAATTAATTTTAGTGCACTTAGGTCTCAAAAATCAGGAATGATTTTAGTCGCGCTTGCNGGGCCAGGAGCAAATTTTCTTATGGCTATTGGTTGGGTTCTAGTTGCCATAATTTCAATTAATTTGAACATACCTATTTTATTAAAAATGGCTGGTATAGGAATATTTTTTAATATTTTATTGGCCGTATTCAATCTTTTGCCAATTCCTCCACTAGACGGATCTAGAGTCATTAGTGCGCTTCTACCTGGGCCATTGGCATATAAATATGGCCAATTCGAGCAATATGGTTTTCTAATATTGTTGGGTTTAATGTATATAGGTGGCTTTAAACTATTTGTATTACCAATTGTTAATCAGATTCAACTATTCTTCATAGCATTTATCTAGTTAAATCGGCAACTTTAGGNAGCTAAGATGAGCAGCTAAGCTCTAAACTTTGAGCCCATTCTGGAGCCTCACTGTCATATAAATCAAACCCTTTATGACTCTCGAATGGAGATCTTAATAAGTTAAACAAAGTCTCAATTTCATCATACTGATTTAAATCTTCAGCCTTTCTGATCGCTACTTCTGCCAAATAGTTTCTTAAAACATACTTAGGGTTAACTGAATTCATCAATTCTTGCCTCTGTTTAGGTTTTTCAATTTCTTGCTTAATCCTCTTATGATATCGTTCAAACCANGTATCAAATTCACTCCCCATAGATTGTTCTTTTTGGTCTGAAAGTTGCCTCATTGAGCGATGGTAGTCTCTCTTNTTGGTATAAAGCAATTGCAAAAAATCATTAATCAAAGTGCTATCTTCGTCAACAACTTTTAGTAAGCCAAATTTTTGCCTCATCAAGAGTGAGTACTCCTTCACTAAAGAGGATTGGTATACAGCCAAGGCATCTTTCAAGTCATCCTCATCAACTAAACTCCTCATTGAATCAGCAAGTCGCTCTAAATTCCATAGAGCAACTGAGGGTTGCCTTTCAAACGAGTAGCGACCTTGGCTATCAGAGTGGTTACATATAAAAGCTGGATTATAAATTTCCATGAAACTAAAAGGTCCATAATCAATAGTTANACCTAAAATTGACATATTGTCNGTATTCATNACGCCGTGAGCAAANCCTTGCGCCTGCCAGCGAGCAATCATTACAGCAGTAGTTTGAACTACTGTCTTAAATAGATCTAAATAACAATTTTTTCCTTTCAATTTAGGGTAGTAATGATTAATAACAAAATCTGCTAGTTTTTTTACGTTTTCATTTTGACCTTTTGAGGCAAAATATTCGAAATGCCCGAAGCGTATATGACTTTCAGAAACACGGGTAACAATTGAACCACTCTCTATATGCTCTCGATATACATCGGTATCACTTGCAACAATTGCAAGGCATTTAGTTGTAGGAATATTCAATCCTTCCATGGCNATNGAACATAAGTATTCGCGAATACTAGACCGAAGAACCGCTCGACCATCAGCGCCNCGTGAGAATGGAGTAGTTCCTGCACCTTTTAATGACAATTCATATCCATTTAACTCGCCAATTAAACATGAACGNCCATCGCCAAGCTGAGGAACAAAGTAGCCAAACTGGTGTCCNGCGTAGACACTAGAAATTGGATCTACTTCACCTAATTTTTTTTCGCCTGAGCAGATAGCAAGTAGTTCTTCTTCTGTTAGGTTTAGTTTAAGGTTTGCTTGCAAATCTTTGTTGACATGGATTAGATGGCTATTTTTGAGTTTTTGGGTATCAACTCTTGAGAAATAATCCTCACCTAGGTCTGCAAATTTAGGAGAGCTTATCATTTAGAATTTTATTGACTTGTTTTGGATTTGCCTTTCCATTTGTAGCCTTCATAACTTGACCAACAAAAAAACCTAAAAGTTTAGAGTTTCCATCTTTAAATTGCTGAACTTGTAGAGTATTGTTATTAACAACTTCATCAATTATGCCTTCTAAAGCATCAATATCTGTCATTTGTTTTAAACCCTGATTTTCAATAATCTCTTCTACACTTCCCTTTCCTTCCCACATGGATTTAAAAATATCTTTGGCAATTTTTCCTGAGATTGTATTATCACTAATTTTTGTAATGAGCTCATATAACTCTATAGCTGATATGGGCGAATCCTGAATCTCGATTTGGTTTTTATTTAGTGAAGCTGCAAGGTCGCCCATCACCCAATTGGCTGAGAGCTTTACATCAGCACCTTTTGCAATCATAGATTCAAAATAGTCAGCGATATCTATCTGGGCTGTCAAATTTTCTGCATCATATTCACTGAGTCCAAAATCTTTTATAAATCTGATTTTCTTTTCTGTTGGCAGCTCTGGAAGGCTTTTTTTTATTTGAGAAAGAAGTTCATCATTAATAGCAACAGGTAATAAGTCAGGATCAGGAAAATACCTATAGTCATTTGCTTCTTCCTTAGATCGCATTGATCTTGTTTCATTCTTAACCGCATCATAGAGTCTTGTTTCCTGAACAATAGAACCACCATCTTCGAGGATATCGATTTGCCTTTCAACTTCCAAGTTAATTGCTTTCTCTAAAAATTTAAATGAGTTTATATTTTTAAGCTCTGCACGAGTCCCTAGTTCATCGCCTTTTTTTCTTATTGAAACATTTGCATCACAACGAAATGAACCTTCCTGCATATTTCCATCACAAATACCTATATATTGTACCAATGAATGGATTTTTTTAGCATAAGTGACTGCCTCTTTTGCGCTACTCATATCCGGCTCAGAGACTATTTCTAAAAGTGGTGTTCCTGCTCGATTAAGATCAATTGCAGTGAAGTCATCATAGAGGTCATGTATAGATTTACCCGCATCTTCTTCAAGGTGAGCACGAGTTATACCAACCATTTTATTTTGACCGTCCTCTAAAGGTATTTCAATTTCTCCTTGTCCTACAATTGGCAATTCAAACTGAGAAATTTGATAACCCTTAGGAAGGTCAGGATAAAAGTAATTTTTTCTAGCAAAAATAGAGTGCTGATTGATTTTAGCATTAACAGCTAAACCAAAACTTAGTGCCATATTTACAGCCTCTTTATTAAGCACTGGTAGTACGCCCGGATACCCTAGATCGACTGCACAAGCTTGAGTGTTAGGCTTAGCTCCAAATGCAGTAGATGCACCCCGAAAAAATCTTCGATTTCGTTCTTAATTGTGAATGTATTTCTAATCCAATTACCGTTTCCCAAGTCATCATCAGTCCTCTTTATGGTTCTACAGGAAGTTGAGAATGCCAATTAGTTTGCAATTGGAATTGATGCGCTACATTTAATAAGGTTTCTTCAGACCAGTGATTTCCAATCAGCTGTAAACCAACAGGTAAATTATTAGAAAATCCAGCTGGAATACTCATCCCTGGAAGACCTGCTAAGTTTGCTGACAGTGTATAAATATCTGCCAAATACATTGATACTGAGTCTTTTACAGTACCTATTTCAAATGCAGTAGTAGGCGAAACAGGTCCCATTATTACATCAACANTTTTAAAGGCTTTTTTAAAGTCTTCGCTGATCAAATGACGTACTTTTTGCGCTTTAAGATAGTAAGCATCGTAGTAGCCAGCAGAAAGTGCATAGGTACCAATCATGATACGGCGCTTAACTTCATCACCAAAACCTTCAGAGCGAGATCTGAGATATAAATCATTTAGGTCTTTTGGGTCATCGCAACGATATCCGTATCTGACGCCATCAAATCTTGATAAGTTTGATGAGCATTCGCACGGTGCAACGATGTAGTAAGTTGGAATAGCGTAAGCTGAGTTTGGAAGGGAAACTTCATGAACTTCCGCCCCCATAGCCTCAAATTCACTAATTGACTGCATAATAACCTTTTCAACATCACTTTCTAGGCCTTCAGAGAAAAATTCCCTTGGAAGGCCAATTTTTAAGCCTTTTATAGAGTTTCCTAAATTTTTTGTATAGTCAGGCGTTTCTTTTGTTGCACTGGTTGAGTCTTTATCATCAAAACCTGACATCGAGTTTAATACAATTGCAGCATCTTCAGCAGTTTGAGTCAACGGCCCTGCCTGGTCAAGGCTAGATGCGTAAGCAATCATTCCATATCTTGAAATTCGTCCATAGGTTGGCTTAATTCCAGTAATACCGCAAAGGCTTGCAGGTTGTCGAATACTTCCACCCGTATCAGTTCCAGTAGCAAATGGCGCTATTCGAGCTGCTACTGCAGCTGCAGAGCCTCCTGAAGATCCACCAGGAACCCTTTTTTGATCCCAAGGGTTTTTGACTGGCCCATAATAAGAATTTTCATTGGAGGAACCCATCGCAAACTCATCCATATTAGTCTTTCCAAGCATAACCATATTTTCATTATTAAACTTCTCTGTAATGGTTGCATCATAAGGAGAGATAAATGAATCTAACATCTTCGAGCCGGCAGAAGTTTTTACACCTTTAGTGCAAAAAATATCTTTGTGAGCATAGGGGATTCCAGTCAATATAGTGCCCTTTCCTTTAGCTATTTTAAGGTCTGCATCTTTTGCCTGAGAAAGCGCCAATTCATCAGTAACCGTAATATATGAATTAAGTTCAGAGACGGCTATCCTGTCAAGGTAGTGCTTGGTTAACTCGACGGATGAAAAATCTTTATTTTTTAAGCCTTTAGATAGCTCAGTTATAGATAATTTATGCATCATTATTCAATCACTGTTGGGACAAGAAAATGACTTTTTCCTGTTTTTGGTGCTATTTTTTGGAATTCTTTTGACAAATCACCTTCACTCACCTCATCCTCTCTTAAGCGCTGAGACATATGAAGCGGGTGTGCCATTGGCTCTATGTCACCTGTCTCTATTTCACCCAGCTCCTCCATTAAATTAAGTATATTGTTAAGCTCCTCTGTACTTTGCTCTAACTGAGAATCATCAACACTTAGCTTTGCTAAGTAGGCAATTTCCTTAACTTGTTTATTATCTAATGACATAAAAATTAACTATTATTGACAAAAATTAGATATTACTTGTTGAAAATTTTCTTTTGAATAACTATCTGATAAATAAGAATCACCTAAATATTTCAAAAGCACTAGTCGTATATTACCATCTATAGCTTTTTTATCTATTGACATAGCCTTAATTAAATTCTCACTTGAGACTTCGCCTTCTATATTACAAGGTAGCTTTGCTTTAGTGAGAATATTTTT
>JGI26063J44948_1000251_pt1 | contig 13725 bp, 17 predicted proteins | sample MarorgKNORR_S2LV_4_FD_44948 | JGI IMG/M metagenome (IMG submission 44948) | reverse complement strand
AAGAGCTCGGCTTCTTTGTACACTGATGCAGACTTTTTGATCTCTTCGCCATACCAAGTTGATTCCAATTGCTTGACAATCTCTATCACACTATTTGCCTTAAGCAGATTCTGCAAAAACTCTTCAGAAAGAAAATTTATTGCAATTGATTGTAGTCTTCCAAATGAAGATGCATATTGTGATGCGCCCATTATAGGATCTTCTCCAAAATTGTATTCTTTATCTCATCTTCGTTATTTCTCAATAACTCCTCAAAAGTCAAATCAATTTCCATCGTGCCTTCCTTGTTCTCAGCAACAAAACCACCTATAGTTTGAATTGTAGAACCAACTTTTACTCCACTTTTGAAAAATGACTTGTCCTCTTCACGGCAATGAACTACTAGTTCTTTAGCAAGCATTTTTTTTGAATAATCAACCAACTTTTGCATAACTTTCTTGTATTCCGGTTTTTTTGAGTAGTCACCTAGTTCTTTTTTAATAACATCAAATGTGGAATCTAAATTTTTGTTGATTGCATCGAATAATATTTTCTTGGCTTCTAGTTTTCCAGCCTCAACTATTCTTGCACCTTCTCTTTCCGCCTTTGTTTTTGCCTCGTTGGCATAGTTATCCTTAAGCTCCTTTACTGCAGAATTTTTTTTAGCATTGGTTTCTGATTTTTTATCACTTAATTTTTTATCAAGAGAGGCAAGATCATTTTTTTTTCTATTTTGTATCTCATTCACAAATTGATCAATGCTCACGGTACTTCGCCCTAGAGTATATCAAGCAATAAGATTATTCCAAGAACGAAACCAATGATCCAAAGTGTTTCTGGAATTACAAAGAAGAATAAAACCTGACCAAACTTTTCTGGTTTTTCTGCTATAATGCCCATACCAGCCGCGCCAATTCCCTGCTGTGCGCTACCTGTACCAATCAAACCGCCTGCTATCGCAATAGCAGCTGCTAGAGCCAAAATGGGTTTAGCCAAGGCTGAATCTCCACCTTCAGCTGCAAAAACTGGTGGCGTAACAAATGTCATAACTAACATAATTGCTCCCGCAGTAATAGCAAAATAAGAAAATTTTTTCCTGCTAGAAGCCATCGATCTCGCTGACTTGTTGACGTTATATTAACTAACTCCCGAATATTTGGATCGCTTTCGTTTTATTCTATCGGAAGTTCTAGCATGTTTCCCCATTCTCCCCAAGATCCCAAATACACTCTGACGTTTGTGAATCCAATTTTTTTCAAAGATACATAGGTATTAGCTGCTCTATAGGCACCTTGGCAGTAAGTCACAATTTCTGCATCTTTTGATATGTTATATAATTTTGACAGCTCCTCGTCATTTTTAAAAATTCCATCTTTGGAAATATTTTCCACCCAGTCCACATTAGTTGAGGTCGGTATATGACCGCCTCTGGCTGCCCTTACAATTTCTCCGTTAAACTCTTCTTTTGAGCGGACATCTAAAATTGTAATTTTGTTAAGATTGTCTAAAACATACTGAAATCCTGCAATGAGATTCTTATTTATCCTGCCGGTAAAATTTGATGGTGATGGTTTGTTTTGTGAAATTTCTATTTGGAAGTTTCTTCTAGACCAGTTTGAAAAACCACCATCTAACATGCTTACATCTGGATGTGAAAAGTAAAGGCACAGCCAAACCCCTCTAGCTGCTAACATACCAGAAATATCATCGTAAAAAATCACTTTTTTGCTCTCATGAACTCCAGCAAAAGAGAAAACTTTACGGGTTTGCTCATTGAACGCATCAATTCCAGCGTTTGAAGTGTCAAACCAATGCATCGAAAAAAGATCTAGATTTACCGCTCCCGGTATGTGTGACTTTGAATAATCGTGGAATGATCTAGCGTCAATAATCAAAACATCTTTTTTCCCAAGATGCTGCGAGAGTTCATCCGCTGTTATTATCATATAATTTTCTATAAACTACTTTAGTATAAAATAAAAAAAAGAAAAAAAGATGGATTTTTCTATTCGTTTACGTATGCTCGTTCACCGTTCTGGGCAATGTCGAGTCCGACTTCCTCCTCTTTTGGAGTAACTCGAATTCCACCTGGCCAGATAACGTCCATAATCTTCAGGATAACAATTGTCACAGAGAACGTATAAGCAACTGACATACATGCTGCCGCTATATTGATAGCTTGTTGTTCCATTCCCTCTGGTGTTCCAGTCCATGCACCAATACCGTCACCGGTATCCCATATGTGTGGACTTGCAAGTGTTCCAGTCAAAACTGCACCTGTGAAACCGCCTATTCCGTGTACTCCCCATACATCGAGTGCGTCGTCCCACTTACGTGAATTTTTGAAGGCAACTGCTCCGTAACAAACGGTTCCTGCTGCTACGCCAATTATAATTGAGGCCATTGGACCAACCCAACCAGATGCTGGTGTGATTGCTACCAATCCTGCTACTGCACCTGTTGCAGCACCTGCAATACTGGGTCTTCCAGTATGTGCCCATGACATCAGTAACCAAGTTACTGAAGCCATACCTGTTGCTGTGTTAGTTACAGTCCATGCGCTTACAGCGATTCCGTCTGACAAAACCTCGCTTCCTGCATTAAATCCGAACCAGCCAAACCAGAGTATTGAAGCTCCCAGTACAACCATAGGTATGTTGTGTGGTTCCATTGGAACCTTTCCATATCCAAGTCGTCTACCAAGAACTAGAGCTCCAGCTAGAGCTGCGAATCCTGAAGTAATATGAACTACAGTGCCGCCAGCAAAGTCAAGTCCATAGCTAGGTGATAAGTCTGGATCAAAGTCCAAGTTTCCTATGTATCCACCGCCCCAAACCCAATGTGCTATTGGATCATAGACGAAGGTTCCCCATAGGAGAACAAATACCACTAGAGCGCTGAATTTGATTCGGTCAACTAGACCGCCGACGATAAGAGCTGGTGTGATGATGGCGAATGTTGCTTGGAACATTGCAAACATTTGATGTGGCACTGTACCAGGCCAACCTTGACTACACATTCCTGCGTCGTCACTTTTCATCTGTTGCATCTGATAATAATCAGACCAAGTACCTTGGCAAGAGCCTGGTTCACCTAGTGGTGCCCAAGCCGAGACTTGATTGAATCCAAGATAGTCCAAGTTACCCATGAACATGTTTGCTTCGTTGTCATGTGGTCCAAATGCTAGGGAATATCCCCATAGAACCCATTGAACTGACATCAGTCCAATGACAATGAAAGTCATGCCAATTGTGTTAACAGCGTTCTTTGATCTTGCAAGTCCTCCATAAAGGAATGCTACCCCTGGAGTCATAAACAAGACTAGAGAAGATGCTGTTAGCATCCACGCCGTATCACCTGTATCTATCAGGCAATACATATCTGGGGTGCCATCGTCATCTGTATCGTACCAACATTCGTTGGGGTTACCAGTATAGATTCCGGCGCCCGGTACTCCGACTTGATACCCATCCATTCCGTCAAGGATTGATTGGGCATAAGCCTGAGACATTGCTCCTGTCGCGGTTATTGCTACTGCGACCATAAGTAATAGAGCATACTTATGGTTTCCTTGGAACAATCCACTCTGGATTGTTCCTTGGTTTCTAGAGTTCATCTTGCTTTTCGCGAGATGGTGGAAATATAAACCAAAGGTTGAATTATTAATAAATAAGGTCATTAACTAAATAAATAGAAATAGAGATAGTATCGTAATATTATAATATTATGATACATGTATCTAGGTATGAAAATAAGTCAAAATGGAAGAAATTTGGATGGTGATCTGCCTTGAAGACCAAATCTCCGAAGCTTTCCATATTTCAAACCTTTAAAACAAAAACCCATCAATTGACAGGTGAAGCCATTAGGCAAAGGAATATCATAATCCATCTTGCTCAGACAAATAATTCTAGATCAATGACACGTACAGCTATAGCCCGGAGTATTGCAGAAAAAAATGGCCTTCTTTGGAAAAATATCTATTCTGGGATTTTCCGCGATATGGATGAAATTCTAATTCCATTAGATGTTGTTATAGAAGCTGGACGATTGCCTTTGAAGCGTGGACCTAAGGCATTACAGGAGAAAGGCATTCCATTCTACAAACTTACAAAAAGTGGACTTCTTGTGGCTTTATCAATTGATGAATTAGAAAATAAAAAGTTAGTTTTAGACAAATTTTTATCAAATCCAGAGATAAATGAAAAAGAATTTGTAGATGTCATCAAGATGCTGGTAAAAGTATCACCGAAATTCACACATTTAATTTTTGAAATTTATGTTAATGCGTATTGTGATGGTAAGCTGAAAAGCCTTTTACCAATTAGTATCTCAGAATTTTACCGAATATCCAAAAATACTTTTGCAGTTCAAAAAGAACTATTAGAAGGATTTCATAAACTGTCAAAATCTAGCAAGGTAAATGTACTAAAGCTATTTTCAAAATTTACGTAATTTAGAAAAGTAAAACTGTAAATTTTTTAGATGTATGTTATGACACTATATGGTATCTTCCTTACCAAACCTCCCAAATAGTGACGCTATTGTTATGGTTTTTCCTTCTTTCTTTCTGATGTAGCATCTTTCATAGTATTGGCAATCTTGGCAATCTCTTGATGGCTCTATTATGGGCACTTTTTTCTCGTTTAGAAGATCATGAAATACCTTAGTTCGCCTAATCACCTCTTCAAACATCCTTTGGTTTCTGTTTGTTACAAATGAATCCTCTTTTCCGTCTGGTGTGATATATACAATTACTCCTTCAATTTTTTCGAACATCCACATGCAGGCATTTACGTATAAGATATCCACAGGCATTGGATTTTCTGGAAACTTGTCAATGGATCTAAAGATCAATACGACATCATCCTTAATCATGTCTACCTGCCCTTTCAGGGCTAGACCACCATCCATGTCATAATTGCCTATAGAAGCTTGCGATTTCATTTTTCGGAACAGTCCTCCCAAGACTTTGTTGAATTGGGTTTGTTCAGTCTCTAGTGGATCCGTCCTATCATAGAAAGAGCGCCGCAAACACTTTACCGCCTCTTGGAGATAAATTGTGGAAATATCCTTTGCGTCAATCTTAAATTCAATGTCTTCACCAATCGAGTCGATGGCATCTCTTACAATCTGCTTATAGTCCCTATCACCTTCAACACCCATGATAACTCACAGATCCTAACACCTTAAAAATGTAAAATAAATAATAGTAATAAAAAAATAAAATAGAATTATTCTACTTTAATTATGCGTCTGGTGCTCTAGAATGTCCCTTGCCACGCAGTCCAAATACTACTACTGCCATTGCAATTAATACACCTATTGCGGAACCAAATGCTGCCATTGCTGCTTCTGCCATTTCTGAAATGCGAAGTGTGCAGAATATATAGTATTGGTAATTTTTTTGATATTTTTACAAATAATCATAATTTTAGGATTTTATGATATGGTCTTAATCATGTCTAGAGAAATCATAATGCAGCGTGTTTTCCTGCCCAGCAGTNAGTGAGCTAAGATTGAAAAAAGCCTCGCCGGTGATCCTCCAATTCANTTCTGCACCAGAATTTTTCCAATTATTTAGTGCTTCCCAAAGTACCGGGGTATTGCCTGAATTTTCGANANTGATCTTTTCACCAACTATCAATGGTCTTTCATTTAAGACTATGAAATAGTTAGGGGAATCAAGAAATCCTTCTGGGCTAGACCCAATCCCACCTGCTGCAATGCGTTTACCATCATGGTAAACTGAATATTTCACGTGTTGAAGCATTACAGATTTGAAGTTTGGGTTTGTAACTTTGAAATCTAATTCTAATGTTGCCTGCCTTTCATCAATCTCTATTATCGAAAAATTAAACAATTCAATAATAATCGGTAAGACTGTCTGATCCTGTGGTGACAAAAAACCTTCTTCTCCGATATCGCTAATTATTGAGATGCCGGGAAGGGCAAATATCAGTAGAAACACTACCATCCCTCCAACAGCTACACCAACAAAGATTTTGGGATTCATTAATTTAGATCTCTGCCTACATTTCTTAAATGTTGAGATAAAGTGCTTATAGTGCACAAGTTTCATAAAATCATGCAGTATTTCCAAGCGGTCCAAATTGGAAAGCAAAGAGCAAACAAGGCACAGATGGCTTTGTTTGAAATATCGGGTTTTGCCATGCTGACTCTAACAACAAAAAAAATTGATGGTAAATTTTTTCCCGTTGGAGAGGAATCGTTTGTTACGGTAATAAAAACAAACGATGGTTATGTTATAATTTTAGTAGATGATGGCGGATTTACTAAAGCACAGACAAAAGCATTAGAAAAAGAGGAAGGAAAGAAAATTTACAATAAAGTTTTGGGCTCCAACGTTACCGAATTTTCAGGCAATGAGATAAAAATTTGGAATGATGTATATCCAACAGTACAAGATGAGTTAAAGTAATTTTTATAGAATTATTTCAGTGCCAATAGACAAACCTTTGATAGCCTTTTCAATAGTTTTAATATCTGATTTGATAATTTTTGTTTTGATTTTTGATCTCTCTATTACCTTGAGTGCTACAATATCCATAAGGTCGTAACCGCCTGCCATAGAATCCTCATGAACTAATAAGCTACGCAGGTCTTTTAGTTCAATACGCTTGAATTGTTTAGCTTTCTTATTTTTGTTAGGATCCGAGTCATATATCCCATCAACATCAGTTGCATTTAGAAATTCTGCTGCGTTTATTTTTTCGGCAATAAGTGCTGCAGTACCATTAGTACTTTGACCTGGGTGTAACCCACCAGTAACAACAATGAGGCCACTGTCAACCGCTTGTTTTACTTCAGTCAAATTTGTTGGTGGGTGTGGGTAAGCATTATCTTTTAGTGCATAAATCAATAGTTTGGCATTCAGTCTTGATATCTCGATTCCAAGTTCATCAAGCGTGGATTCGTCGGCTCCTGAGGATCTAGCATGATTGATAAAATAACGTGCAATCTTACCCCCGCCAGCAACTATTACTGGTTGGCAAATTTTGCTTTGTTTTACAAAGAATGCGGCATAGTCTTTTAGCTCCTTTGTGCGCTCCATGCCAAATACTTGACCAGAAAGTTTTATCACGATTCTTTTTTTCATAATTTCAAATCACCTAGAATTGATTTGGCGGTAATTTCAACTTTTTTCCGATTGCTTTGCTGAGTATATACTCTAAGAATATTCATTTTACCAGACATTGTAGAAACCAATGGAATATTTGAAATTAAAAATTCCTCCGCCTTGACTTTTGGCTCCTTTGTTATCAAAATTACTGATTTTGATTCCTTGTTTGTTGGTGTCATTGGAATTGAATGGGTTGTAGATGTATCAAGATGAATTTCGCTTGCATCAACATTTGATTTTTTTGCAATGCTTTCCTTTAGCTCTTCGACCAGCTTAATGCCGAGATTACGAGTTGAACTCGTGGTCCTTTCAAATACACATTTGAACAAATTCCTATTCAAATAATCCGTTGCGATTTTTTTAGAAGTTTTGAGCTGGGAATTGTGTTCTGGCAGATTAAGCAATTTAGTTATAACTGATTCGTCAGAAAGTTTTAGAAAATCATCTAAATCTAACGAAGAAAGTCCTAATTCATCTTCAGCCAAACTCATTGCCTTTAGTAACATTACCTCACCAGCTCTTACAGTTTTATGAAAATATACTGCCTTAAACATTTGATATCTAGATATCATCATAGTTTCAAAATTTACCAAAGCTGATTTGTCTAGCGCAAGTTTGTTTTTGTAGACATCTAAGGAATATGTCAGTCGCTTGTGGTCAATCTTTGCATGCTCAGCACCAGTGAAGTATCCGTCTCGAAGCAAGTAATCCATTATATCGGCACTTAATGCACCAGAAATCACTTCGTTCATAAATTGCTGCTTAGAGTAACCAAAGGCAATATCCGCAACAGATTTTTTATTGAATCCATTTTTTGAAATCAGATCACCAATCTCTGTCTTTTGTATAATATTTCTTCCAATGTCTTCATGAGAGATTTTTTGGTTTTTTTGTAATATCTCATCAAAAAGATGGGAAAACGGACCGTGACCTATATCGTGTAGCAATCCAGCAAATCGTAAATTTTGAATTTGGTCTAGAGGAATTATTGATTTCTCAAGTAGTGTTTGACATGCCATTGATGCAATGTGCATAACCCCAAGCGAGTGTTCGAATCTGGTATGCTGAGCGCCTGGATATATCAAGTGAGCGCCCGAAAGCTGCTTTATTCTTCTAAGTCTTTGGAAGATGGGGGTGTCAATAATTTCTAGCTCATTCTGATTAACTCTAACAAAATCATGAATCGGATCAATTATGTCTAAATGTATTTTTTTCATGATCCGATTTTTTTGAAAATTATTTTAAGAATTTCCTTGTGAGTTTCTTGCTTGGTGCCTGATGCGTCAATTAACTTCCATCTGTGCTTTTTTCCTAGTCTGCGATAAATTTGAGATATTTTTTTTGAAAATTCTTTATTTTTTTCAAACTTATCCCTTTTTGATTTTTTCCGTGAAAATGATTCGCTTTGTGAAACATCTAGAACAATAACAAGATCAGCTTTTGGGAGACCATCTTCTAGATTTTGTAACCATTTTTCCTTCAATCCATTTGCAATACCATAAACAAGATTAGAATAATAGTATCTGTTCATTATTAAAATAGAATTTTTTGTAACCGATTTTTTAATCTCCTCAAGTTTTTCCCATCTGTTTGCTGCATAAAGATAATGAATGATTTCAGGAGGAAATTTTCTTTTGCCATGAAGATAGTTATTGATTTCTTTGCCAATGATAGTTGAATAATCAGGAAAATTAAAAACTGCTGTTTTGATTTTTTGCGCTTTTAGTGCCCTAGCTAACATTGCAGTTTGTGTTTTTTTTCCAGCTTGATCACTACCCTCAAGTGCAATAATCATGTTGTATAATTAACGTCTCATGATTAAAAATCTATCAAAATTTATAACGTAAAAAAAACCTATTTAAAAAATGGGTCTAATTAAATACATGGCAAAGGAATTTTTTAAGGAAGTGGATGACAAATCTAGGGAGTTTTTTGAGTTTGTATTGCCACCAATAGATTTGCATGAAAAAAATGGCAATCTCATTGTTACGGCAGACATCCCTGGCTTTGATAAGAATGACATTAAGGTATCAATGAATGGTAATGTGTTGTCTATCTACGCAGAAAAAAAAGATGCCGTAAATGGTAGAACCATAATGAAGCAACGACCGCGTATAATTGACAAGAAAATGAGACTGCCAATAACTGTTAAAGAAGGAGAGGAGAAGGTGAATTCTGCAAAATACTCTGACGGTGTACTAATAATTGAAATCCCAATTACAAAGAAGGGAAAAAAGATCTCGTTAGATTAACGATTTCTAGATGCTACAAAAATTGCCATGATTGCCGCAGATGCAATCATTCCAATCATTCCAATGGTTTCGTTTGACTGGAACAGGAACGCAGAACCAAAAAATACAGCACCAGACAAGATGCTTCCTGACAGTAATGTGTTCGAACCCTGTTTGTTTTTTTGTTGCATGATGCGGTTCTCGTCCATGAATTTTTTTATCTCTGGTGCAATTGTTAGAGTGTCATCAAGTGTCTTTGCAAATCTTTTGAACGAATGTTTGATCTCCTCGATGTACGCGTCTTTGATCAAATTTTCCTCTTCTAGAATTTGTCTTAGAACCTTGATGAACTTGAAGTCAACCTTGTGTGTATGATATATTCCTTCTATGATGGTTGACATTCTGAGATACAGTGCAAGATGCTTTGGAAGTTTGAATGGAAACTTTGACATCGTCTTGTTGGCAAGNGTCATTAATGCCTCAACTTCNATCTCATCCGGTTTTTTGCCGTACATTGATTTTATGGACATGTTGATTCCTTGTTCTATCACTTCTCGGTTAAAGTCAGGTGCTAACATTCCAAGATCGTCCATTGCGTTTACAGTTCTTGGAGGGTTTTTTTCCACAAGAGCAAGATAGAGACGCACAAGTCGCAATCTGGTCTCGTTGTTTAGCCTTCCAACCATTCCAAAGTCGTACAGGATTAAGGTTCCATCATCNCTAACCGAGATGTTTCCTGGATGCGGGTCTGCATGGAAGATGGAATGTCGTAAAAGCATNGTAAAGAAGACCTTGTGNACATCGATGACAAGTTTTTGCCTGTCGATTCCCTTTTTGTCAAGCTCCTCAATGTTGGTAACCTTGATTCCTGGAATGTACTCCATTGTAAGGACGTTTTTTGTTGAGTAGTCATCATGCACCTCCGGAATTACTACGTTGTCATATGCCTCCATGTTCTTTTTTATTTTTTTCAGGTTTTCAGACTCTTTGGAATAGTCCATCTCCTCATGAATAGACTCGGCAAATTGTTTCATTATAGGAATTATTGAGAATCTTAAGTTTGGGTCAACAAACTTCATAGCAAAAGGAATTATCTTCATCAAAACCTTGAGGTCTCTTTCTACTTGCTTTTCAATTCCTGGTCGCCTTACCTTAACTATCACTTGCTGTCCGTTCTTTATTGCTAGATGCACTTGGCCAAGTGATGCGCCAGATAGTGAATTTTGATCCAGCTTGTCAAACTTTTCTTCAATCTTGCCAATATCTTNCTCAATTATCGGTCTTANTTTCTCAAATGAAACAGCTGGTACNCTGTCTTGTAATTTCGATAATTCCTNTAGATATGGTTGTGGCAGGATGTCGGCACGTGACGAAAGCCACTGTCCAAACTTGATAAAGACTGGACCGAGTGAGATGCATGTGTTTAGAATTCTTTGTGCGTTTCTTTGAAATCTTTTTTCATCTATGTCTTTTCCTTCCTGTGATATCCAAAGAATACGATCTTTTCTTAGAGCTAGTATTACTGGAACTAGTTTGATGAACACATGAATTGTTCTTACAAGTATCAAGGTGTTATCCTTTCAGTTTTTTTGAAATAACGTATGATGTATAACCTACTGCTAAAGATGCAGCAAGTCCAGAGATAATTGATTGTGGTCTTTTTAACGGTGAATCTTTTTTTGTTTTGTAAATGTAAGCCCCAATTGCCAAGCCACCAATAACAGCTCCTGCTAGACCAATCAAGACTTCCGGTGCATCAATTAACAAGTGCCCTAGCGGATTTTTTCTAGGATCAACTTTGTCTAAATGAACTGTAAATTTATCATCATATTCACGGATGTGAAGGTTTCCATAACGATATTGTTTCCTTGCGCCCTTTTTATCTCCAAGTTTTGTTTCCATGGCACCTTCTAACATAAACTGTCTTAGATGCTTTGGGACTTGAATCTCCTTCATTTTGATGATCGGATATTACTGTAATTGCTTATATTTTTAGCTGGCTTCAGTCTTCGTCTCTGTCTTTATTTTTTTACTAACATATGGAATTTTCCCTTTTTTGATAAATGGAATCTTGTCTTTACTGTATAGTTTGTAACCAATTGCAATTACAAATGCTAGAAAAATTAACCCGCCTATCATAGAGCCATAATCAGTGTCATCGGCAAATGGGCTGATTGTAATGGTAGTATCATGTGTTACGGTATATTCGTCACGAACTGCATCCTTGTATGTAACTAAAATTCTAACGTCATGCTCACCAAAACTCAATGGTCCATTAGATTCTATTGGGATGTTAAATGGAACGGGTGAATCAGGCTCTATTTCGTCGATGTACTGGGAAGACTCTTTGATGTTAGAGTCGCCTAGTGGCTGTAATTTGACAAATCCAAACAAACCATCAGCGTTTCCCTCGTTTAATATCTCGCCAATTATTGTCTTCTTTCCTGACAGTTCGATTACTTTTACTCCATAAATTGTTGGGCTGATCAAGCCGTTAATGTAAAGATCTGCAACTCTTGTTACAGTTTTTTGTTCTCCATGTCCATCAAAATAAGTAATTTTCAGGGGAGTACGCAATGGTTCGTTTTTCAAACTTTCCGGAACAAATACGTTAAATGAAAACGTCTGTGCAGAATTTGGTGCAATATTTCCTATATTCCAATGATTTTGATCAAAAATTACTTTCTCTATATTTGTAGTAGATGTACTTGTGGAAGAGGTTGTTGTTGCCATGTTTTGTAGAACTACATCAACATTTGACAAAGTAGAGGAACCGGAATTAGAAATTTCTAAAACAACATTATTGTTTGTAATTGATGTTATGATTGGTGTGATGGCTTTGAGATTCACAATGCTTTCGCCAGTAAGCTTGAAAGTAAAATTAAATGTGTCATTACGTTCTCCTGATTCCCGTAATCTTGAATAATCCATTACTACGGTAGCAGGATATATTCTGATCTTTGCATTTTCAGATATGTCAACGGAAAATGTTAATTCAAAATTACTGCCTGCTGTAGCTTTTTGTTCACTATTTGCAAAAATTGGAAGAAATTTTCCATTAGGGGAAGCAAACTCAGTTGGTAAAAACATCTGTGCCTTAATGCCTACTGCATCATTGCTTCCTATGTTAGCGAATGTTACAGTTAGCGGTACATTCTTGTCTCCAGGCCCAACTTCCATCTTAGTGGTTGAAGTTCCAAAATAAGCATCAAGGAACTTTATGCCAGTTATTTTATTATTAAAAACCCCCTGGGGTTGCGTTTCAATTTGACCAGCTGCATCAGATGCAAAAGCACCTACCAGCAAAATCATTAACAAGAAAGAAATTTTGTAATTCATACAGCAACCTCCATTGGATCCATTTGTTCACCTTCAAATGCTCGACCATCCTTGATGGTAACAATTCGATCAACGTCTCCAAACTGGGCTCTCTCATGAGTTACAACAATGAAGGTTTGTCCAAGATCCTTTGCCATGTTCTTCATTAATTGTACAATATTTCTTGCAGTAACAGAATCCAAGTTTCCCGTGGGCTCGTCTGCTAAAACTATTGTTGGATTGTTTACCAGTCCGCGCGCAATGGCAGCCCTCTGAGCCTGACCACCAGAAATTTTGTTTGCCCTTTTGAATAATTGATCTTTCAAGCCAACTTTTTCAAGAATCTCCTTTGCCTTGTTGTAGGTTGTAGAATCGAACTGTATTTGGCTAGGAAGAAGGACGTTTTCTAATACCGTAAGATCAGCCAGAAGATTGGCAAACTGGAAAACAAAGCCTAGTTTTTTATTTCTGAAAGCAGAGATCTCGTTATCAGTCAAGTTACTTGTGTCAAAGCTATCTACCAAAACTTTGCCCTCCGTTGGCCTATCCAGCAATCCAATCATGTTTAGTAAGGTAGATTTTCCTGAACCAGACCTTCCTACAATCAATACAAATTCACCTTTTTTTACAGAAAATGAAACGTTATCAAGTGCCCTAACCTTGGTTTCTGCTTCCCCATAGATCTTGGTCAAATTTTCTAATTGTAATGCAATATCAGACACTTCTCATAGCCTCCACTGGTTGTTTTTTCGTAGCACGATACGAGGGATATATTGACGCAGTTATGGNCAGAATGAATGCAAGGAAAGCTGTCTCACCAATTTTTTGCCAGTTATAGTTAACCTCTAGTGCCAAACTGCCCTGAAACTCCATNTTTGTTATTTTGGCATAGGTAGTGTAACCCAGACCCAATGCGGTACCGGCACCAGCACCCATTGCACCAATAATCATTCCCTGCATGATGAAAATAATCAAAATGTCCTTGCGTCTGGCACCAATGGCTCGCATAATGCCAATTTCCCTTGTTTTGCTGTTTACCAGCATCATTTGTAT
>JGI26063J44948_1000250_pt1 | contig 13726 bp, 14 predicted proteins | sample MarorgKNORR_S2LV_4_FD_44948 | JGI IMG/M metagenome (IMG submission 44948) | reverse complement strand
TGAAGAAGTTGTTGCCGAAGCTCCANNAGAAGAAGCTCCAAAAGAAGAAGCTCCAGCTGAAGAAGTTGTTGCCGAAGCTCCAGCAGAAGAAGCTCCAGCTGAAGAAAAACCAGCGGAAGAGTCGGAAGCTAAATAATTTGGTGTCACCAACACCTCAGACAGACGAGAAAAAGCTATTAGTCGGAAAGATTAATGGCTTTTTTGGTTTACAGGGGTGGGTTAAAATATTTTCATATACCGAGCCTAGAAAAAATATCCTCAACTACCAGCCCTGGTACTCTATTAATGAGGGTGTTTATGAAAAGATTGAAATTACCAATGGTCGGGAGCAGTCTAAAACTATCGTTGCACATATCAAGGGTATTGATAATCGTGACCAATCTCTAAAACTTATTGGAAAAGACCTATATATTGACAAAGAGAAACTACCTAAACTTGCTGATGGTAAGCATTATTGGTATGAGCTGGTTGGTTTTAATGTAATTAATCAAGATAAAATTAAGTTAGGTGTTGTTGATTATTTAGTCGATACTGGATCAAACAATGTTTTAGTAACTAAAGGAAAAAAGGAGTACTGGATTCCTTATGTTGAACCGTTTCTAGTATCTATTGACCAAGAAAATAGAGAAATTATAGTGGACTGGGATGAGGATTTTTAAAGGCTAATTACTCAATAATTGAGCTATCAACACCAGAATTTATTAAAAATTTATTTACCTTGTTGTTGGCACCAGTCACCTTGATCTCAATAGATTTTTCTTTACAAATTTTACAAATTTCAGCAATTCCTCTAGACGTTGTATAGTCAATAGTCGGAACATTTGTTAAATCTAAGATGGCGTTTGAGTAGTGGGTTCGACTTGAAAAGTCTCTTACAAGCCCTTTTGCTGAACCAAAACTCATCAATCCATTCAATTGATAGAATAAGGTTTCACCTTTTTTTAAGAGTTTTTGGTGGGACTCATTGAGATGTGAAGCTTGTTCAATGCTTTGAATTGCAACAATGCTATTTAATTGCAGTTCAGTCATACGTTGTAAAAGAATAAGACTTGCCATGACAAGGCCAACGGCAACAGCAGCAATTAAGTTATAAAAAACTGTAATTAATAAAACTGTTGTCATCATTATGACACTTACCTTTGGTATTTTTGAAATTCTTAAGAGAAAGTTCCAGTCAATAATATCAGTACCAACTTTAATTAAGATTGCTCCCAAAACTGCTAAAGGTATATAGGAAGAAAACTTTCCACCACCGAGAACAATAATTAANAATAAAATTGCATGCAACGANCCTGAAAGTGGTGTCAAGCCACCAGCCTTAACGTTCGCTATAGTTCTCATAGTCGCACCAGCACCAGGTAGTCCACCAAATAAACCTGAAATTGCATTACCTATACCTTGACCAATCAATTCTTTATTAGAGTCATGCTGTGTTCGGGTAATTTCATCAGCCACTAATGAAGTTAATAGNGAGTCAATAGAGCCTAGAATGGCTAATGTAAAAGCAGAAACGATGAGATCAACAATAATAGATAATTCAAAAGTAGGCATCTGAAAACTAGGTAGGCCGGTAGGTATATTTCCCAATATCATTTGGGAGTATGGCTCGCTATCGGAGATGAAGTATCCAGGCAGCAATAATAAAATTAGAGTTCCAAAGGCTAGCGCAATTAATGGAGATGGAACAACTTTGGTAATTCGTTTTGGTAGAAGATAGATTATGAGTAGTGTAATAATCGATAAAGAAATAGCACCCATATTACTAAAGAGCTGGCCTGAATTACCAAGCTCAGAAATGATGTTTAATGTCGAGCCCTTGATATTATAAAAACCCAGAATTTGTGGTAGTTGAAGTGTAATAATGATGACACCAATGCCTGTCATGAAGCCAGAAATAACCGCATGAGGCATTAAATTAATATACTTTCCTAGCCTTAATAGTCCAAAGCATATTTGAAATAATCCACCAAGAAAGACGGTAAAAAAAGCAAGCGCAATACCAGTATCTGGATATAGAGCAACATATTTTGTCACTATCAAAGACATTACAATTGTCATTGGGCCAGTAGGCCCTGAGACCTGGGATGGTGTTCCACCAAAGATTGCAGCAAAGAATCCTGTAATTATTGCACCGTATAGTCCAGCTTCTGCACCTGCTCCTGAAGCAAGCCCCATCGCAAGAGCGAAAGGTAGGGCAACAATAGCGGCAGTGATTCCACCCGTGATGTCACCTCTAATNTTATTAAAATGTATTTTCTCAGTAAGATTCACAATATTAATTAGTTGAAATTTATTTCTGCCAATAGACTGTTATAGGTATTTAGCTTGTATATTATAATAGCANTAGCTAGGCTATCCTCTCTAGTAGTTGTAGTNTAGATATAAAATTTAAGGACACTAAATTTCAAGAGCACTATTTCATGAGTTGGATAATAAAACTATTTCCTTTTTTGTTATGGATTAAGGATTTAAGTAAACCAAAGACAATTAAAGCCGACATCGTAGCAGGGGTTACTGTTGGTTTTGTTATTGTTCCACAGTCAATGGCATATGCTCAGTTAGCAGGATTAGGGCCTCAGTATGGCCTTTATGCATCCTTTTTACCAGTTTTGATTGGTGCTATCATGGGCTCATCCAGACAGCTATCTACAGGGCCTGTCGCTGTTGTATCTTTATTAACGGCTGCTGCCCTCGGAGAGATTGTTACTGATCCATCAAGCTATGCAGTTTATGCTGCATTACTTGCGCTTATAGTTGGGCTGTTTCAGCTTTCTTTAGGAGTCCTTAGATTAGGTTTTGTGATTAACTTTTTATCTCACCCTGTTGTGACTGGTTTTACCAATGCCGCGGCAATTATTATTGGTGCCTCTCAACTCCCTAAGGTTTTTGGTATTAGGGTTATNAGTTCTAATGATACTGATTGGGTTAGTGCGTGTCAGCCACTGTCTTTGATTGAGAGAATTGAGAGTGTTGGTAGTAGTGGAATGCATACTATTTGTAATGCAGACCAAAGCTATGAGACTATCGCGAGACTTCTAGAAGCCGCATTATTCTATACTCATTTACCTACATTAACGATGGCGGTAATGGGTGTATTAACTATCGTCGTTTTACAGCGATATTTCCCGAGAATCCCAGCTATATTAACAGTCGCCGTGATTTCAACTGCGGCCTCTTTTTTAATTGATTATGAGGCAATGGGCGGTGCTATCGTTAATTCAATAGATATTGATGGCTTATTTAGTTTTAAGGTACCTAGTTTCGATTTTAATGCAATGGGCACATTATTTATTTATGCAATTACAATCTCATTAATTGGATTTATGGAGGCCATTTCAGTTGCTAAGTCTATGGCTGCAACTACGAAGCAGCGATTAGATGTTAATCAAGAGCTCATTGGTCAGGGCTTATCAAATATTGCTTCAAGCTTCTTTCAAGGTTACGCGGTCTCAGGTTCATTTTCACGTTCTGCTGTTAACTTAGCAGCTGGTGCAGTAACTGGTTTTTCTTCTGTAGTGACTGCAATTATTGTGGGCTTAACTATTCTATGGCTAACCCCTTTNCTTTACCATCTTCCNCANGCTACCTTAGCTGCCATTATCTTAATGNCAGTTGTAAATTTGNTTCATTTTTCACCACTNAGGCATGCATGGAAAGTGGAGAAACATGATGGATGGGTTGGACTTCTGACTTTTATAATGACGCTAATCTTTGCGCCNCACCTNGANAATGGCATCGCTTTTGGCGTTATTCTGTCTCTTGGCTTGTTTTTATATAGAACCATGGAACCAAACTTTACAGAATTATCGGTCCAAAAAGGGTCGATTATTGCATCTAGGTTTGTAGNCGATACAACCGAGGTCAGCAACGCGGTGAAGNTAGCTAAGTGGAGTGGCTCTCTTTATTTTGCGAATGCAGCTTATTTTGAAACGAAATTACTCGAATTAATCTCTAAAAATAATGAAGAGTTGAAATACATTATTGTTGATGTTGCATCTATCGTCCAGGTTGATGCTAGTGGTGAGCAAGTCTTGAGAAATCTAGTTGAGTCATGTTCTGATTCTGGAGTAGAGATTTTATTTGCAAGAACCGAAAGGTTGGAGGCAGAATTATATCGCTCAGGGTTTAAAAAACGTTTTGGTGAAAATCGTTTTTTTGACCTAAGAGCAGATGCACTAAAATATGTTTGGCAAGAGATTGAAGATAATGAGCAGGAACAAAAGCTAGATGAAGAGCAAGATCATATTTTAGATATAGATGATGGACTCAATTCAGCTTAATTACTTTAGAGGTTTTGGTAATAAGCCTTAATAAAGTAAAGCCCTTGAGGCTCTGCAGTTGGACCAGCTTCTCGGCGATCTTTACTTTCTAGTACTGACAACATCCATTCAGCATCCTTTTCTCCTCTCCCAATCTTTAGTAGTGTGCCTACAATATTTCGTACCATGTGATGAAGGAAGGCNTTAGCTTTGATTTTGANAATAAGATTATCGTNCGATTCTATAATATCTAAATACTCAACGGTTTTGACTGGTGATTTTGCTTGACACAAGCGGCCTTTGAAGCATGAAAAGTCATGCTCTCCAATCAAAAAATTGGCAGCTTTTCTCATCTCATCTATATTGAGTGACCTTGGCTCCCATAAATAATAGCTAGCCTTTAGCGAGGATCTTACTGGATGATTATGAATTTTGTACTCATATGATCTTGCATAGGCATTAAATCTTGCATGAAAGTCATCATTTACTTCTTTTGCCCATGTAAAGTTGACATCGCTAGGTAAGTTTACATTTCCACCAAATAACCAGGCTTCATCACTCCTATTTGAGTCAGTTTCAAAATGTATGACTTGTTCTTTTGCGTGAACACCAGAATCTGTTCTTCCGCAACAAAATACACGAACAGGGTGATTTGCCACTAAAGATAAAGCAGATTCAACAACATCTTGAACTGTCCTTAGCCCAGGTTTCTGTATCTGCCAGCCATAAAAATTGGTTCCTAAATATTCAACACCAAGGGCAATTTTCATAAGCAACTATATTATTTTTATTATTGTAAAATTGATAATAATATTTTAACAAACTATTACGCCTTTCTAAATGAGACTATCGATTTGATTGTGCAGATTTTATGAACAATAACACTAAGCCAACTGGCATCAAAAAACTCTGGTCTGCATCAATATATTCAGCCCAAGGTTTAAAAGCTTGCTATAAGTCTGAATACGCTTTCAGGCTTGAGGTTTGGCTGGCACTAGCTTTAGTACCTCTAGGTTATTGGCTTGGTGAATCAGATATTGAAAGGGTGCTACTTATAGCTCCTATATTTTTAGTTTTGATTGTTGAAATGCTAAACTCAGCAATCGAAGCGTTAGTAGATCGAGTTAGCCTTGAGCAGCATGAACTTTCAGGCTTTGCAAAAGATGTTGCTTCGGCAGCTGTTCTACTATCTTTAGTTATTTTTCTTTTTGTATGGGCTATTATTCTCCTCTAATTGAACTTCTTCCGGATGACTTAGAGTGTCACTTTTTTGACACTATTAGTAGTACTAATCTTTTTCTAAATAATAGTCCTACTTCAAAAAAAAATCAGTTATGTGTTACTCGAGAGCAAACACAGGGAAAGGGTCAGTATGGAAGGCAATGGCTGTCTCAGAAGGATGGCAGTATTCTTTTTTCTATCCGTCAAAATTTTACTCAAGAGACTAATCTAAATGGCTTCAGTTTAGTTGTTGGTTTGGCAATAATAAAGACTTTAGAAGAAGAATGTNTAGTCNAAGGATTTAAAATTAAGTGGCCAAATGACATTTATTTTAAGGGTAAAAAAATTGCTGGAATCTTGTTAGAAAATCAAATTCAATTAGACAATCAATTTGTCGTAATTGGGGTCGGTGTAAACTATAATTTAAATCAAAATTTTAATTGTGAAATACCGTGGACTGATCTAACTAAGTCGGCAAAAAAATTGCCAGATATACAATCCATGACTGCTAAATTAATTAATAGTATTTTAATTATCTCAGAGCACTTTAAAATGAATGGCTTGTCCAGCTTGCTGGAGCAGTGGGATAGATATGATATGCTTCAAGGAAGCAATGTAAGGCTTATAGAACCAGGAAAACCTATTGAAGGAAAAGTGACTGGTATTAGCCAACAAGGAGCACTTCAGGTATTAACACAAAACGGCGTTAAAGAGCTCTATAGCTCAAAGCATATAGAGTTCATTTAGGGTAAGATAGTTCAACCATATTAAAGATCAAATCGAATGTCAGACCAAATATTAGAAGTTAAAAATATTTACAAGAAATATGCNAGGCGCGAAGTTGTAAATGACGTCTCATTTTCAGTTAAAGGTGGTGAAATTGTTGGCTTGTTGGGTCCGAATGGAGCTGGCAAGACTACCTGTTTTTATATTACATGTGGTCTAGTTAGATCTAATAAGGGAGAGGTGATTCTTAACAATAAAAGTATAGGGCATATGCCTATGCATAAGCGAGCTAATCTAGGTCTTGGATATCTTCCTCAAGAGCCATCAATTTTTCGAAAATTGAGCGTTGAAGATAACATTATGGCGGTTCTAGAAATGAACAAGTTAGTTCCTGTAAAGTTAAGAAAGGATCGACTTGAGGAGCTTTTATTAGAGTTTAAGGTTGATCATGTTCGTCACATCAAAGGTATTACATTGTCAGGCGGAGAGCGAAGAAGAGTAGAGATCGCTAGAGCGCTAGCAATGGATCCAAAGTTTATTTTACTAGATGAGCCCTTTGCAGGAATTGACCCTATATCAGTCGGCGATCTTCAAAAAATCATATACCAGCTAAGAGATAAAGGAATTGGTATTTTAATTACAGATCATAATTATCGAGAAATGCTTGATACTTGTAATCATTCTTATGTTTTACATGATGGTAAGATAATTGCAAAAGGTGGCAAGGAGGCTATTTTGGCAAATGAAGAAGTCAAAAAAGTTTATTTAGGTGAAACGGTAGGTGGCTAATCAAAGGCTTATTACATTAGGCATTGAATCTTCTTGCGACGAAACAGGAGTGGGCATCTATAGCAGTGAAGATGGCCTTATATCTCATAAACTTTTTTCACAAATTGAATTGCATGCTGAATATGGTGGTGTAGTTCCTGAGCTAGCTTCTCGAGATCATATCCAAAGAGCCTTGCCATTGATTAAGGAGGCGCTAGTTGATAGCAATATTAGATTAGAAGATTTAACTGGCATTGCTTATACTGCAGGTCCTGGCTTATCAGGTGCATTACTGGTTGGTGGTTCAATTGCTCAAAGTCTGGCATGGGGGCTAGGAATTCCTGCATTAGGAGTTCATCATATGGAGGGGCACCTCTTGGCACCTCTTCTGCAGTCAGAGAAACCTCAATTTCCATTCATAGCTCTTCTTGTTTCTGGTGGGCACACCTTACTTGTAGAGGTTACTAGAATAGGTGAATATAGGATACTGGGCCAATCCCTAGATGATGCAGTNGGTGAAGCCTTTGATAAAACAGCAAAAATTCTTGGATTGGGCTATCCAGGTGGTCCTGCTTTAGCAAAATTAGCAAATAAAGGGNTTGAAGGTCGATTTAATTTTCCAAGGCCAATGACTGATAGGCCAGGTCTTGATTTTAGTTTTAGTGGGCTAAAGACATTTGCGCGAAATACCTATATTAATTTTCCAAAAGAAAAAGCAAATATTGCAAAAGCTTTTGAAGTTGCTGCTACTGAAACCTTGACCATTAAATGTAGGCGTGCTCTTGAACAGACTGATTTAAAAACCTTAGTTGTAGCTGGAGGGGTTAGTGCTAATTTATCACTCAGATCAACTTTAAATGCTATGGCAAAAAAACTTAATGTGGATGTTTATTATCCAGCCCATGAGTTTTGTACTGATAATGGCGCTATGATTGCACTTGCAGGCCACTATCGTTTTCTTTCAGGGCAAAGAAATGATCACTATGAAATTTCGATTAAGCCCCGCTGGAGTCTTGAAGAGCTTCAATCAGTATAACTTTTTCTATTTTAATTTAATACTTATACTACTTTCTTTAGAAGTGAAAGAGGCCTTAAAGATCACTTAAGTGCCTATAATATTAAGCTTAACTCAGTTAATCTACTTTAATTATCAAATTTGATGCTTATAATTCCTGCAATTGATTTAAAAGATGGCCAATGTGTTCGCCTCAGGCGAGGAGTAATGGAGGATACAACAGTTTTTTCTGATGACCCCTGTGAAATGGCTACTAAATGGGTTGGTGAGGGCGCAAGAAGGCTCCATTTAGTTGACCTAAATGGCGCATTTGAAGGTAAGCCAGTTAATGCTGAGTGCGTTAACGAGATAACCAAAACTTTCCCAGATCTGCCAGTTCAGATTGGTGGAGGAATTCGTGACATTAAGATTGCTAATACATATATTGAGGCAGGTGTAAGTTATCTTATTATTGGTACTATGGCTGTAACACATCCTGAATTTGTTTCAGAGTTATGTAGAGAGTTTCCAGGCAGAATTGTTGTTGGTTTAGATGCCAATAATGGACTTGTAGCTACAGATGGATGGGTAAAGCAAACAGATATCAATGTAGTCGAATTGTCAAAAAAATATGAACAGGATGGCGTGAGTTCAATTATCTATACTGATATTGCAAGGGATGGGATGATGCAGGGTGTGAATGTTGAGGCGACCGCAAATCTTGCAAAAGAAACCACAATTCCAATAATAGCATCTGGAGGCATAACAAATCTTGATGATATTGCTGCACTTCTAAAAAATGCTCATCACGGTATAATTGGTGCTATAACTGGTAGAGCTATTTATGAGGGCATGCTTGATTTTAATGATGCACAAACAATGAGTGATATTTATGATCGTTGAAGTAGCTTATGCACTTCCNGATAAGCAAAGTTTAGTCAGTTTAGAAGTTGAAAAAGGGACTACTCTTAAGGAGGCTATCGAAGCCTCTGGAATTCTTGATTCTTTTGAGCAGATAGACCTTACCAAGGATAGGGTTGGTATTTTTTCTAAATTTGCAACCCTTGATACTGTGCTTCGTGAAAAGGACCGAGTTGAAATATATCGACCTCTAATTGCTGACCCAAAACAGGTTCGAAAAGAGCGTGCGGCCGAGGGAAAAGCAATGCGAAGTAATAAAAAAACCTAAATTAAGGTAAAATCGATAGCTCATAATATAAAGTTAAATTAAATGAGCGAAGAAAAACCTCCGAGTCCATCATTATTAAAAAATCTATTCAATAAGTTTTTTCAACAAACTTTAAAACCTAAAGCAAAATTAATGCAGGCCTTGGATGAGGCAGAGCACAATTTAGTAATTGACCCGTATAGTAGGTCTGTGATAGATGGTGTAATGCAAGTCGAAAGCCTAAGGGTGCGAGATGTTATGGTGCCTAGATCGAAGATGACTATGATTAGCTCAGAAGCCTCTACAAGTGAATTATTGAAAGTCATGGTCAGCTCATACCATTCCCGTTTCCCTATTCATAATATTGAGCAGGACTCTATTTTAGGTATTGTATTAGCAAAAGATTTGCTTGCGCATTTTGCTGGNGATAATAAAGATGAGTTTAATTATAGAGAGTATCTTAGAGTTGCNCTTTCTGTTCCTGAAAGTANGCCATTAGGAGTATTACTTAGNGAATTCCAGCAAAAAAAGTCTCATATGGCAATAGTACTTGATGAATATGGCGAGATAGCCGGCTTAGTTACTCTAGAAGATGTTATTGAACAAATTGTTGGAGAAATTGAAGATGAGCATGACAAGGAAGAGGATAACATTATTGATTATGGTGATGGTCGTTACTTACTTCAAGCTAACACAACTTTGAATGAGTTTAATGAATTCTTTGAAACTACTATAAAAAGTGAAGATTATGATACTGTTGCAGGATTAGTTATTTCAGGGTTTAGCTATCTGCCTGAGCAAATGAGTGAAATTAATCTTCATGATTTTCAGTTTAAAGTATTAAAAACTGACTCTCGAAGACTACATCTGCTAGAAGTTCAGCGTATTAAAACCATTGTTGAAGCACCCCTAGAGACAAGTAACTCTTAATAGTGCTATCTTTAGCAGCTAATGGCTAAGTATAATTCAGCGTTATGAATACACTTGAACAAACAACACAGCTAGCAATTGAGTTAATTAAACAACAAAAAGTATCTGATTTCGAGCTCTCAGTAGGTAAAAGTTCTGGTGTCTCTACTACAGTGCGACTTTCTAATGTGGAAACATTGCAATACCACTTAGATACAAGTTTTAATGTTAGCGTTTATATTGGAAAAAATAAAGGTCAAGCGACTAGTGTTGATCTTAGTAAGGCAAGTTTAAAAAATGCTATTGAGTCAGCATGCTTAATAGCAAAATATACTCAAGAAGATCCTTTTAATGGACTAGCACCAAGCGAAAGAATGGCTTGGGATATACCTAATCTAGATCTTTACTACCCTTGGAATTTAGATGCTAAGAAGAGCATCGAGATTGCTAAGGAGTGTGAGCAAATTGCGCTCGAGCAGAACGAAATTAATAATTCGGATGGTGCAGAATTGTCAAGTTTTGAGGGTGAAAGTGTCTACGCAAATTCAAATGGATTAATTGCAAACCTAAAAAATACTAGACATTCGCTGTTCTGTTCATTAATTGCGAAAAGAGGTGACGAAATGCAGACGGCTTACGAATACGGAGTCACAATTGATTCCAATGACCTAACTTCACCTTCCAAAATTGGTTTAGAGGCTGCAAGGCTAGCACAAGAGAAGCTTGGCTCTCGTCACCTGAGTCCACAAAAATGTCCGATTATTTTTACATCGAGACAGTCTTCTGGTCTTTTTTCACAATTACTTGGGGCTCTGAGTGGTTCCAGACAGTATAAAAAAACCTCCTTTTTATTGGAGTCATTAGGGAGTAAAGTATTGCCTGAGTCGATTAGTATTTATGAAGATCCACTCAAATTAAAAACACTTGGCTCGAGGGCTTTTGACCAAGATGGTGTATTGAAGAAAAAGCAGTTTTTTGTTGAAGAAGGCATAGTTTCAAGTTATTTAATGGGGCAATATTCTGCTAATCAGATGGGATTGGAGTCAACTGCTAACGCTGGTGGTGTGAGTAATTGCTGTGTTAAATCTAATTTTGATGGCGGGATTACGGAGCTTACTAAGAGCATGGATAAAGGCCTTATAGTGACTGACTTAATGGGTCATGGCGTTAATGCAACGACAGGTGACTATTCTCGAGGAGCTAGCGGTTTTTGGGTAGAAAATGGTGAAATAAAGTACCCAGTTTCGGGTATTACTATTGCTGGTAATTTAAAGAATATGTTGAAAAATGTTGTCTCTATTGCTAGTGATGTAGACTTTAGGAGTAACCTTAAGGTTGGCTCAACATTGATTAGTGAAATGACAATTTCTGGAGAAGGATAATTGAAAGGGTTCGATGTCATTGTCATTGGTGGTGGCATGATTGGTCTTGCTTTTGCTTTAGAGTTATCACAGAAAAAAAACTGCTCGATCGCCATTATTGAGCCAAATACATGTAACCCTCCAATCAATGACTCATTTCATACAAGAGTAAGTGCTATTACGCCATCTTCCCATGAGTATCTGGTCTCTCTTAATATTTGGAATAACATTAAAAGAAAAAAAGCGTTTGTGGCTACAAAGGTATGGGATCAAAATTCGCATGGACGTCTCAATTTTCATGCTGAGGATGAGGGTATGGATCAGCTTGGCTTCATTGTTGAAAATGACTTAATACAGTCTGCACTATTTGAAGTGATTGACCCCAGTAAGATAAAGATTATTAATGCCAAGCTAGATAGTTTATTAAAAACTGATATTGGCTATTTAGTAACTCTAGATGACGAGAGCAATTTGTCATGCAAGCTGGTTGTCGGGGCTGATGGCTCTCAATCAAAAGTTAGAAACTTGGTAGCTATTGAGGTTACTGAGTGTGATTATGATCAAAAAGCTATTATTGCTAATATAGTTAGTGAAAAGCCACTTGAAAATACTACTTGGCAGCGCTTTTTATCAGACAGTATTATTGCTTTATTACCACTCTCTGAAAATAAAGCGTCAATTGTATGGTCCTGCAAAAGCTATCTTGCAGACGAGTTGATGGAGCTCGATATAGATGAGTTTAGTCAATCTTTGTCTGAAGCCGTTGAGTATCGTTTTGGTAAGCTTTTACTGGAAAGCAAAAGAAAGGTATTTCCACTAGTCGAAAGAAGTGCCAAGGACTATACTCTTCCTAACCTCGCTCTAATTGGAGATGCTGCTCACAACATCCATCCACTAGCAGGTCAGGGAGCTAATCTAGGTTTTTCAGATGCAAGAGAACTCAATAGTCAACTTGTAGAAAATAATGATAAACCTTTGGGCGACTACTTAGTCTTAAGGAAGTATGCAAGAGCCCGTCGATTAGATAATGAGCTAATGGCTAAAACTATGACAGGGTTAGACTGGATATATAAGGAAAATAATGAGCCACTTCGATGGCTTAGAGGTTTTGGAATGAATCTTATTGACGATTCCCCGATGATTAAGTCTTTTTTTCAAAAACAGGCTCTCGGTAAGTCTAATAAATAACGAGATAAATATTCTTTTTTAAGATTTTACTATGTCAAAAATCTTGTCGGCGTCACTATTCCATCTAGTGGAACGTCCCAAGGCTTTGAATCAAGATGATCGACCTCTTGGCAGTCAAATGCTAGGCCAAATAGTTTTGGAGCATTATAATTCATCCGTTTTGAATGAAAACTTAATGTTTTGTCATAAAAGCCACCACCCATTCCTAAACGATTTTTGTTCTTATCAAATCCAACAAGTGGCATTAAAATAAGATCCATTTGATGAGCACCTAGTTGCGGAGTAAAGATTGGCTCATCGATACCAAATCTATTTTTTTTAAAATGCTCTCCCATTTCAGCAAATTTGAGTTTTTCTCCAACCAGAATTGGAAGATAAACAAAACAACCATTATTTTTTAAAAATTTTATAGTATCTTCTGTCTCAATTTCGCCATCATTTGGAATGAAAATTGCAATATGTTTCGCACTTCTAAAAAGGCCATTTTTTTGACACTGGTGAAGGATTTTTTTGCCTTCTTTCTTGCGAGTCGAGTTGTCAATAGATTTTCGACGCTGCCTTAGTTGTCTTCGAAGTTCTTTCATTAATAGTTATATTAAGAGATATGCTAATTTTAGCAGTGCAAAAATTCAACTAGGAATAATTTTATATTATTGGGATAGGGTCCGTTGTGCCGTGTTGGAATGGTCCAGAACCATTTTAGCTCAAGGCGGAAGTTCGATGTTTACCGTAGGTTTCTCACTTCAAAGTGAGCTTACACAATAGCAACCAATCTCATCTCCTTTTCTATACGTAATCGGCTCAGGTAAATAAATCAAAGCACGAACACAACAGATATGTTTATTATCACCCTTCGATTTATCAAATGCAATATAGTTTCTTCTTTATATTTGAAAATATACTTAATTGTCAGAAGATTATTCATATAAAATCACATCTCATTATTTCATGAAGGTTTGCTAAGTGACTGTATTAGCTGCAATTTTATTATTAATTATCATTATGGATCCTATAGGGAATGTGCCTGTTTTCCTTAGCATTCTTAAAAATATACCGATCGAAAGACGAAGAAAAATAATTATCAGAGAGTTATTGATTGCTCTAGCAGTTCTTTTATTTTTTATGTTTATTG
>JGI26063J44948_1000249_pt1 | contig 13742 bp, 12 predicted proteins | sample MarorgKNORR_S2LV_4_FD_44948 | JGI IMG/M metagenome (IMG submission 44948) | reverse complement strand
CGAATGGATTCATGTTTCATTTCTTCCAGAAAACGAATGGAGCTGAATTCCATTTCCTTGGTTTTAGTGAGACTGATAAAATGAATAATAATGGGAATAGCGGCTGCGAGTAATCCCCACAAAAGTGACGGTGCTAAAAAAGTCATAGGATAAAAGAACTCACTACTGCCATGGTGGTTCCAGCGCCAATTGGGATAAGTACATTATCATCAATATTGATAGGAAGTGCCTCAAAAATTGTCGCCATAACAGCACCACTCATTGATACTAATAAAGGAACATTATTAATAATGAACGCGGCGGCAGCACATATAGTTAAACAACCGATCGACCCTTCCAGTGTTTTTTTGCCAATTTTTGTTTTGCCAAAAGACTGGCCGATAATTGCTGCAGCAATATCACCCAAAGACATATATACAAGACTCAAAACCGCAATTTCCTTTGGAAAGAAATAAATGATTGGAACTGAAATAATCAGAACCCATGTGGCACCTGTAAACCGGCCGCTGATCTCATGCTCCCGCATCATGAAATTGAATAATTTATTGAAGATTTTTTTAACAAATTCTGAACGCATCCTCGCCAGATCAATGATTACAAATAAAATTGCGAAAACAATCATGGTTATTGTCATCTGATTCTTATAAGGGATTATATACACATAGCTTATGGGAATACTCAGATTAAAGAGGTGAATCAACTTGCGACCGATTTCTCCTGAACTGATCATTTAAGGTTCATTTGTGAGTTGATTAAAAATATCCTGAAGGTCCAAAACACTTACAACCAGATTAATATTCATGGGTCTGTCCAAGACAGTACCCTCGCTAATTGATTGATCCAAGACAGTATAGGGTACCAAATCTTGATCTTCATGATAGGAAATTTTTCCTACTTTTAGTCTCGCTTTAGCCAAATATTCTTTGGCCTGATTTAAGCTCAAGCCTATCACATTGGGAACTTGGTAAAAATCAGGCGGCAAGCCTTTACTTAGTGTAACCTGAATCCCAAATCCTTTTTTCATGGTGTTATTTGCCTTCGGATACTGCCAGGCGATCGTTCCTTTTGGATACTCGGGATTGTATTCAGAGTATACAGTGTCAATGAGTAAACCTGCCTGCTGCAAGACAAGTTCAGCACTGCGCAAGGATTGCCCAATAAGATTTGGAATAAAAACTAATTTTTCTGAAGTGGATATTTTAAGACGAACAGTACGCCCTGTTTTTACTTTCATGTTTGGTTTGGGATATTGGTCTACAACTATTCCTTCAGCAACTTTATTCGTGTACATGGTATCACTCACAATGGCACGAAAATCTTCAGCTTCTATCATGGCGATGGCTTCTTCCAGTGTTTTTCCTTGAACATCCATGAGGTATTGTCCTGTATTATGGCGTGTATACATCGGCATAATAATATATTCGAATAAAATAACAACCACAAAGGATACAGCTCCAAAAGCTAATAAGTACTGTGTAAGTTTATTATTCAGATCCATTAATCAATTTGACAGCAAACATTCCATCTGTTTTGCTTTCCGAAGGGAAGGGTGCCAAAGCACCTCTATCATCCAGCCAACTGTCAGGAATGATGTTTGTTTCCATATCCANATAATAATTAGTATTTAATTTAAGAAAGGCATCAACCACACCCCAATTTTCTTCCGGTTCAATCGAACAGGTAGAATAAATTATTCTTCCAACTGGTTTAAGAAACTTGCTCATATGATTCAATATATTGCCCTGCAGTGCAACAAATTCGTTAATTTCATTTTGAGACCTTCGCCAGCGAATATCGGGTTTTTTTCCAATCACCCCTGTTCCAGAACATGGTGCGTCGATCAATACCGCATCAGCAATGGGGTATTGATCTTTTGAAGCATTTTTCACATCAACAACAATATTTTCAAAATTTGGTTCAAATTTTTCCAGTCTGTCTACTCGACTGTCTGAAACATAAAGTTTACCATCACCAGCCATTAATTCAGCAGTGTAAGCAGCTTTCGTCCCGGGTGCCGAACATACATCCAGAATAATTTCTCCTGGTTTAGGATCAAGTAATTCAACGACCATTCCTGATGCTCTATTTTGAACACTGACTTTTCCAGCAACTATCAAAATATTCAATTCGGCCATATTGCGCTGCACTTTGTAAAAGATTTCTGAATTGTTCCAAAGTTCAATAAATATATCATGCTCATCACAAAATGAATTCAACTCTTCATGGCTCAACTGTGAATCGTTCCGACGAATATCCATTTTAGGTCTTTCATTAAAATATTTTACTAATGCGATTGCTTTATTGCTCCCAAACTGTTTTGTCCATTTTTCCCAAAGCCATACAGGAAATGAATACCATGTATTTAATTCACAGTTATCAGGTTTACTTATATTATTTAATTCAGTCGCTTTTCTTAAAATCGCATTTGTTAATTTCCCCGGACCATTTCCCAAGGTTCTTTTAGCAATTTCCACATAAGCATTAACAGCTGCGTATGCCGGTGTTATTTCATCCATAACAACTTCATACAAACCAGCGCGTAATACGTTTTTCAATTCTGGCTGCATCTTCTGATTGGGTTTATTTAAAAGTCCATTCATCCAATGATCCAAGCGGCCTCTCCAGCGAATAACATCATTGGTCATTGCTGTGAGCCGCTGGCGATGAATGCCAGCGATATCGTGCTTTTTACAATACACATCACGAATATTTTTTAATTGACCGTTTTCTTTGTCAAAAATAGTAAGAACATTAACTGCGTGCCTGCGCAGTGGATCCATATCAGCCTAAGCAAGTTCCAACTTCTAATTGCACACCACGCAGAAAATCACCAGCGCTCATACGCCGTTTGCCTTCCAATTGCACTTGTAACACGATTAATTGGCCAGTGCTTGTTTGGATAGAAAAATACTCCTTTTCAATTTTTGAAATTTCTCCTTTATTTAGAGCAGAATTTTCTTTAATGAATTCTGTTTCAAATATTTTCAGGCCTTTTCCTGATAACAAAGTACGGACACCTGGTGAGGGAGTTAATCCGCGAATTAGATTATGAATTTCCTGCGCTGATTTTTGCCAATTGATTACGGTCATTTCAGCTGAAATTTTTCGAGCTATAGTAGCTTTAAAATCATCTTGAGCATATGGATCTAAATTTCCTTTTTCAAACTCGTCCATCGTTTCGAACAATAATTCAGCTCCAGCATTACTCATTTTTTTTGAAAGAGATCCATAATTGTCATCTTGATCGATTGAGATCTTTTTCTGCTGTAGAACATTTCCAGTATCCACTTTATCCTGAAGGATGAATGTCGTTAATCCTGTTTCGCGGTCACCATTAATTAATGACCATTGAATTGGGGCAGCGCCACGGTATTTTGGTAATAGAGATCCATGTAAGTTAATGGATCCCATTGCGGGAATAGCGATGATTTCTTTTGGCAGTATTCGATAAGCGACAACAGTAAAAACATCAGCATTCAATTTTTGCAGATTCTGTATTGTCTTTTCAGAATGGAGGTTATCGATTTCCATCACATTAAGGTCTAAATTTTCAGCACATTTAGCCACAGGTGTATTTATAAGTTTTCTTCCCCTACCCGCTGGTTTTGGAGGATTAGTAACCACGGATAAAATTTCATGATTGCTTGCAGCAAGTTTTTTCAAACTCGGCACGGCAAATTCCGGATTCCCCATGAAGACTATTTTCATTTATATACCTAAAAAAATAAACCTTCCAGGCACCCCCGAAAGGTTTGCATAAAAGACTGTATAAAAGATTGAATTATAAAACGAAAGATTCCTTACGATCTTTTGGTGTTTTCTTTTGTTTAGATTCTTTCTCAATCTCTTTCAATTGTTTTTTCACCTGCATGCGTACTATCGGACTAACTCTATCGATAATTAAAATACCGTTTAAATGATCAATCTCATGCTGGATTGCACGACCTAGTAATCCTGTAAATTCTTCTTCTTTTTCATCGCCATCAATGGTTTGATATTTAAATTTAATGAATTCAGGGCGTTTTACTTCCAAGCGTACTTCAGGGATTGAAAGGCATCCTTCTTCATATACTGAATCTCCCCAACTCTCTGTAATTTCACCNTTCACGAATGTATGTATATCATCAGTTTCGTCTGTATGAGACACATCAATTACCATTAAATTCAAATCAACTCCGACCTGGTTGGCTGCCAGTCCGATACCTTCTTCTTCATACATTGTTTCAAACATATCATCAACAAGTATCGGCAGTTTCGAAAAATCAGTGACCTTTGCACATTTCTTGCGTAGAATCGGATCTCCATACTTAATGACTACCTTTAATGCCATCAGGTCTAGGCCTCTACTTGTGTATCTTCTTCAGTTACGTTACCTGCAAGCCCGGCTACTGCTGTTTTATTTACAGTGATATTCATATTCTTGTCTACTTTCAAGACTACAACCTTGCCATTGTTTTTAATTCCAGCAACGCTGCCATGAATTCCGCCAATTGTGATAACTCGATCACCTTTTTTTATATTGTCCAGCATCTGCCGTTTTTCCTTTTGGCGCTTTGATTGCGGTCGTATCATTAGAAAATAAATGACTACCATAATGAGGATAAAAGGCAAAAACGCGGCGAAACCGCCGCCGCCTTGTCCTTCGGGTGCTGAGAATGCAAATAGAAAGTCCAATTATAACTCCTGTATATTAGTCGAAAAATTACCGCGAAATTGATACCGATTCAAAAAGCATTATAGGGGTAATGAAATTTGAATCGAAGTTCCCCTACCCTCTGCAGAATCAATTATTTCTATCTTTCCAGAGTGAAGTTCTTCAATGATCCGCTTGACTAGAGATAATCCCATACCCCATCCTTGAGATTTACTACTGAAGCCAGGACGAAAAATGTTTTTATGATCTTTCCTGGGGATACCTTTTCCATTATCAATTATACTGATAAGAATATTCCCACTATTACTGCTGCTTTTTAGATCAATCATTCCCTGATCGTGAGCAATGGCGTCAATGGCATTCTTGATCATATTTTCAAGTGCCCATGAGATCAAAATACTGTTTCCATTTATCTCTAGTGATTTTTCAACATTATTATTTATTTGAATATTTTTACCAATTGAAGGCAGACGATGGTCAAGATATGTTATAACATTTTCGATGACTTTTGATAAATCAAAGGATTCCATCTTTGCCTCAGAACCCATTTTGCTGAAGCGATCGACAATTTGTTCCAACCGTTTGAGATCTGTAGACATTTCATCTAATATTACATTAATCTTTTTAGAATCGTTTTTCAAAATGTCGATCCAACCCATGAGTGCTGAAACAGGCGTCCCCAATTGATGAGCGGTTTCCCTAGCCATGCCCACCCAGATATGTCTTTTTTCACTGTTTCTGATTAAAGTGAAGCCTGCAAACCCCAAAATGATAAAAATGGCTACAGCTCCTATTTCAAGGTATGGCAGCCATTGCAAGCGGTTGATGAGGATAGAGTCGCCATAATACAAGAAACCTATATTTAAAACTTTTTCAGTATTATTATCGACAAACTCCAGAGGAATTGGTCTATTCTGTTCCGCCATCGTTTGTTGATGTTTTAATAATTGATCTTTATTTAAACCTTCAGGTAGGTTTTTTGAATAGATTGGTATATGGTTAGGGTCAGAATAAATAACAGGGAACTGGACTTTCTTGATGATTTCATCGAAAACAAAACTCAAATTGGCATCCGACACATCTCTGACAGTGGCAGCTATTATTTCCGCATATAACTGAACGATCTCCCTGTTGTCATCCCGCAGTTTATTCACAATAGATTGTGAATACATCAGCAGCGATGAAATCAAAACAAAGCCCATCAGGAACAAGCCCCCTTTGATGTTTACGGAATGTTTATAAATCTTCATGATTTTTTACTTTTGCTATAAACACCTGCGCCAATGAGCCCTAAAGCGATCACCAAAGAAATTCCGGAAATCAATTTCCCTTTATTGAACGATGAGCGATCATAAATGAACTCAACAGTATGCTCACCCGGAGGTATTACAACACCTCTTATAAGTTTATTTGTTTCAATTGTTTCTGCAGTTAATCCATCAATTGTGCATTTCCAGCGTACCGGATAATAAACTTCACTCACGACAAGAAATCCCGAATCTTCACAGTCAACATCAATTTTTAGATAATGGAGTGATCTTTCAATATTTTTGACAGTCCCTTTAGTATAATCTCCGGTTGCTTCATTATCATCCGTTTTTATATATGCAACATTTTCAGGATTAAAATTCTCTTCATTGATCATCGACCATAGTTGATCGTCTGTTTTTGCTTCTACTTTTCCAATAAACCACGCTCTTGGTAGAGAATCTTTTAATTTATAAACTTTCGTTGGCATTACACCTCTACCCGTACGCATCTTGCCATCAAACACCTTATCTACTATAGGAAAAGGAACTTCCTTCAGACTAATAAGATATTGAACATTCATCATTTTCATCAGAGCAAAAGAACTGATATTTTTTGTTCGCTGTATAAAATCATTTGTCAACTTTAGTTTTGCCGGATGGTAGCCACCCACTGATTCCAATCCAAAAGCTCGAAAACGTGATTCACCAAATAAATTCCCGACTGGATAGATTCTAAAATCACCTTTTTGTTGTTTTAGATAATTAATAACAGGATCCGGTTCAAAGTAACGATTGACTGTTTTTGTTTCCATGGTAGCAGCCGAACGGCCGGAAGATTTTGTAGGATGAATAATCCGCTGACCTACATTAGTAATATCCAAAATAGCTATCAAAACAAGCACTACCATGAATATGTTTTTTGATATATTACGTTGAATCCACATCCATATTGTTCCCAGTCCAAGAGCTACCCATACGATAATCATCCAAGCGTCTTTCGTCCAAATATCCAATCTCAAGTTATTGATCGCTCGAACAGTATTTGGATCGCGAGTACGTGGTTGAGTAAAACTGCTTTGGAGTGACGATTCAATTGCACCTGAACCAAGAACAAGGACCAATAACCACAAACCAAAAATTCCGGCTGTAATCCAAAACCATTGGGGTACAGTTTTTTCTTTCAAATCGGACAACGCATCCAAACCAAATGCAGCTAAAACTGCTGTATTGAACTGAACCAGAATCAGGATCATGGCCGGGACGCGGAATTTGTTAAAATATGGAAATACATCGTAAAAGAAATCATAAATGAGACTGAAATGTTTCCCAAATGAAATCAGCAATGCCAGCATAGCAGTTCCTGCGAGAAACCATGAAAAGAGTTCTTTTCGATGTGCTGCAAAACCATAAAGAGCCAGTAAAAGGATAATAATACCCATGTAATTGGGATAATCTGTAAAGGGCATAAATCCCCAATACGTCTGGCCACCAAAACCAAAAGCAGAGGGCAGAANAAATGTTAACATTTCTTTTGGATGAAATGACCAGCCTGTTGCATAATTATAATCGGTACCACCCCCAATACCTCCGCCACGGACAGAAAATGGTGTGTATTCGATGGATGGCAGATAAATGAGCAATGCAATCCCTATACCTAATAATGCGGCCATTAAAAAGCTTCCGAGGCCAATTAGTTTAGAATTCCTCTCTTCTGCATTGCGAAAATTCCAAAGAAATGTAAAAAGCACATAGGCTCCGACGAGCATCCATGTGTAATAAGCGATCTGTGCATGGGCTCTCTGGAGTTGAAAACCCATCAAGATGGCCAAAACACCCATATTGCATAATGTTGGTTTCTCGATAATCTTTACGGTCATCCACATGATCCACGGCAGATAGGCTGCTGTCATCATTTGACTGCCATGGCCAAAAACAATCATGGTTAACATATAGGGAGTCAACATAAAAGCTGTACTGCCTAAAAACGCTGAAAATTGGGAAAGTTTTAAAGAGCGCAAGAACACAAAGCCACCTAATCCTGTGAATAATAGGTGGACCAATTGAGCGAATAAACCTTTGATGAATAATAAATTTAATAATATTGCCGGAAAGTATAACTGACTTATAAATGTAAAAGCTTCAGCTGTTGGCATTCCTGAAAAGATCCAAGGCTGCCACAATGGAAATTCACCTGTTTTAGCATAAACATTATTAAGAGCTATCCCTGCAGACTTGGGGTTTAATGTATCGGGTGATCCAAATACCTGTCCCTGGAAAATGACATGATAGAAAAGGATACAAATCAAGCCCAGCATTAAAGCAACAGCAATGATTGCAGGATGTTTCCAGTCTATTTTCAAGATTTTTTCCTATTGGTTATCATAACGATTCCTGACCATATTTTTCTATCATCAGCATCAAATCTCAGCAACCATAACATTGTAAAAAAAGATAATAATCCAACAAGTGTAATGATGATCAATGAAGTAATTGTATGCAGTGGCAATACCACAGGTTTGATATAAATCAATACTGCTGTCATTATTACTCCAGCTATAATTGGTTTCATTAACTTTAAACTGAATGGTGTGATTTTAATTAAATGATTAACCTCTACAATCCGCAAAAGCCCTAATAATGCCATCGATATCAATGTTGCGTATGCTGCACCAATAATTCCGTATTGTGGGATCCATAAAAGATTCAAGGTGATATTGATTAAAACAACTATAATTGAATTAAATAAATTTACTTTCGTGAAGCCTGTCATGGTCAATGTTTGCCCACCACCGCCAAACAATGTTTGTATAAAAGCTGCAGTTGTTAAAACCATTAATACATTTGACGCACTCAAATATTCCACACCAAATAACAGCATGATCTTTTTTGAATAGATGATTATAATGATAGCTAGCGGTAACGACAGGCTCACGATCCATCTGACAATCAATTTATACAGTTTACCCATCTCACCAACATCACCCTGTCGATGATAGTCGGACATCATGGGTGCGAATATGCCCATGAATGCTAATAACACAGTACGCAGTAATCCAGCCGTTCGGGCTGCGGGATGATATAAACCAACTGTGGTTGTATCTGTGAAATAACCCAGCATCAGAATATCCATCCAATGCATGAGTGTCCCGAGGATTGTTACAAACATAAGTGGATAGGAAAACCGCAGTAATTCTTTATCAATAACACCCGAAAATATTTGACTTATTTTGATATTTGTTAATTTGTTTAAAAATATAATAGCTGCAAACGAACTGAACACTGCTGAAATCAATAATGGATATTTGACGGCAGCATCTATCGTAAAAAAACTGATGCTGACCAGCACGCAGACTAACATGATCGCCGGACGGATGATATTTAATACCATTACTTTATATTTAAGAAGTTTATATCCTTGGGTGGCAAAAGCTGAAATGGCCATTATTGTCGCAAATGGTAACGAAACAGCGCTGATGATCAATACAGTTTTCAGCAGATCTGAACCATTAAAAAGTTCGAATGCCAGCCAATCTGCTAGTGCGATTTGAAGGATCATGATCACTATACCAAACAGCAACCCAAGCTTTAATCCCGACAGGATCCGCTGTCTGACTGTTTCAATTTCTGTTTCTTTATCCAAGCGGCTAACAAAGCGCATCACGCCACTGTGCAGTCCTGCTCTTCCAAACACCTCTCCTATTCGAGTTACTGAGCTTGCTAAAGAATAAATCCCCAAAAATTCTACTCCTGCAAACCTTGCTAATATTGCAGTAAATAAATAACGTGCACCATCACCAAAACCCATGCCCATAAATGAAATGGTGGCTTCTTTGGCGATTTTACCGGAATGATTAGGAGTTTTTTTAGACATTATTTGAACTAATATTTTTCATTATAAATAGCAGAAAAAACTCTTTGACAATTATTTGAATCAATATATTTATTAAATCTTCTCATGACATTAAGTCTTTCCTTTTCATAAAGTTTTGGATTATGAATAAACTTTTCAATATAAACCAGTAATTCATCCCAATCTTTAACCTTTGGCCCGGGTGTTACATCATCATAGTTAAAGTAAAATTCCCTATCATTCATTATATATTTTTCTTTATCAAATGGAGCAAAAATGATTGGTCTTTTTGTAAGAAGAAAATCAAAGTGTACACTTGAAAAATCAGTAATCATCATGTCAAACATAGTTAAAATTGTATATATATCTTGANCAATGTCGGCGTCGGTGATAAAATATATATGACTTAAGTTTTTGTAGTTGTGTTTTTTTAAATGGAAATAATGGAGCTTAATAAAGAGTTTGGTATTCAGAGATATCAAAGATTGATTTAACTTATTAAGATCTATATTAAGAAGTTCTGATATTTCACCCTTTCCTTCTTTTCTATGAGTAGGCATATAAATCACCGTAGTAGTATCAGTTCTTTTTAACGATTCAATCTCTGCTAAAATAGGAGCATTTTGATCCATATCAAAAAATGTATCATTCCTGGGATAACCAGTAAGTAAAATTTGTTTCTCATTTGCTCGAAAAGCACTTTTAAAAATTATTGATGCTTCCTCTGATCCTGATATAACTACTCCATTAAATCTTGTAGTCCCAAGGAAAGGAAATAAAAAATAAAGAAATTTTTCTAAAATAAATTGATTTTTACGAGTAATAGTGTCATCGAATACAACCTTTTTAATGGGAGTATTTCCGTGCCACATCATAATAACATCTTTTCTATTAATTGCATATCTATTCACATCCTTAATTCCGACAGTAATAAATATTTTTTCAGCTATCATTGAAATTAAGAATCCTTTTAAACTGTAAGTCCAATATACTTCATAACCTTTTAAACGAATCAAATCAAATGCTTGTTGATTTCTGGTTAACCAAACCGGTCTAATTTCTGGTACATTTTTGTTGATATACTCAAATAAATATTTAGTATTATCTCCATATTTCTCTCCGTACCACGCTCCGAAAATCCATAATCTTTTCTTTTTAGGAATAAGACGTGAAAACCAGTACACAACAAACATTATAATAGAAACAATTGTAGTATTTATTATTCTCATTGTTTCCATTATATAAATAAATGGGTAATCACTTATATCCCCATTTAATTAATTTATCCGAAATTGTTTCATTAAGTTCTATCAATTCTTGTTTTTTATAAAAATCTTTATAGTCCATTGGTTTCTTCAGGATACCCATTTGATTCGATGAAAATTTAAAGTCTAATTTAAAATGCTTGTAAATCTTCTCCATTTCTTCATAAGGTTTTGATAAAAAATCCTCATAACGAATAAATTTATAGTCATTTTCCGGTAGTTGTTCTAACTGATTTTCCATGTCATTTAAAAGTCCCTCCCACTGTTTTCCACAGGAAAGATGAGGGGGTAATAATTTACTTTCTTCCCAATTAGATGGTTTTACGCCCCACCATTTTTGCGAACTCCCTTGGATATCAATACGAGCTGTAATTAATGATTTTGTCACTGATCTACCATCTCGAATAATCCCAATAAATTTTGCTGTCGGGAATAGTTGTTTTAAATCCAAAATTTGTATTGTGTTATGCACAGATTTATTTATCAAAAGTTTACTATCCATTAACAAACATTGTTTTCTTAAAACTTTATGTAAAAAGTAATAAACAGCACAGAGGTGATACATTTTTCCTTTTGATAGTCTGTCCTATCAAATAAATAACGAGAATTATATTTTTCAATCCCTTCTAAACTTTGCTCACACCATGGCCAAAGCCTGTTCCCCTCCGCCAAAGCTGTAAAGCCTTTGACCTGTCCATACGTATGTGGTGATTGAATTTCTAGTTTTTTACCATATATTTTCAATCCAATCCAATTTAACAAAAATGCTCCATCCGGATATAAGTCTGCCAAACGAGTTATGTATGCTATTTTTTCATTTAGGTAATAACTAAACCAGCGATAAATGACTGTTGTGCCTGACCTTGGGGGACCTACTAAAAATATAGGATTTATATTTACAGACCGTAGATCAAGAAATGGTTCGACAAAAACACTTTCAAAAGAACCTAAAAATGAATTGACCAGTCTTCTTTGTGTATGAGTTAACATGTATATTTGAATAAATTAATCTTTATGTAGTAATTCTATATTCTTACTTTCTCAACTACTTAAATTTATAAATCAATTTTGTATACAACTAAATGAATGATACACTAATTTTTCTACACCTACCCCGTACGGGCGGTACCACATTAAGAGATATACTATCGAAACAGTATTCTGATAAAGTGACATTTGAAAATAAAACTCTATTGGATACTGATCAAAATTTCAATGCGGAAAACAAATCCGAAAAAAGAAAACATAAGTTAATAAAAGGACATGTGTATTTCGGGATTCATGAACATATTACTCAAAATTGCACATATTTTTCTATGATGAGGAATCCAATAGAACGAGTTACATCATTATATAATTACATCAAAAATCGTTCTAAACACAAAGACTATGAGTATATAAAAAATAAAAGTATTACTCATTATATTGAAAGTAAACGCAATCTATTTATGGATAATGGACAAACACGATTACTTGCAGGTAGACATACTTCTTTGGAAGTGCCTTTTAGAAGAATAAATGAAGGACATCTTGAGCAAGCAAAAGAAAACATTAAAAGCCATTTTATTTTAGTTGGACTAACTGAAAGATATGATGAAACCTTGTTATTACTGCAAAGAATGTTGCAGTGGAAAACACCTACTTACTCAATAGCAAATGCTGCAAAAAGAGAAAAAAAAACAAAACAACATGCACCTAAAATAAGGGAGTTGATTGCAGAATATAATCAGTTGGATTTTCTGTTATATGATTATGTTTCTGCATTATTCGATGAGCAAATTAAAAAGTATCCAATGGTACTTGAAGAGTTGGAAAAATTTGAATTAAAAAACAGATTTGCTGGGAAATTTCATGTTGGTTCTCGTATAAAGCGGAAAATTAGTAAATGGACTAAATATTAGTTCTTTCAAATACAATTTTTAAATGAATAATTCACCAATTTTAGTTACAGGGTCACATCGTTCAGGAACAACATGGGTCGGTAAAATGCTGGCCCTCACAGATGAAGTTCAATACGTATACGAATGTTTTCATCCCAATGGCATTCTACGAAAGAAAAGAATATTCGATATTTGGTTCAAATATCTTACAACCGAAACAGAACCATTTGCCAGTGAACTAAAACGGATCTTCAATTACAACTACACATTTTCGGAAGCCTACAGCCTCATGGATAAAGATGGAAAATTCAACCTCCGCAATACCCCGGTTAGAATAGAGTTCTATCAGGCCTGCAAACGAATTCAGTGTAAAGGCATTGCTCCCATCCCGCTGATGAAAGATCCTATTGCAATATTATCTGTTCCGTGGCTGGTGAGACATTTCAGCATCAGACCTGTTATCCTCATCCGCCATCCAGCCGCTTTTGTCAGCAGCCTAGTGCGCCTAAACTGGCGCTTTGACTTTTCCAATTTTCTGGAACAGGAACCATTGATGAAAGACCATTTACACACGTTCGCCGATGAAATGAAATCCGGCTATAAAGATAATCCCGTTAAAGAAGCTGCCTTGCTTTGGAATTGCCTGCATCATGTGATTTATTCTTATAAAAATTCACATAAGGAATGGATATTTAAACGGCATGAAGATCTATCTTCTGATCCGGTTCNAGAATTCAATGGATTGTATGATTCTCTAGGATTAACATTTTCGACAAAGATTGAACAAAAGATTACTGTTTTTACATCATCAGAAAATACAGGTGAGGTCATGAATCAAAAACA
>JGI26063J44948_1000248_pt1 | contig 13748 bp, 16 predicted proteins | sample MarorgKNORR_S2LV_4_FD_44948 | JGI IMG/M metagenome (IMG submission 44948) | reverse complement strand
TTCATTTTTGGAAATACGATTTACATCCACAGATGCCGTCACCGTCACTTGACTCCATAAAAATCCAATCAACAAAAGGGATTGAAGTGATCTGTATATAGCTATCTTGTTCAAACTATCACCAATCTTTTGCCAGTTTTCGGGATTTTGACCGGGCAATTTGCTGCTTTTGCATTATTTTTTCATCCTGTTTTAATGCATCTAAAATACTCTCAGCCTGCTTCAAATCCTGAGCCTTTTCTTGCTCAGAAGCTTTTTGCTCCTGGGACTCCTGTTGCTCTGGATTCTGGTCTTGTTTTTCCTGTTGTTCTTCTTCTTCTTTTTCCTCTTCTTCTTGCTGCTCTTGGTCTTTTTTATCTTGATTTTTTTCTTCTTGTTCTTGTTTCTCTTTTTCCTCTTCTTGTTTATCCTCCTCTTTATTCTCCTCGTTATCCTTACTCTGATCCTGTTCCTGTTTTTGTTGATCTTCCGGAGGCTTCTCCTGATATTTTAAAAATTCATAATTGTATTTCGCATCTTTATCTTCAGGATTCAACTCCAGCGCTTTTCGATAAAAAGCCAATGCTTCCTCTTTTTTTTCACTTTTGAAAAAGGTATTCCCCAAATTATACATGGCTTTCGACTGCAATTGGACATCATGAGATTTCAAGGATTGCTCAAAACCATGCTTGGCCGTTTCCATATCCCCTCGCTGAAAAGCAGAAGATCCACGGCCAAATTGTGCCTGAGAATTATTTCCATTATCCATCAACACCGATTCATAATATTCCTGGGCGGCTTCATATTCCTGGCTTTGATAATGGGTGATGCCTTTATCCTGACCAAGTGCCACTGCCAAAGCAAAAAAACCTACAATATGTCCTTTATTGTACAAATCGACCCCGCCATTTTTCTTCTTGTTTATTTCGGGTGGGCATAAGCATTCCTGCCAGCATGAGACCTATTGATAACACTGCGAATGATTGATATCGATCTTCATATTCAGAATAAATATGGGATTTTAAGGTGCGTTTTTCCATAGAATCAATGGCTGCCATAATGGTTCGAAAATTGGCCGGTTTATTATCAAAACGAACATAAGTACCCTTCCCCGCATTCGCTATCTCCCGGAGAATGCCATCATTTAAAATAGATGTAATTAGTTTGCCGCTGCCATCCCGTTTATAGCTTCGAATCCCTTTTTTGCCTTTAATGGGAATCAAAGAACCGGATGATGTACCCACACCCACCGTATGAATGATCATCCCCCGATCTGCTGCTTGTCGTGCTAAATCAATGGCCTGCCCTTCATGATCTTCTCCGTCGCTTACCAATACCAATACCTTATATTTGGAGTCATCTTCCGTAAATGCCGATAATCCAGTTTGCAGTGCAGAACTGAGGGCCGTTCCCTGGGTGGGAATCATTTGAGTATCAATCTGATCTAAAAATAACCGTGCCGCTTCATAATCTGTTGTGAGGGGTAAATACATATGGCTCGAACCTGCAAAAACAATTATCGCCACTCGATCGCCCTTCAATTGGCGAATCATCTGTGAAATTTCAAATTTGGATTTTTCCAGACGGCTGGGTTTCACATCTTCCGCATTCATACTGGTGGATACATCAATGGCAAAGACCAGGTCCACCCCTTTGCGATCTACCGGTGCCAATCGAACGCCAATCTGAGGTCCGGATGTGGCAAATACCAATGCAATCAATGATAAAAACATCAATCGTTTTTTCCAGTTAAACCGGTTAGCATCAAATTTATGGAGTAACCGAGCCCGAAGATGATTGTCCGTATCCGGAAGAATAGTATGCTTCCGGCTTTGAACCGTCCACAATATCCATAAAAGTGTTAATGGAATGTAAAAATAAAAAATGAATGGAAACCGAAATTCAATCATAAACGCCGCCGAAATAATGTACGATCCAGGGTATGACCGCCCATACCAAATATTAAAGCAGGAATCAAAAACCATCCGAATAATTCTTTATACCGAGTGTATTCTTTTATTTCAATTTCTGTCCGTTCCAGTGCATCTATCGTTTCATACACTTGTTCGAGACCGGCAACATTGGTGGCTCTAAAATATTGTCCATCCGTGCGTTCGGCTATGGACTTTAGTGTTGCTTCATCAATCTCGTTCCGGATATAACCCCGACCCGGGATGAATGATACATCTTGATTGGTTCCCGCTCCAATGGTGTAGATTTTAATGTTAAAATTGGATGCCAAATCTGCCGAAGTGAGGGGGTCTAACTCGCCTGCATTATTACTGCCATCCGAGAGTAAAATCATCACCTTACTTTTGGCATCACTATGGCGCAGCCGATTTGTGGCATTGGCAATGGCCATTCCGATGGCTGTCCCATCATAGGATTGTTCTGCCACATTAATCTCATCCATGAGAGACAGCAACACATCCTGATCCACCGTTAAGGGACATTGAATGAAGGATTCACCGGCAAACACCAACACACCAATTCGATCCCCGCTTCTAGCATTAATAAAATCTTTGGCCGTTTTCTTCACCGCTTCCAGACGATTGGGAGAGAAATCTGTGGCCAGCATGGATGAACTGATATCAATAACAAGGACAATATCAACCACATCGACATTGGTTTCCTGCAGCGAATCGCGCAATCTTGGCCGTGACAAGCCCATGATGATCAGGGCAATGGTTACATATTGGAGCAAATGTAATATTCGGATGCGCATGCGGCCCTGGTGCTTCATGCGTTCAGAGATTAATGACGATGAAGAAAACCGAAGCGTACCTTCATTCTTTTCGCCGAACTTATGCCGCCAAATAAAAATAAGGGGAATGATAAATAACCCCAGAAATGCCCATGGATTCTCAAAAATAATCATTGATTCTCTTCCCAAAACTCCTTCATGTATTCACCTACGATTAATTTGGATTTTTGTTTCAAATTTTTACGTAATTGGCACGTAAAAAGGGACCATGAAGATCCCTTTAAATAAAAGTAATTGATTGGTGAAAATTACCCCGGATTGTTATCCGAGGGGTCATTTTCGGATTCCACTGAATCCTGAGCATCTTTTAATTCATCCTTCACCCCGTCAACAGCGCCTTTGAATTCTCGAATACCTTGCCCCAATCCTTTGGCTAATTCCGGCAGCTTTTTCGCACCGAATAATAATAAAATCACCAGGGCAATGACGACCATTTCCCATCCGCCTGGCATGCCAGCAAATACTATTTCATGATGTAACATAATGACTCCTCCAGAATAAATATCGTTTAACGAGACCTAATTTAATGTTAAGGTAAGTATTAAGGGTCATAAAAATAAGTAATAATGATGGTATTTCCATTATGACTATTCTATTGCTAATGGTTACCGGAAATACCTCAGGAAATAATATGCAACTGCAAAACCGAAAATACTGGTAAAATTAAAAGTAAGTGCCAATCCAAACTGAATGGTAAACATGATTAAATCCAAGGTAATCACACCTGTCTCGTTCCCTACCAATCCCGCCAGATTAAAATCCACACTTTTAAGAAAAAATTCTCTCACAACACTGTCGGGCAGAACCCATCCAAAAAATTCCCCCAGCAAGGTGCCAAATAGGGTACCAAAAAATAAAATCATTAAAATGACGCTGACAGCTCGTTTATTCATTGTATTCCCTTTGATGTGTTTTTGGATCAATTTCCTCTTCGAAACGGTCATGGTCTAACATCCACTTCGTAATAGACCAGAAAATATAAATGGCCATGAGTGGAAACAAAACCAAGCCCCTAAAGAATATGATACTCAGGAGAACAATGATGAGGCCGACTAAACGCATATTATTCGATCGGCCTTTCTTAAAACTGAGTAGGGGGAATTTCGAGAATCGGACTGGACTAATCATTAGAAAACTCAAAATGGCCACCAATACCAGCGCCAGTCTTGGATCACCCATATCGCCATAGGACTGGTAATTATATAGCATAAAACTGATAATGGTAATCGCTGCCAATGGGGTGGTCAGTCCTGTAAAATAGGGTTTTGGGTTTTCTCCAGTATCAATATTGAACCTGGCTAATCGGATGGTTCCGAATAATAAGGGCATAAAACTGATGACGGCACCCAGTAAATAGGGTAATCCTTCTACATAAACACTGTATATCAGTATAGAAGGTACAGCGCAAAATGATATTGTATCTGCCAAGGAATCAAATTCCGTACCAAATCGGGAAGATAAACCCAACAATCGTGCCAGTTTTCCATCAATAATATCGAATAAACAACCCACCATCATGACCCAACCGGCTTTAATCGGTTCCCCATTCAGAATAAGCGTAATGGCCATGAACCCCAAAAACATATTAAAAATGGTAGCCACATTTGGAATGAACGATCGTTTCAATCGTTTCGTTTTATTCGTTCTACTTCTCATTTAATTTTTCCAATAATAGTTTCCCCGCCAATTACCTTTTGCCCCAATTCGACTTGAACGGCCACATGGGAGGGCATAATTAAATCGGTTCTGCTGCCAAAGCGGATAAACCCAAGGCGTCCTCCCTTATGCATTTTTGTGCCCACTTCCGCATAACATAATATTCTCCGGGCAATCAAACCAGCAATTTGCTTAATTNTATATTTTCCNGAATCATTGACCAANACCGTAATTACCTGTTCATTNTCATCTGATGCCNTATGGTCAAATGCTGCTAAAAATTTTCCGGATTTTCTTTCCACAGATTCCACGATTCCTTCTATGGGCACACGATTTGCATGCACATTAAACACATTCAGGAAAATGGATACTATTTTTGCCGACTCACCTACATTAGGATCATGGATATCTTCTACCCTTACCACCTTTCCATCTGCAGGGGAAATAATCAATTTTTCATCCATGGGAATAACCCGTTGGGGGTCTCGAAAAAAATTGAGCGAGAATAAAAAGAAGAATCCAAGGACTCCATAAAGAATGGATAAGGGGGTGCTCTCCCACGCATGGGCAAAAATACCTAATGTAAATGTCACCAAAAAAAGTGGAATTAATATGATTCTACCTTCTTTTGCAATCATCTTAAAGTTTTCCCAATTTTAACGTTTTATTAAAGTATCTACCATCCCGCCATATACGTAATTTTACTTTGTCTCCCGGCCTCAAATCATTGATTTCTATAATTTCCAATATATCTTCCAGACTCAATACCTTTTCATTTTCAACCGCAATGATTACATCACCATATTCTAATTGTGCTTTTTCGGCAGGGCTGTTTTTCATAATATGTGTCACAATCACACCCTCCGTAATGGGAATATCCAAATAAAGGGCTGTTTTACGATCTAAGGGCTGGGCGCGTAAACCTGTAGAAAAATCGCGTTCAATTCGACCTTTGGTTTTCAATTCTTCCGCAATCCGCCGGGCCCTATTGATGGGGATTGCAAATCCAATACCGATGGATCCTTGTCCCACATTCGATCCCGTAAAAATAAACGTATTAATCCCAATGAGTTCTCCATTGGCGTTAACCAAAGGACCACCGCTATTCCCAGGATTAATGGCTGCATCTGTCTGAATCATATCCTGAAAAACTTTACCGCTCTGTAATCCAAAATCAAGATCCTTTCCGCTGATGATACCCACCGTCGCAGTAGGCTGTTGGTTCACGTCAAACAAACCAAATGGATTTCCCAAAGCGATAGCCCATTCACCGATGATGAGATCATCGGAATTCCCCATATTAACAAAAGGGAAATCAGATCCATCCAGCTTTAATAAGGCCAAATCCGTAATCATATCCACACCCACAACCTCTGCACTGAATTCGTCACCTCCAGGAAGTTTTACAATGATGGTTGTTGCATTTTCAACCACATGGTTGTTGGTTAATACATAGCCATCGGGACTGATCACAACTCCGGAACCGGACCCTTTGACCTCTCTCTGGCGAATCTGGGGCGGAAAAAAATATTCAAACCAGGGATCCCGTTGAAAGGGATTCACTGAGTAGCGGCGCACCTGAGTTACATTGATGCTGGCCACAGCANGACTGGCCATTTCTATTGCGGCTGTAATNGCATTTTTCCGACTTTTGTCAACATTGGATTGNCCACGGATCCCAACCCACGCCNAGAGAACGATAAAAATTAACGCGTATTTTTTAATCATCATAATCAACCCGAGTTAATACAAGACCTTGGGGCGGTGCTTTAAAAATATTCACATTTTCAATTGGATGATTTATCAATTCTTTAAACTGTTCCATTTTAATTTTTCCCCGGGATATTTCTAACATAGTGCCCACCAAATAGCGAACCATATGATGTAAAAAGCGATTTCCCGAAACATGATAATTTACCACATCACCATTTTCTTTCCATACTGAATCATAGATAATACACCGACGATGATCTAAATCTTCTGAATTTTTACTAAATGATGTAAAATCATGATTACCAATAATCACACTTGCAGCTTCATTTAAAAGGGTCAAGTCCACAGACCCAGTTAGCCACGTATAGTTACGATCGAGTAAAAAAATATTCGTTCGACATCGATACTGGTAGTATCGCCGAAGTGCAGAAAATCGTGCATGGAATTCCGGTGAAACAACTACACAGTCCATCACCCGTACATCCCGGGCTAAATTCCCATTAAGCGCATCCTTCAATGCACATGTATCCAAGTCAGTATTAAAATCAAAATGGGCAACCTGACCCATAGCATGGACACCTGTATCTGTCCGCCCAGCACCATGAACTCTAATCAACTTTTTCTTATTCAGAATTTGAAGGGCGTCCTCAATTTCACCTTGAACTGTTCGTTCTTTATTTTGCAGCTGCCACCCACGAAATCCCGTACCGTCATATTGAAGGGTAATTTTAAACCGCGGCAATGGAATGGATTCCCCAGTAAAATAAAGAAATAATCACCATTTGAAATAGATGGTTTCCTTCGAATGGGATGGGAAAAGTGACCCCCCTTGGAAACTGTTCCCCGTACCCCCGAAGTTTCATGGCCAGGGCAAGGTCATCTGCCCGTCGTAGTTGATGAACAAGTAATCCGGGCATTTCTTTTGCCGCAATCTGAACTTGTTTCCATCGTGTAAAGCCAGATTCCAATCCTAATGCTCTTCGACTATTTCGTAAGGATTGCCAGTTTGATTGAAATGTGGGGTAAAATCGTAAAGTCATGCTCAAAAATAAAAAGAAATCTTCTACACCTCTCCAGGATGTGTTCCATTTTAACCATATACTTCTAAAAAGCGTTACAATATTCTGGCTGGGCGTTGATTCTAAAAAGAACATCATCGCTCCCGCCATCATGGTCAATTTTAAAAATCCTATAATTGCCTCGAGAAGAATGATACTGAGGGAATTATTTGTTAATAAAAGTGAAAAAAGGACATACAATAATATCATAACGGGAAAATAGAATAGGAATGGTTTTAAGCGAATACCCACCTGAGAACTATGTGCTTTATTTATCCATGCAATGCCGAAAATAATGAATAAATGAATTCCCCATTCTCCATAGGTGATTGACGTGAGCAAGGAGAATGAAAAACCCAGAAAAAACCATAGATTGACTAAAGGATGTGCAAACATTTTATGCTTTAATTAAAAGTGAACGGTAAAAGAATATCCAACCCCAACCATTTCTGATGGCACCCATGGTTGGACTGACAGTTCCTTTTTACTACCAATCCGCTTTAAATACAACGCATCAATGGCAGATACCATATGATTCAGAACGATGGCTCCCGCACCAAAAGTAGCGACTTGTTTCATTTGATCACTCAAAATGCGTTTTTGTTCAAATGCATTCCGATTAGAATCCTCATCCCAATCCCAACTCCATCGCAAGTTTGCATCATAAATATCATCCATTTCACGATTCCGTAAATGTTCGTCGTTATAATCTTCAATTGTTTTAAAATTCCCGATATCCACCCAATATTTATGATTTTTCCCCGCAGATGAGATTGCAGCATGTTCCACTGCAAAAGCGATATAATTTTTCTTTAATATATTCGCATATGTTGTGGAACCTAAAATCGATATTAATAAACCGGTCTCCACGTAAGTAAACAATCGGCTCCTATCAGGGTACTGTAGTGATTTTTGTCCCCACCCAGGAATCAGAGCTGATTGAATAACTGGATTTAAAGTCTTCTTGGATTTTTCCTGAGATTGGGAAAAACCGGAGAATAGGATTAGGCTAATTAGGATGGGTTTGAGCGTCTGATAAACCATATGATTTGTATCAAAGTTAAAATAAAGCACATGTGTGCGAAAACACTTCCGTATCGGGTGAAAAATGTCATGCCTTGATTCAAGGGAACCTTTCCCATAAAAACAGTTTGTTCACCGTATTGTATTTTTTCCGTCACTTTTCCTGAAGGATATATGATTCCTGATATTCCCGTATTGGCACTGCGTACAATACCAATTCTCGATTCCACAGCCCGCAACCGGGCCAGTTCAAAATGTTGTCTCACTCCAGATGAATTTTGCAACCAAGCATCATTAGCTTCAATCGTTAAAAATTGGGCACCATTTTGAATAAATCCTCTCGCCGCCATAGGATAGCTCGATTCATAACAAATCAAATTACTAAACTGAATCGAATCAATTGGAAAAGTTGTAAATGCTGATCCCGGCGTAAAATTAGCTTGACCGAAATTCAACTTTTTTAAATTGGGAAACCTTGGCGACAAAGGAATATATTCCGCGAAAGGTACCAGAAATATTTTATGGTACATTTCGTTTCCATTAATTCCCATGTAAATCGCACCATTATATACTCGCCGTCCATTAGAATCTCTTGTATAGTCAGCCGTTCCCATGAGTATTGGAATGCCCGTTTCCATCACCTGTTGTTCATATTGATGCCGTTTGGAAGAGACGCGCATGTACACAGGCAATGCCGCTTCGGGCCACAAAACTAAATCCGGCTCCATGGCCATGGCTTTAGTATGTAATGAATCCATCAATTGATATAATTGATTCCGATAAGACGTTTCCCATTTTTTATTCGGATTTACATTGGGCTGTAAAACCGCTACGTTCCGATAGGGTTGATCTTCATCAAATTCATATTTGGCCAACCGAACGGTGCCATAAATCCAAGGAATTAAAAATATAATGGTCAAATAAATAATTGCGTTACGTTTGTTTCCTTGTCCACGAAGTGTAATGTATAAAACCACATTGATTAATAGAACCCAGAACCCCACCCCTTCTGTGCCAGTAAACTCAACCATTTGAATCACAGGTAAAAATACGGTTTGGGTGGTGGCTAAATTTGCCCAGGGGAATCCCAAGGGACCAAAACCGCGAATCCATTCCATCGACACCCATAAAAAGGGTATCACACTTAAACTGTAGTAAGTCTTTTTTTCTACCCAGGCAACCAACCATCCAACGGATGCCCAGAATATTCCCAAATATAAAATGGCTGCAATCATCGATACCAAAACGATGGGAATACTGGCACCGGAGTTTAATCCAATCCAGTAAAGTGAAATCAGGTTGGCAATCACAGCGGCAAAAAAGGACCATCGTGCGGACTCCTTCGGCGATTGTGTTTGCCAAATATGAATGAGTGGTAAAAAACCAAACCAAGCGGTAACGCCCGGAATTGGAGGGAAAGCGCATCCAATAAGAATGCCAGAAATAATGGCCAATTGAAATGGCGATCGGTTAAAAACCTTGTGCTTCATCGGGATCGGTCTAAATATTGCTGAAGTACAATTGCGGCAGCCGTTTCATCAATCCGGCCTTTATTATGTCCCGTTTTTACATTCTGAAGAATCAGGGCTTTTTCTGCACTGACAGAGCTCAATCGTTCATCTTCTAAAGAGACAGATAAATCAATTTCCTCTTTCAATTGCTGAACGAATTGTGTGACGATTTCGGTCTGTTTGGTGGTTTGCCCCTTCATCCCCTTTGGAAAACCCACAACTATATGCTCCACACATTTATCCGCTATGATGGCATTTAATTGTCGGAAAAGATCATTCCCATTATTATATGTAATTGTTTTATAGGGTTTCGCAATGATTTTTAAGGGATCTGATAAGGCAAGGCCAACCCGTACATTCCCGTGATCAATGCCCAAAATTCGTCCCATATTATCTGAACCCTTTAATAGAATACGATCAGTGGTGTGATCGTTCGACGGAATCGATATTTTTAATCTTACTCATGATACGAATCACCCGATCCAGCTGTTTTAAATTATTAACCTGAAGGATGAAAATAGCCGTGGCGATCGCTTCTTTTACTTTAATATCAACAGATGTCAAATTGATATTGAGTTTTGAAATAGATTCAGTCAAATCCTTTAACAATCCCTTTCGATCCTGTCCAACCACTTTAATGCGTACATTGAAAATATCATTTCGGGCCACCTCCCATTCCACCGGAACCAAACGATCCGATTCCTCGCTTAAAAGGGGTAAACTGGAACAGGATGACCTGTGAACGGTCACGCCCCGCCCTCTCGTGATAAAGCCAACCATATCGTCCCCGGGAATAGGGTTGCAGCATTTACCAAAATTGGCCATAATGTTGCTGATCCCTTCCAATTTAATGCTTCTGCTTTCTTTACGGGCGAAACTGAAAAAGCTTGAGGATGCTTCCGATTCGTCCTTTTCGTCCTGTTTTTCCTGTGGTAAAATTTTATTCAAAATATCCCGAATGGAAATATTCCCTTTACCCACAGCTTCTATTAACTGTGTTTTTCCTCCGAATCCAAATTTTGAAAATGCATTTTTAACATCATCTTTCAGGTTTAATAATTTCAAACGACGGAGACTTTTGGTGATTATTTCTTCGCCAATTTTCACACTTTCGTCACGCTCTTTTTTATTTAAATATCGTTTAATATGGTTTCGTGCTTTCGATGTAATTGCAAATTTGAGCCACCCATAATTGGGACTCTGGGAACTACTGGTAATAATTTCAACTGTATCCCCATTGTGCAATTCACTATTCAGGGGTACTACCTTATGATTGACTTTCGCCCCAAGGCAAGAATGGCCCACTTCTGAATGCACATTATATGCAAAGTCCAACGGGGATGCTTTTACGGGCAATTGTACTAAATCCCCTTTTGGCGTAAATACAAATATTTCATCTCCAAATAGATCAATTTTTAGTAAATGCATAAATTCTTTTGGATCATTTTCTTCGCTTTGAAGAATGTCCAATAATTCCCGCAGCCATTTTACATGGCTATCCACCTGCTTAGCATTTTGAGACCCTTCTTTATATTTCCAGTGGGCTGCCACGCCAATTTCCGCTGTCTGTTCCATGTCTTGGGTGCGAATTTGAATTTCAACTAATTTTCCTCCCGGTCCTACAACCGTCGTATGAACGGATTGATATCCATTACTCTTTGGAGTGGCAATAAAATCTTTAAATCGTTCTTGGATTGGTTTGAAATTTTGATGCAGTATACCCAATGTCAGGTAACATTCTTCTACTTTATCGACGATAACACGTACGGCCAAAATATCATAAATCTCTTCGAAAGCTTTACCTCTTTTAACCATTTTTCCATAAATGGATGTGTGTGATTTTGGACGGCCATACACTTGGGGTTTAATATTATAATCACTGAGTTCTTTTACCAGAGAATCTGTAATTATTTTAATATATTTTTCCCGTTCTTTTAAAGATGATTTTAATTTTTTTTCAATTTCCTTAAAGGGTTCCGGATTTAGTGTTTTTAATACAAGATCATCCAGCTTCCACTTGACTTTAGCCATGCCCAACCGATGGGCAAGAGGTGCGTACACTTCACGGGTTTCAACAGCAATGCGGTGCTGTTTAATGCGAGGCATATATTCAATAGTGGACATATTATGGAGCCGGTCCGCAAATTTGATAATAATCACACGTAAATCCTTCGCTACCGAAATGAGCATTTTCATGAAGTTACCTGCTTGTTCTGCTTTTCGACTGGAAAAACTGATCCCTCCCAGTTTGGTTACACCATTAACTAAGCTGGCGACATCGTGCCCAAATATTTCTTCAATTTCTTCAAAAGTAGCTTCCGTATCCTCAATGGTATCATGGAGTAAACCGCCGATGATTGTAATTGGATCCATTTTCCATTCGGCCAGAATCTTAGCAACTTCCACGCAATGATTTTCAAAGTATGGCTTTCCGGATCGTCTTTTTTGTCCTTCATGATGACGGGAACCAAATTCGTAAGCCTGCCATAATTCTTTTTCAAGATTTTCGTTATTAATTTGTTCGTTCTGAGATACTTTTTTATATAGATCCTGAAATGGTCTTGGGAATTCTCCAACAAGAAAGGGAACGAACTTAGAAAGGGGATTTTCCATTAGAATGGAGATTCAGATTCCATATCAGCAAAAGCAGACATATTTTCAAAACGAGCAAACCGATCAACAAATGTGGCCTCCACAATTCCGATCGGTCCGTTTCGCTGTTTCGCCACTATAATTTCTGCTTTCCCCCGATCCTCGTCTTCGTGGGAATAAACCCAAGGCCGATATAAAAAGATAACCACATCAGCGTCCTGCTCAATCGCACCTGATTCACGAAGATCAGATAACTGGGGACGGCGGTCGCTTCTACTTTCAACGGCACGGGATAACTGGGACAATCCAAGGACAGGTACTTCAATTTCTTTTGCCAATGCTTTTAATGATCGAGAAATCTGAGAAATTTCCTGCTGCCGGCTTTCAGCCCCTTTTGGACCCGTCATGAGCTGAATATAATCCACGATAATTAAACCAATATCATGTTCTGCTTTTAACCGCCGAGATTTTGCCCGTACTTCCAATACAGACATTCCCGGTGTATCATCAAGATAAATGGGTGCCTCTGCTAGGTTTCCCACAGCAATACTTAAATTTTTCCATTGGGCTTTTGGTAATTTTCCAGTACGAACCAAATGACTATCCACTCGCCCTTCAGCACATAACAATCGCATGGCCAATTGATGATTCGCCATTTCAAGACTAAAACATTCCCACACCTGTTTTATCCATAACAGCTGCATTCCGGCCCATGGATAATGCCAAGGCCGTTTTCCCCATACCGGGACGGCCTGCGACGATAATCAATTCCCCGGGATGAAAACCGGATGTTATGTCATCTAAATCAATGAGTCCTGAAGGAACCCCCGTTACACTCCCCGGTTTGGATGCAATTTTATCCAATTCTTCAAAAGTCTGATGGAGAATTGGATCAATGTGCCGGAATCCTCCCCGTAATCTTTTTTCCGAAATGTTGAAAATGGCGGATTCAGCCGAATCCAAAATATCATCTACATCTTGAGAGTCTTCGAAAGCATCCTTTGATACTTCATGGGCGACTTGAATTAATCTTCGTAAAAGGTGCTTTTCTAATATAATTTTTGCATAATGTTCAACATTGGCTGTTGTGGGAACCGATTCCGCCAATCCAGTGATATAATATGCACCCCCAACTCCTTCTAATTCTTTTTTCTTCTTTAAACGATCCACGACGGATATAGCATCAATAGGCTCACCCTTTTCAAACAAATCAATCATACAAGAAAAAATGCGAACATGAGCATCTTTATAAAACTGATTGGCGGACACCCATTGCATGGCTTTACTTACAGCTTCTTTGGTGGTAAGCATAGACCCCAATACAGCTTGTTCAGCCTCCAAAGCTTGGGGTTGAGCCGTTAAATTTAATTCGTTTTTCTTTGCCATTTTATTTATGCATCAATAATGGACCGAATCCATTTGAAATCTTTCCATGTTTCTGGTTTCCAATTA
>JGI26063J44948_1000243_pt1 | contig 13777 bp, 8 predicted proteins | sample MarorgKNORR_S2LV_4_FD_44948 | JGI IMG/M metagenome (IMG submission 44948) | reverse complement strand
GGTCCTCAGATAGTACCAACTTCGGCTTGACCATCAGCAGAAGGACGACAGCCGGAACCACCCCAATCAGATGATGCTCTGGGAATACCCCTATTGTGAAGGACAGTAGGATAGAAGCCAGCGTCAGCAACAGCAGCACCCAAGCGACGGCTCGCGCTTGCTGGGGTCCGACTCGCATGGCGTAGGTGCTCCTTCCCTCGTCGCCCTCCATGTCCTCGACGTCCTTGACTATCTCTCGGGCGAGGGTGTACAGGACTCCGACGGCGAACATGGCCCACGCGCGGTGACTGAATGGCTCGAAAACCCCTGCAGCACCGAACAGCACGACCATTCCGACGGAGAGGCTGATGGCAATGTTTCCCGGCAGGCCCCTCTCCTTGAGGCGCAGGCTGAACGGGCCTGCGGACTCGTAGTTCGCAAGCAGGAACAACGCACCCGCCCATATCGCGAGAGCTGGGTACCACCCATCGATCCCCCCTTCCAAACCGCTCGCAGTCACAGCCGCCCAGACGATCGAGAGTATCGAGAGCGTCATCATCAGGGCTATCGCCCTCCTGGCGGTGGCCTCCGAGATTGCGCCGGAGGGAAGTGGTCTGTCGGGGCGGTTGACGCGGTCTATCTCCAGATCGAGGTAATCGTTCAACGCGTTCCACGAGCACATGAAGCTCCATACTGAAACGGCTTGCAGGACGGTTATCAGCGCGAGTTTGCCCTCAGGCAGCCCCCCTAGGGCCAGCATGGCCCCCAGAAAGACCCCAAGCACCCCTACAGTCGAGTTGCTAACTCTGAACAAGACTGACCAGGCCCTCATCGCACCGCTACTGCTCACGCCTCAACTCAAAGCCCTTGGGCCTTCATTGCTTCCCTGACTAGGCGGTGGCTTGAGAGGCTTGCTGACTGAGGCCCCATACACACACCGTGTAGATGCTGCCGCGGAACCGCCCACGGACGTGTCCGACCTTGGAGAATCTCCTGTCCTTGGCAAGTATGTTCCCAACCTGATTCATCGTGGCCCCCCAACGGAACCTGCCATTCAGATGATCGAATATCTCGACGGTGTTGGCGGTGTCGTTCGCCTCGAGGTAGACCCTTACTTCCTCACGGAGGCGTCCCGTCTTAGACATCAGGCCACCGCCGTCTGGATCGCGTAGCTGGCATGCAGCCTCTCGCGCAGTCCAGCCCAACTCGATGGACTGACGTTGATCTGCGCGGCTATGCGCGGCATCGGGCCCCAGGAATCGGCCTCAGAGACCACTCCAGAGTAGCTGACCAGCGTGGTAGACGCTGGTTTTGGCACTGGCCCTTTCGTTCTTCGCAGGGTCGCCAGAGAGACCACCCTGCATGGTTCTGGACGCTTCCTGTAGAGGAGCGCCGCTGTGTCGTTCGTTTGTCTGCTCATGGTGGTATGTCTCGACTTCTGCATATCAAGCGAGGCAATAGTCCCGAGAGGTGAAAGTGAAAGTGAACGAATAGCCCAATAGGCTCTCAAGGCATTGTTTTCTTAAGCGGATGTCCGGTGGCCGGGAACCACGCTCGTGTAGTGTAGTTCGGTCCATCATGACGGACTCTCGATCCGTCGACCCGGGTTCAAATCCCGGCACGAGCACCACTTTTGACTCTCATAATGGTCTTAAGCGGTCCTTCGTTGGCGTAGTAAGGTCTCAATGCGTGTAGAGCATGATCTGAAGATGACCTTTGACGACGTCCTTATACGACCTAAGCGCAGTACGCTGNTTTCCAGATCTGATGTGACTCTATCTAGGGATTTCAAGTTCCGCCATTCTGACGAAACTTGGAGCGGTGTGCCCATCGTGGCGGCCAACATGGACTGCACAGGGCTGTTCCCGGTGGCCAAAGAATTGCAGAAGCATGGAATGCTCACCTGCCTACAGAAGTTCTACTCGACTCGCGAGTGCGCGCGGGCGTGGGAGGACGGGGTGGATCCCAGCTTCGTCGCAGTGACCTGCGGCTCTACAGACGAGAGCTTTGAGTTGCTACGCCGCAAGATGGCGACCAATGACGGCATCAAGATGATCTGTATAGACGTCGCCAACGGGTATCGCGAGGTTTTCCTCGATTTCGTCAAGCGAGTTCGCGACGAGTTTTCGAGTAAGATCGTCATCGCTGGCAATGTGGCCACCAGAGAGATGACCGAAGCCCTCATCCTCGCCGGTGCAGACATAGTGAAGGTCGGTATCGGGCCGGGTTCTGTCTGCACGACCCGGAAGGTGGCTGGCGTGGGCTACCCTCAGCTATCCGCCATTTCAGAGTGCGCCGACGCAGCGCATGGTCTGCTGGGCCATGTGATGGCTGATGGTGGCTGCTCCTCACCGGGTGATGTCGCGAAGGCTTTCGCCGCGGGTGCGGATTTCGTTATGCTGGGTGGCATGTTCGCGGGACACGACGAGTCAGGTGGCGAACTGATCAAGAATGACAACGGCAGGATGTACAAGTCGTTCTACGGCATGTCCTCGGCGAAGGCGATGGAGTCGCACTACGGTGAGGTCGCCGGACACAGGGCTCCCGAGGGCAAGGANGTCAGAGTGCCATACAGAGGTTCGCTCAGTNTCACCGTGCAGTCCATCCTCGGAGGAGTCAGGTCTGCCTGCTCCTATGTGGGTGCNCGCAGGATCAAGGACCTGCCCAAATGCACNACCTTCATTCGAGTGTCACAGACCAGCAACGAGGTCTACGAGCGCTTCAACGTCGAGGAATGAGTCTTAGATATCNAAGATNACTTGCGCCATCCACCCAGGTCCNTTGAAGGTCGGTATGTCGGGCTCTATCCCGGGCACCATCTCCCCCTTAGACATCTCTCGCAGCACGAGCTCGTGCAATGTCACGGCCTTGATCTCGACCTCGCGCTCGACGAGGTCCGAGTTGACCCAAGAGACCTGTGCTTCGATTCTTCCCCCATCTACCTCAATCTCAGCATCGACGAGCCAATGGCCCTCGGCAGATCCGTGGTAGAGGACCTCCTCGAGCCACCGAACCAGACCTCGCTCGAGGTCGCCCCCGGGAGCCTGGACCACCCATACGCCCCTCGAACGGGGCAGCGAGACAAGTGACTCGGACCCTTTCTCAGACAACTGAATCGCCTGCAGGCCCATGGTCGCCTCGAGAAAAGTCCCCGAGACATCCATCGAGAATGCGCGNAGACCTATGTCGGCAGTAGTAGGAAGAATCCACCAAGACACGCTATTCCCCGCTGTCCGAGAGGCGCATAGCGCAAGAATGCAAGGGTCAGTCGAAGTCGCTGCAGAGCTCGCCCTGACTGGGGAAACTGACCGGCGACTTGGGGTTGGTGTTCCACTTGTTCTCGCACTTGTTGAGGTAGCCGTCGCCGTCTGAGTCGATGTTAGCGTCTGCCGGATCGAACGGATCGAAGCCGAAGTAGTACTCCCATCCAGCCCACATGCCGTCGCCGTCCTGATCCTGGTGATACACCTCCGAGCCGTCGAACCACTGATCGCCGTCGGTATCAGGATCGACGGGATTGGTGCCGTTCTCGAACTCCTCGTAGTTGGTGAAGTTCTCGAGGTCGTCGTAGAACCTCTGACCGCCTTCCGTGGTCGGGTCGATATGGCACTCGGAGTTCTGAGGGTTGTCCCAGCCAGGGCAGTATCGGTTCATCAGGTGGGTCCGGTTAAGTCCGTCTCCGTCGAAGTCCTCCTGACCGTCGTCGATGCCGTCGACATCGGAATCGAGCATTTTCGGGTCCATTGGACCACGGGCTCCGACGGCACTCAGGGTGTTGTTGTCGACCAGTCCTAAACTGAGGGCTATCTCGGAGTAATAGACCTCCCAGCCATCTGGGAGTTTGTCTCCATCTGTGTCATCGTCCACGGGGTTGGTGTCCCAGCGGTCGGGAGCCTCCAAGGAGTTCATCAGAGTGTCATTGTCGATGTCAAACATCGAGTCCGGCATAGATCCCCAGGCTGGATCGAGGGCCCATCGTCCGCTGGCAGGTACGGTGAATCCTGACAGGTTCATCTCGTGTAGGAAAAACTTCGGATCCATGTCGCCGTCGCCGTTTCGGTCCCCGGAGGTCGAGAAGCCCGAAAGGTAGCTGCTCCAGACCCAGCCACCCGGGCCGAGTCCACACTCGATCATCGAATTGCAGCCCGGCGGCAGCCAATTCGTGACGCTGACCCAGAGGCTGTGGCTCCTCGTGTTGTGCTGGACAGAGAAGATCTGCATCTCCCAGCCATCGGGCTGACCGTCGCCGTCAGTGTCGTTGTTCAGAGGATTGGTGGCACCCTGCCAAGGCCGGGGGATGTTGAGTACCTCACTACCATCGAACAGACCGTCGTCGTCGCTGTCGGGGTTGTTAGCGTGGGTGATGTACTGGTCGAGACCGTCCACCACCTCCTCTCCGTCAGAGAGGCCGTCCAAGTCGGTATCATGGGAGGAGGCGTTGGTGTAGTACACCGAGCCATTCCATACGAAGCCGTCCATGGCCTCGGTGAAGTCCTCGAGTCCGTCACTGTCGGTGTCCCTGTCGGTGGCGTTGGTGAAAGTTACGTAGTACTCGGTAGCGTCGGACAAGCCGTCCCTGTCGGTGTCGTAGGCACCCGGATCGCTCCTCACTATGACCTCCCTCACACCCTGATCGACAATGCGGATGGTCCAGCCGATTACCTCGATGCCGTCGATGAGTCCGTCTGCGTCGGTATCAGCTACCAGCGGGTCGGTAGAACGGCCGTCGACGAAGCCATCGCCGTCTCGGTCCCTGGCGTTGTACTCATCGAGATTGGTGAAGCGCTCGTTCTCTTCGACGACTACGGCGAGGTCCTGCAGGCGGCTGATGACTTCCTGGTCAATCTCGACGTTGATGGAGTAGACCCATCCAGCGATTAAGGTCTTGATTGGGATATTGACGTACTGGCTCGACTGGACCGTTCTGACCCAGAGGATGGTGCTGTTGACCTGGACATAGTCGCCGATCTCGACCGAGATTGCATGTACTGTGGTCACGCCGACCAACCCTGAGTACCGCACGCCTCCGTCGCCGTCGGCGTCGTAGCCGTCGAAGTCGGGATCGTCGTCAGCGTTGCTGCCGTCGTTGGGGTGGATTCCGCTGAGATGCTCCCATCCATCTGGCATGCCGTCGTTGTCGGTGTCGAACTCAAGTGGACTGGTGAAGTTCTCCGGACCCCAGGTGTAGGCGACCTCATACTCCTCGACGTTGTTCAGTCCGTCCTCATCTGTGTCGCCGTAGGCGTCGGTTGCGTTGGCAGGATTGAGGAAGCGGTCGCCCGAGTGATCGAGGCTGTAGCAGTACTCGAAGCCGTCGGGCATACCGTCGCCATCGGTGTCCCAGTCCCCGGGCCCGTTGAGGCGGCCGTCGTTGTCCATGTCCTGCTCGAACCAGGTCCGGTCACCGTGACCGCTCATGAAATCAGTGAACGGTGCTTGGAGATTCAGAGTGCCGAAGACAGGGACGCCGCAGTGGACGCCCAATTGGATCTGTCCGTAGGCAATCTCGTATCTGTCGGCGATGAGGTCACCGTCGCTGTCCTCTTCGAGCGGATTGGTATCGTACCTCTCCTCGATGTAGTTGCGCAGGCTGTCGGGTTCTGGTTGCTCGAGGTCCAGCAGTGCGTCGCACGAGTGGCCGAACTGGCTACCCATCTCCTCCCACTCGCTCGAGCCGATGTCCTGCTCGATCAAGCCCTGTGCCTCGGGGGTCAGCAGATAGCAGTCCCAGTTGCCGTCAAGAGGGTCGAGTAGGGTGATTAACCCCGTAGGGGTCTCGACGACGAAGGTGTACTCGGACTCCCAGCGGTCGTTCAGACCATCGCCATCGGTGTCCTTCAGATTGGGGTTGGTGCCGAGGAGCATCTCCTCGGTGTTTGTCAGGCCGTCACGATCCGGGTCTCCGAAGGGTCCGTTGTCAGGATTGGGGAAGGTCTCATTCTGCTCTCCGGTTTCCTCCTCGTTGTCCGGGGCGTTGAAGGATATCTCGCTGATGTCGGGCTCTCCGTTGTCGAGAGGATCCAGTCCGTTGGCTATCTCCCATCCGTCGTCTAGTCCATCATTATCGGTGTCGGCCTCCCTCCAGTCGGTTCCGTAGAGAGTCTGCTCCATCCTGTCCGGCAGACCGTCGCCGTCGAAGTCCTCTCCGCCGACGTGGGTGTCGTCACCGGACCCAATGTCGCCCGAGGCTGACTCGAAGCCGCCGGAGATGGTGGTGGAAAGGCCAGCGTCGATGATGGTGTAGAATCCGGCCAGACACAGCGTCGCTGTGATTGCGAGAACAGCATACTGATTGTGATTCAGGGCCATGAGTGCACACCCGGCCCCCATGGGGGCCGACCGAGTGAAATTGGGCGCCGATATAATGTTTCACGGCCACTGAGCGGCCGAAGTCAGGAGGCTATCTCTCTTGAAGAGCGTAATTCGAGCGTCGTTCTACCTTCCACGAAAGCTACCAAGGAGCGTCCGTTCCTGCCGTACGCTCTTTCCCAGCAGCCGAGCAGTACTCCACTTACAATGGCTGGATGGAACACTGTGGAGAAAGTTATACTGACTCCTCCGTGCTCGTCGGTCTGCTTCGTCGACTCGATTCTCCCGAGTCCGTGGTATGACAGATGCCGATGGGCGATGCTGGCCCAGTCGGAATGCTCGCGGACTAAGACGTGATGGCCCTCCGAGACGAACCTTTCTCTGGCCGAGTCGGCAGCAGCCGTCCACCACGCAGAGCGCTTCTCGTCCAAGCCACCCCAGGAGTAGTCCTCAAACCTTACACCACAGTTGCCATCTAGGTACGGGATGCAGTATTCCTCGAAGCGCAGTATTAGGTCGAGGAGGACGAACATCCTGCGCTCGTTCATTATCGACCAGTGACCAGGGGAATCGGCTCGCAGATCCAGCCATATCTCATCGTTCGTCTCGGGCATGACATCAGCAGCGGGGCCCTGATCATTCCAACTAGAACTGAGGGGTTTCGGCCCGGGGACTTGTGCGTCGTCTTGGGTCAGGGTGATGACCAGTCCATCGCCTGCGCTCTCCGACCAGAGGAAACGGTGCCGCTTGCCCGTTGCCTTCTCCCAAGCTGCGGCGATGAGTCCGGAGCAGATGGGTCCCGAGGCGGGGAGTTCGACCACTATCCTAGTCTCATCGCCGTCCTCAAGAAGCCCGAACCTTCCGAGGCCGCTCGTCTCCCAGTGCATGATGGTACGCGACCAGGATGCGGGGTCGCGTCCGGAAGGGATGCTCGATCCTCCCAATCCCATCATGTACTCCTCGTGCTCCACTGCGGCGTGTGCGAGGCGCCGGCCGAGGCTCTGCGCGGTCCTCTTCTCAAGCCCCTGGAACCACGACTCGAACCAACCCACTCCTACTCGCCAAGCCATCTCATCGTAGTCTCGAAGCCTATCCCTGTAGGTGCCGTCATCGAACGCTGTCCAACGTTCCTTTACCAACTCCTCTGGGCCCGCCGGAGAGGAGAAAAGTTCCCTGAGGAAGTCGAAGAGCCCCATCGGTCAGCCATCCAGGAATGCCTCGATGCGGTCGAAGGCCTTGGCGAGGACATCGACAGGCGGCAGGCAGACCATCCTGAAGTGGCCCTGTCCGAACTCCGGCGAGAAGCCCGAGCCGTGAACGAGCAGCACGTGGTGCTGGTGCAGCAAATCGAGTACGAACGCCTTGTCGTCGGCAGCTATGCCCGGGTCCGTGATTCTCACGAACAGGTAGAACGCTCCACCGGGAGCCTCACATTCCAATCCGTCTATGGCCTCGATCCTCCTCAGGCAGTAGCCCATCCTGTCAGTGATTCTGGAACGATGGTCTTCCAGCCAGCCCGTCTCGTCAGTCAGGCCTGCGAGGAAGCCGTACTGCGCTGGCGTGGAAGCACAAAGTCGGCTGCGCAGCAGCCGCTCCACCCCGTCCCTGACCAATCCCAGTCTGTCTTGGGGGTCGTGCCAAGCCATGTAGCCGACCCTCCAACCGGGTGCGAAATAGACCTTTGAGACCCCGTTGAGCGCAATCACCGGTACTTGCCCGGAGCGAGATGCGACCGAACANTGGTGGCCGGTGAAGTCCAGTCCGTCGTAGATCTCGTCTGCGATAATCGTGCACTTGGGCCATTGACTCGCAATCTCGATGAGTGAATCGACCTCCTCAGGGGTGGCGACGTTACCTGTTGGATTGTTGGGGTTGATCAGGACCAGCAGGCGGACGCTGTCGTCCATCTTCGAGCGGATGTCCTCTAGGTCGATGCGCCAGCCATCGTTCGGGTCCAACCGGTACTCGACCGTGGTGCCCCCGAACATCTGCGGGTAGGCCATGTAGGGGGGGTAATGCGGCCCGGGTGCTAGGACGGTGTCGCCTTCCTCCAGAAAGGCAGCGAAGATGATCTGCAGGGCCTCGGTCACGCCGTTGGTCACATAGACGTCGTCAGGGGAGCAGTCCCATCCTTTCGCGCGTTCGCTTGAGGCTATGGCGTCACGCAGCTCGGAAATTCCGTAAGATGGGCCGTAGCCGTTGTCCTGCCTGTCCAAAGCCGCCTTGAAGGCGGCGACCATGTGNNCTGGAGTCGGGAGTCCGTCATAGGCCAGCGGATCGCCGATGTTGAGTCGGATTATCTCGTGGCCCTGCGCCTCGAGTTCGACTGCTGGAATCACGACGTCGCGGATGGCGTACTCTATTGCAGCCGCGCGGGCAGAGACGTCGACCTGTTCGACCACGCTCGTGCGTGATGAGGTTCGGCCATCAAATCGACGGATTGCAGATTGCTCAGATGCCGAGTAGCGAGCGAGCGGCGTCGAGAGCGTCTGGTATGCCGTCGGGGTTAGAGCCACCGCCCTGCGCGATGGTGGGCCTGCCNCCTCCCCCTCCTCCGATGTGGCCTGCTATTGCGTTGAGGATCTCCACTGCGTTGTGCTGCTCTGCTGCGATGCTGCCCTCGGTCGAAGCGACGATGAGTGTTCCACCGCCCTCCCGGCTTCCGAGTACTGCGAGGGTCGGGGTGGAAGGGTCGCGAGTCAGCTCGCCGAGCATCGCCATCATCTGCTTGGCGTCTCCACCTGATTCCATTACCACGTATCTGACACCGGCCTTCTCGACCGCTGCATCACCGCCGCCATCGGTCCGCAATCTCACTATTTCTGCTTCCAGTGACTCAATNCGCTTCTGTTGTGACTTCCACTCGTCGAAGAAGCGGGAAACNGTTCGCGGCAGGTCNTCCGGCTGCACTCCGAGAATCTCCGAAGTCTCGCCGAGAAGGCGCTCCTGACGCCGGGCGTGCTCGCGTGCCGTCTCCCCTGCCACGATCTGCAGACGCTCCACTCCGTCTTGGACTTGACTCGACCTGATGATGCGTAACTCCCCGACTTCGCCGGCTGCGTCGTGATGCGTGCCTCCGCAGGCTTGGGTATCGTAGTCACCGATTTTGATGATGCGGATCTGGCTGTGTTTGGGCGGGCCGCCCTGGTAGATATCGAAACCGAACGTCGCGTCAGCGTCCGCCCTGTCCATAACCAGTTTCTCGATTCCGGGGTTCGCCTCGACTATCTCGTTGGCCCTGTCCTCGATGGTATCCAGTACCTCCCTAGATAGCCTCGAGTGGTGGGTGATGTCCAGCCTCGCGTAGCGAGCGCCCTTGTTGGAGCCGGCCTGCCAGATATGGGGGCCTAGGACCTCTCTGGCAGAACCGCCGACGATGTGGACGGCAGTATGGTGGTCCATCAGTTGCTTGCGACGCCCCCAGTCAACCGTGCCACTGGCAGAGCCGCCGCTCAAGGGGGCGTCGGTGAGGTGCAGAATCACGTCGTTCTCGACTCGGGTATCGACGACATTGGCGACCGAGCCATTCTGGGTCAGCGTGCCTTGATCGCCCAACTGCCCCCCTCCCTCGGGATAGAACAGGGTGCGGTCGAGCACCACTGCGTGTGTTGGCGTTCCACGCACCTCTGAAGACAGGTTCAGAGACTCCACTGCATCGTCTGAAAGTGAGGTGCAATGTAGCACTTCGGCGGTGAATTCGGTGGCGCTTGTATCGCTGTAGTAGTCTGCTGAGGTGGCAGGAATAATCGGGACTTCGATGACGCTTTTCCTATCCTTGGCCTTGGCCGCCGTCTTGGTCATCTCAGCATTGCGAGCGGCCATGTCGGCTGCGAACCCCACGCGCACGGACAGGCTCTCCCAGCCGAGTCCATGCGCTATCGAGACGACCATGTCGGGACTTAGGCCCCTCTCCTCGGCGAGGCGGAATAGCGTCTCGTCGGGGGCCTCAGCAGAATCCTTGGGAATCGGCTTGAGGGCGGTGCGCACAGCGGCCTCCCCCTTCCTAAGCATCTCGTAGTAGCGCATCTCCTCGATTTCGAGAATCCTGAGGACGCCTTCGCGCGACTGCACGAACGAACTCATATCGAGGTGGGCATCCATGTGGTGTGCCCCCAAGTCAGCGAGGCCGACAGACGCGCCGAGGTCGTCCTTCATCCGGCAAGCTCGACGGGCTAGCATCCGCGCCAGATAGCCCGCCTTAGCGTTGCTCGGCACCAGGCCGTCGCCCAGCATATTGCACAGCGCGTGCATGTGATCAGGGATGGCGTATATCGAGGACAGCGGCTCAGTCACTCGTTTCAACTCATCCACAGAGAGTTCTATACCGTTCTCTGAGAGCCGTTCGACCAGCTTATCGTAGAGTGCCCCGACATCAGTTCCGACATCGATATTGAGAATCCCGGCAAGCCTCGAGAGCTCTCCGAGAAGAGTGTCCACATCGACCTCCATCCCGAGTGATGAGACTACCGANTCGAAGTCGCTGAGCTGCTTCAGCCAAGCCACTGATTCNGGGTAGATGGCTTCGTAGATCGTAGAGGTGCCGGCAGCGGCCCAGCAGAACCTCTCGAGACCGTAGCCGGTGTCGATGATCTGCAGGTCCATCTCCTTGTATCGCAGGCCCTTGATTTCGACATCGCCGTCATCGTCCTCCTCGAGGTTCATGAAGACGAGCGTGGCAAGTTCTAGCCCCCCTATGATGACCTCTAGGGCCGGGCCCGCGTTGCCGCCTCCGGACCACGGGTTCTCGACGTAGGTGAGTTCCTCGGGGCTGATTCCGAATGAATCGATGAGCATCTCGTCGCAATAGCGCACGCATTGGTCTATCCAGTAGACAACGTCGTCGTCTCTGGGCCTGTTGAAAGCGTGGTGGGCCATCATCTCAAATGTCGATAGGTGTCGACCAGAACGCCCAACTGCGGCCACATCAGTCAGCCTGATGCATGGTTGGCTGATGGCCAGCGGGTTGGCCGGCGGCGGCACCTGCCCGCTGGTCACATGAGGTTGGAAGTCGGCGATGCTNGCGATGGTCAGGTGGATGTCATCGCGCCATCTGGCGATGATAGGGTAAGGCTCGACTCGCATGTGACCGCGCTTTTCGAAGAAATCGAGGAAGGCTTCCCTCATGGCATCCTTCAGAGCCTTTCCCCGCATNGGGAATCCCTCGATGGCAGGGTTGCCGATGAAGGTGTATGGATCCTCGGTCGAATCACCGCAAGTGGTGCGATTTTCGTCCCTCGTCCAGAAGCGCGCGCCGGTCACCCGGCATGTCTTGCAGATGTGTCCTGACTCCTCCCAGAAGGGGATGTGAATCTCACCGAAAGCCATGCTACCGCACCTTACCTGTGCTCTGCCATCGGACAGGCAGTCTTGAAGGCAATTGTGCCGGAGGTGCCCGTTGTGTTGAAAGCGAGGGCGTAGCAGGGTTGCCCGTGGCGGCCGAGTGGAGGGAATTCCTAGAGACGGCTGGTCCGGGGAGAATGCGCATCACGAAGCATGGCGATATGCTAACTGACGCCATGCTGATTGCTGATGAGCGGCACATGGCCGAGCACTCGGACGACCGCTCGCCGGGACAACTGGTCAACACCGCTGCCCTGCCTGGGATCGTAGGAGATGCATGGGCAATGGCGGACTGGCACTTCGGATATGGTTTCCCGATTGGTGGAGTCGTAGCCACAGACACCGAGGCGGGCGAGCAGGGCGGGGCCATCTCACCGGGTGGAGTCGGCTTCGACATCAACTGCGGAGTCAGACTCTGTGCAACCGAGATGAGTTACTCCGACATCGATCCGAAACTGCTCGCGAGGAGTTTGGCGCGCTCGATTCCCTCCGGAGTCACACGAAAGGGAGGAGTTCGATTAGGGGACGGCGAGCTGGAGTCGGTACTCTCAGAGGGTGCGGGTGCTGCCGTGGAGCTCGGCTGGGGAGAGGACCGTGACCTCGATGCCATCGAGTCAAACGGGCGCCTCGACAGTGAGGACCGTTCTGTGGGCGAGCGTGCGATGAAGAGGGGCTCCACTGCGCTGGGAACGCTCGGCTCGGGCAATCACTTCCTCGAACTCCAAGTCGTCGACCGCATCGTCGACGAATCCGCTGCGGCGGCCTATGGCCTGAGGCAGGGCCAGATTACAGCGATGATTCACACCGGCTCGAGAGGGCTCGGCCACCAGGTGTGCACCGAACATGTCGCCGCTATCGAGTCGAAATACCACAAAGTCGGCGACGTTTGGCACTCACCCGAGTGGGGGATCACTCTCGCAGACCGACAACTCGCAGCCGCGCCGATACACAGTCCCGAAGGGGCTGCCTACCTCGATGCGATGTGCGCGGCGGGCAACTACGCATTCGCCAACCGCTCGGCGCTGACCCAGCGTCTGCGCGACGCTCTTCGCGAGCAGCACGGCAGGGACGGGGATCTGGAGTTGGTCTACGATGTCTGTCACAACATCGCCAAAATCGAGGACCACAGGGTACACGGGGTGAGTTGCAGGTGCTGTGTTCACCGCAAGGGAGCCACACGTGCCCTAGGTGGGGACCATCCTGAGTTAGCAACCAGATTCTCTGGAGTCGGTCAGCCTGTTCTCGTTCCCGGGGACATGGGCACCGCCTCTTGGGTTCTAGCCGGTCCGACCAGTGGTGCTAACGATGCTTTCTCCTCATCCTGCCACGGTGCCGGGCGCCGGCTTTCTCGCACGGCTGCTCGCAAGAGCATTGACTCCGTCTCGCTCAAGGAAACACTCGAATCACGGGGCATCCATGTCCATGTCAAGACCCCCAACGTGCTCTCTGAAGAGGCCCCGGACGCCTACAAGGACGTCGATGAGGTGATTCGACTCACTGCGGAAGCCGGGCTGGCAAGGCCGGTAGCGCGTCTGAGNCCGGTAGCCGTAATCAAGGGCTAGTCAGACTTGTCCNGATAGTAGATTTCGATGACATCGTTTTTCTGCATGGCATAACTGCCGTACTCGTCATTGATTTCGCCGTTGACGTACATGACNACCTCGCTGTCTTCGTCCNCCACGTTNTTGAGGATCTGGTTCTCGTTGAAAGTCTGGCCCCAGATCTCGAAGAAGGCACCCACNGGGGCCTCCATCGTCCAAGGGGTCTCGATGTGCAGTTTGCCAGTCTCGTCGTGGGTGTGGATGCCCCTCATCCCGTCACAAGTGGCATCGTCGATGCCTATGTTCGCCGCTATGGCGNCCTCGGAGCCATCGAGAAATATCCTGAGCGTGGCGTGATCGTGGGAGACAATCTCGCTGTGACCGGCGAGGCAGACATCGACNATCTCCCAGTCTTCATCGATCAGTGAATCNGGGGAGAATACCACCACTGCGACGAATACCGNGGTCATCGCTGCGGCCCCGGCCATCAACCATGACTCCAGTTTCACACTGGGCGCACAGTGGTAGTCGTCTTGAACCATGAGGCCCCACATCCGTGCATGCCCGAGCCCGGAGCGGTTCCCGAATACTGGGAGGAGGCGAAGGCC
>JGI26063J44948_1000241_pt1 | contig 13782 bp, 9 predicted proteins | sample MarorgKNORR_S2LV_4_FD_44948 | JGI IMG/M metagenome (IMG submission 44948) | reverse complement strand
GCGATGTGAATACCCCTCTTCTTGTATTGAATCATGAGTATGCCGGCATAAAGACCCACACAGGATATTGCAAGCATAAGGACATCAAAAGTTCCCAGCAGAGAACCCACAAATATAATGCGTAGAAAAGCCAGAATTTCGGGCACTTGGGCGAGGGAGTAAATAGCCCCAATGATAACGGGAACTACAGACCTCTTGGCGTACTGCACTTCGGGCTGGCCGTACGCCCCGCCATCATCGCCAGCAGGGGCGACATTCGGTGTTCCTGCTAGTGTCGTTCCTTCTGGGGCTGCGCCCTCGTCGGTCTCTTCCATAGCGCTGCAAAGAACATTGTTGACTTAGCAGTGTCTACGGCACTGTTTCTTTGGGTTCTGCTGAGGAACCCTATGACTCAGATATGACTCATTCATACCGATTGACCGAGGGGCGACTCATTCGCTAGGGACTGAGTCACTACAACGAGCCGATCTCCAAGAGCCTTGGCTCGGGCATCCCCCTCATCGCCTCGTTAATGGCCTCGACCTCCATGTGGGCACCAGCCATCGTCGTAACGAATGGGATGTTGAGTTCGACTGCCAGTCGGCGCATCATGTTCCCGTCGAGCACCGCTCCTCCCGTCGAGCGAGGGGTGTTGATGACGAGGTGGATCTTGCCCTGTCGCATCAGGTCCAGCGCGTCGGGCGTGCGGCGCTCTGCGATTCTGTAGCAGGTCTGTACATCAAGCCCTCCTACGTCGCGCAGCACGTGGGCGGTGCCCCGGGTGGCGTAGAGTGTGAAGCCCATGTCCTGCAGCCTGCGGGCCTCGTCGATGATGGCCAGCTTGTCGCCGTCCTTGACGGTGATGTAGACCCCTCCCTCGACGGGCACCGGCAGCTCGGTGGCGAGCCTCGCCTTCAGGTAGGCCGCAGCGGGCCTCGCGTGCGAGCCCATCACCTCGCCTGTCGACTTCATCTCGGGACCTGGGGCGGGGTCGAGGCCTCGCAGCTTGATGAACGGGAACACGGGGACCTTGACGCAGACCGCATCGGTCTGCGGCTCGGGCACGTTGAGCTCGCTGAGCTTATCGCCCAGTGCGAGCCTGGCCGCGATCCGGGCCAGCGGCACGCCGGTCGCCTTGGCCACGAACGGGAAGGTGCGCGAGCCCCTCGGGTTGACCTCGAGGATGTGCAGGACCTCGTCGCGGATGGCGTACTGGATGTTGAAGCAGCCCTTGATGCCCAGTTCGATGCCGATTCGCCTCGTCCAGTCCTCGACCTCGGCGAGCACGTGCGCGGGGACGTTCTGTGGCGGGATGAAGCAGGTCGAGTCCCCTGAGTGGATGCCCGCCTCCTCCAGATGCTCCATTATGGCGCCGACCAACACCTCCTCGCCGTCGCACACCGCGTCGACGTCGAGCTCGGTGGCGTTCCCGAGGTACTCGTCGATGAGCAGCGGGCGGTCGGGGGCGAGGTAGGCCTCCTCCATGTAGGCCTCGAGCTGCTTGTCGTTGGAGAGTATCTCCATGCCCCTTCCCCCTAGCACGTAGGACGGTCGGATCAGCACCGGGTAGCCGATCTCGTGCGTCGCCTGCCTGACCTCGTCTGGGGTGGTGGCAGTCAAACCGCGCGGCATCCTCAGGCCGTTGCGCGCGGCGAAGGCCTCGAAGCGCTCTCGGTCGCTCGCCTCGTCGACGGCGTCCGGCGAGGTCCCCTCCATGATCAGGTGGAGCCCGAGCGAAGAGAGGTAAGTTAGGTTGTCCGCTAGAGGCAAAGCGAGGTTGATCGCGGTCTGGCCACCGAATTGCAGCAGTATCCCGTGCGCCTTCTCCCTGAGCAGCACCTCGGACACGGACTCGAGAGTCAGCGGGTCGAAGTACAGCCTGTCGCTGGTGTCGAAGTCGGTCGATACCGTCTCCGGATTGTTGTTGATGATGATGGCCTCGTGGCCCATGTCGCGAATGGCGCCCACTGCGTGGACGCAGCCGTAATCAAACTCGATTCCCTGGCCTATCCTTATTGGTCCCGAGCCGATGACCACAATCCTCTGTTTCAGTGACTCGTTGAGGCCGGGCACGTAGTCGATTCCGCCAGGCACTGATCCCCCCTCATAGGTCGTGTAGTAGTATGGGGTGACTGCGGCGAACTCGGCTGCGCACGAGTCGACCATGCGGAAGACCGGATGTATTCCGAGTTGGTGGCGACTTGCTGTGACTGCGAACTCGTCGGCTCCCTCCGGTAGCTGCTTGAAGCCGCTTGCGGGGAAGCCGGCCAGAGCATCGGCGATGTGCAGGTCGGTGAAGCCAGCACCCTTCCACAGCCTCATCTCGGCCTCGGGCACCTCNGCGGGNGGCAGGCCGATCTCGCCNGCCGCCCGTATCTCGGTCTCGATGGCGGCCATGTTCTCGAAGCGGTGCAGGAACCATCGGGTGATGCCTCCGGACATGTCGCGCACGTCCTCGACCGAGTAGCCACGCCGGAAGGCCTCGAACAGGGCGCCCATGCGCCTGTCGGTGGGGACCCTGAGCCAGTCCTCGAGCAGGGCCTCGGGCAGGGGCTCGAAGGCCCGCTCGTCCATCGACTCGCCGCCCGAGGCGTCGGCCATGGTCAGCGGCCGCGGGTGCGGATGGCCNTACTCGAGGCTCGCCCACGCCTTGAGAAAGGCCTCCTCGAAGCAGCGCCCTATGGCCATGACCTCGCCTGTAGACTTCATCGATGTCCCGATGGTGCGGTCGGCGGTGCGGAACTTGTCGAAGGGCCAGCGCGGCATCTTTACCACGCAGTAGTCGAGGGTCGGCTCGAAGGCCGCTGTCGTGCCCTCGCCGGTGATCGGGTTGGGCAGCTCGTCGAGGGTGTAGCCGACCGCGATGAGCGCGGCTATGCGGGCGATCGGGTAGCCCGTCGCCTTCGATGCGAGTGCGGACGAGCGNGAAACCCGTGGGTTGACCTCGATGACGCGGTACTCCCCGGTCGACTGCTCAACTCCGAACTGCACGTTGCACCCACCTCTGATGTTCAACCTCCTGATGAGCTTGAGGGCCGCGTCGCGCAGCATCTGGTGGTCGCGGTCCGACAGCGTCTGCTGGGGTGCAACCACCACCGACTCGCCGGTGTGGACGCCCATCGGGTCGAGGTTCTCCATGGTGCAAACGATGATGGCGTTGTCTGCGCCGTCGCGCATCACCTCGTACTCGTGCTCCTGCCAGCCCAGTATGCTCTCTTCGATGAGCACCTGACCGATCGCCGAGTGCAGGATGCCCTGGCTGGCTATCTCGACCAGTTCACCTGTGTTGTANGCCGTCCCGCCGCCTAGGCCGCCCAGAGTNAAGGCGGGGCGTATCAACAGCGGGAAGCCGCCCAGTTCGTCGACGGAGGCGAGGACCTGCTCGATCGAGTCGCAGGCAATCGCCTTGCACACCGGCAGGTCGATCTCCTCGCAGACCTTCTTGAACAGGTCGCGGTCCTCGGCCTCGTCGATCGCGGTGAGGTTGCAACCGATGAGCTCGACGCCCAGTTCGTCGAGCGAGCCGTCGTGGGCTAGGGCAGCGGCGATGTTGAGCGCGGTCTGCCCGCCCATCCCAGCCAGTAGAGCGTCCGGCTTCTCTATCTCCATGATGCGCTTGACGACCTCGGGCAGCAGCGGCTCGATGTAGATGCGGTCGGCCATCTCCGGGTCGTTCTGAATGGTCGCCGGGTTGGAGTTGACGAGAACCACCTCGTAGCCGTCGGCTCGCAGTGCCCTGCAGGCCTGCGAGCCGGAGAAATCGAACTCGGCTGCCTGGCCGATTCGTATCGGCCCGCTGCCTAGGATTGCCACCTTCTTGAGGTCGTCACGGCGGGGCATCAGCGCTCACCCCCTAGCACCAGCGACCTCTGTGCGTCCGCCAGATACTCGGACACCATATCTGAGAAGCGGTCGAAGAGCGGCGAGGCGTCGTGCGGCCCGGGACAGGCCTCCGGGTGGAACTGGATGGTGAAGGCGGGCTTGCCGACGAGGTCGAGGCCCTCGACGGTGCGGTCGTTGGCGTTGATGTGGCGCACCTCGAAATCCGCTCCGAGCGCGTTCTCGCCGATCTCGGAGCGCGCACCGCTCGGGTGCGGGGCCAGCATCCCCTTGTCCGGGTCCTCCACGGCGTAGCCGTGGTTCTGGCTGGTGATGTGGACTCTGCCGGTCTGCAGGTCGAGCACCGGCTGGTTGGCCCCTCTGTGGCCGTATCGCAGCTTGTAGGTGCGCAGGCCGGCTGCCAGTCCCATCAGCTGGTGTCCGAGGCAGATACCCATCACCGGCATTTCCGCGCGCACCGCTGCTGCAAGTGATTCTCGCGCTGAGGTGGCGTCTCCCGGGTGAGCCGGGTCGCCCGGCCCGTTCGATGCAAACAGGGCGTCTGGCTGCCACTCGGAGACGATGGAGTCGAAGTCGAGCGAGGCCGGGCACCAGACGACCTCGAAGCGCCTGCAGAGCTCGCGCAGGATGTTGTACTTGATGCCGCAGTCGATGGCGGCGAGCCTTGGCAGCGGCTCGCCCACGTCGTCTTGAGCGCCCTGATTGAGCAGCACCGCCTCCTCGCAGGTCACCGATGCAACTAGGTCCTCGGCATCGGGAGGCGCCATCCCAGAGAGGATCTCCTTCATCTCACCCGAGCGCTCCTTGGGCCCGAAGACGCACAGCACGGTGCCGTGCTCACGCACCCTGCGCGTGAGCGCACGGGTGTCTATGCCTTCGATTCCGGGCACGCCATGGGCGGCGAGGAACTCGTGCACGCTACCGACGGAGTCGCGGTGGTCTGGAATCTTCATCACCTGTCTGCAGACGATGCCGCGCGGATGCACGCCCGCTGACTCGGAGATTCCAGGGAGGATTCCGTAGTTTCCCAACAGCGGCCATGTGAATGTGAGGACCTGTCCGGCGAAGGACGGGTCGGTCATACTCTCCTGGTAGCCGCACATACCCGTGGTGAACACCAGCTCACCCTGTGCGATTCCCTCGGAGCCNAACAGCCTTCCCTCGTACCTAGTGCCGTCTGCGAGCAACAGAAGGCCCGGTGCACCACTCGCCTGCTGGAGCCCGGTCGAGTCCAGAAGGAGATCGGCAGCATCGGTGAAAGCAGGCGCGCTCTGTGCACCTGGTACGACATCGCCGGGGACAAAGCCCCGGGTCGGTGACGCACCCGACATCAGCAATCCTGCTGGAGTGCCCCTCTTAATCCTTGAGAGTGAAACAGGCGAATACCATTCACGGAGGACCGTTCAGTCTTCTTCCCGGTTCAAAACCCGCTTCCTCTGTTCGCTCGGAACGACCTCAATCTGTCCTCCGGTGAACCTGCTGGAGTCGTCTACCGGACCGAGCCAAGACTCGAGGAATACTGCGAGCGCGGCGACTTCGGAATGCGGCTGGTTGCCGATGGCNACGTTGTGGTCCGCCAGACGGAACAGTTCNCCCGGGACCTTCGTCCCTCCTACCACCACGACAGTAGGGCTGTCGGTGGGAATCCCTGCAATGGCCTCGTTCCAAGGTTCGCCGTACATCGTCAGGTGGACGATATTCCCGCTCTTCGAGAATTTTCGAAGCCAGCTCATCGGCTTAGCCTCGTAACGGCACTCGAACTGGCCTCCGAACCTCTGTGTGACGGAGTTCCAGGTCTCCAGCGCCGAGGGATCATCCTCTCCAGCCAGAATCACCTCGTCCGCGCCGAAGGCGCGGGCAGTGAGCCCGAGATGCGATGTGATGCGCTTGTCGCGCTGGCGTCTGTGGCCCAGCCTGAGCACGGAGAGTCTNGGCGATTCGGCATCTGTCACGCACTCACCCGAGAGGCGGTGCCTCATCAGCATGACTCTCGAGTTCGGAGACCTGCTGATTGGGGAACAAGTCGATATCCATGTTCATCGTCGCNGTCCTGACCCATTCCAGGAGGAGTGAGTCGATCNNCATCTTCGTCGAGAAGTGAATCAGCAGGGCGATGATTGCGAGCCTACCAGAAGCGGTGGACGCCATCTGGGCATCCAAGTCCCCCTGCAGAGTCATCCTACCAAGCGGCTCGATGATGAAGAAGATGGCCAGTACGGCTAGNACTCCACCGGCATTGGAGGTGGATGCCTGGCCCTTCTCCCTACCCATGGACAGCATGATGGTGGCGACGAGTATGAGTGCGGGGACAACTAGGCTGAGCTGGTAGAATCNGAAATCCCCGATTAGCGAGATGGGGAGGTCCGGGTCGTCGAGCGAATCCCCTCCCATGTGAACTGCGACCCACCAGAACAGCAGGCAGGCGACACCCAGAGCGCCGGACATTCGCCCCCTGTCGGAAATCATGTCCCGAATCTGATGCCTGTCGTTAGGCTGCAGACGCTGCAGGATCGACTCCATCATCTCGAGATTGTACGCCGTCGGGGCGTCATCGATTTCCGCTGCTTCGGCAGCGGGAGCGGATGCGGATGCCGCTTCATCGAGCGTGCCCCCCCCTAGAACCATCGAATGATTGCCCCTCCGTCACATCATAAAGCATGCGACTGGTGGGAGTACCGAGATGGCCGACTGGCGACCTATGCTGAATCGCCGTAACGGTGGAATACCCCGGATTATGGGGGTTCTGAACCTGACTCCTGACTCGTTTCACGCCGATTCTAGGGTNNCTTCGCTCGAAGAAGCCGTCAGNCGGGCCTCNAACATGGTCCGCGATGGTGCCGAGTGGATCGACATCGGGGGTGAGTCGACCCGCCCGGGANCCACCCCTGTCAACCACTCTGAGGAGNTTCGCAGGGTAGTTCCGGTCGTCGAGGCGGTCAGAAGCGCCCTCCCGGACNTATGCATCTCCATCGACACTCGCAGAGCGGGTGTCGCTCTGGCGGCTCTGAACGCCGGTGCCGACATGGTGAATGACGTCTCGGCGCTGTCTGACCCGAGAATGGTCGATGTTGTGTCACAGAGCGGCTGCCCTGTGTGCATCATGCACATGCAGGGCCTGCCGGAGAACATGCAAGACAACCCCCTGTACGGCGATGTCGTGGCCGAGGTCAGAGGGGTGCTGAATGGAGCCGCGCGGAGGCTGTTCGATGCGGGAGTCGCGCCGGAGATGGTAATCGCCGACCCCGGCATAGGGTTCGGCAAGGGGCTCGAGCACAATCTGGCTCTACTGGCCGCTGGACGCGGAGTCGTCCCTCACCCTCAGATGCCTCTGATGTGGGGGGTCAGTCGCAAGACGATGTTCCACCACCTGCTCGACAGGGAAGACACTCGCGAGAGACTGGCGGGCACGCTCGGTGTGGCTGCCAAGTCAATCGCTCTGGGCGTCGACGTCATCAGGGTCCACGACGTCGCCGAGCACGCGGATATGTTTGCTGCGATGTCAGCGCTGGAGGTGAGTGAATGAGTTCCGATTCCGGGTCGGAGGGCCATGTGAAGAACGTCGTTGATATCGACGATGACCTGAGGCTGGTCGGCACCGCCCATATCAGCAGCACCTCAGTCGCACTGGTCCGCCAGCAGATCGAGGATTGGGGGCCTGACTTGGTGGCAGTCGAGCTGTGTGAATCTAGGAAAGCCTCCCTCCTCGATCCTGAGGCTCTCGAGAACGAGGACCTGCTCAAGATCCTTAACGATGGCAAATCACACATGATCCTCCTACAGTCGGCTCTGGCCGCCGAGCAGCGCCGGATGGGGGTCGCCTCCGGTGAGAAGCCCGGTGCTGAGCTTCTGGCGGCGATAGAGGCCGCGGAGGAGGCGGCCATCCCGGTCGAATTGATTGACAGGGACGTCGTAATCACTCTCCGAAGGGCCTGGTCAAAGATGGGCCTCAGGGAGAAGTGGAGGGTCATGGATGCCTTCCTCTGGCAAGAGGATGATGATGACGAGGCCAGTGTGGAGGAACTGCTAGAGGACTCTGATATGCTTAGCAACCTGATGGAGGAAGCACGTGAGGTCGCACCTGGTGCCGGCTCGGTGCTCATCGACGAGAGGGACGCCTTCATCGCTGGCAGACTGCAGCAGATTCGCGGCAAGGGAAAGGTGCTAGCTGTTGTCGGAGCCGGTCACCTGAACGGAATCGTGCACCAGCTCGGAGAGCCGGCGATGGAAAGCACCTCGAGGCTGGCTGAGCTCAATGAGGAGCCAAGGAAGCCCGTTCTGCCCAAGCTGCTCATCGCAGCCATCCCGATCCTCTTCTTCTCAGTGGTGGGGTGGCTCGCTTACACCGGGCAGCTCAGCGACCTCAGGCGCAGCGCTGAAATCTGGCTGGTCGTAAACGCCGGGCTGACTGGACTGGGCATCATCATAGCGCGCGGTCACCCGCTTTCAGTGATAGTCGGAGCCTTGGCGTCTCCTCTCACCTCACTCAATCCATTCGTCGCGGCCGGCTGGGTCGCAGGTTACACCCAACTCAAGATGGATGCGCCGATTGGCAAGGACGCACAGGACTTCCTAGCCCTCGACGAGGTCTCGCTGTTCTGGAAGAATCGTGTCGGCAAGGTGCTGCTGGTGACCGCCTTGGGCAACCTCGGGTCGGTGGCCGGGACTTGGATCGCTGCCGCTGGAATCCTCGGAATCGTGTTCGGTTGAGAATTAGCGAAGACTCATGTGCTAAGTGAGGCTGTCCGCCCTCAGAGAGGGCGGACCATGGTGAACTACGGTTTCGTGATAGACAATCGAAAGTGCATCGGCTGCCATGCCTGCACGATCGCCTGCAAGTCCGAGCACGACATCCCGATCGGCGTCAACCGCACCCATGTCAAGTACATCGAGAAGGGGGAGTATCCAGACGTCACCCGCGAGTTCAGCGTCCACCGCTGCAACCACTGCGAAGACGCGCCATGCACGACGATCTGCCCGACGACCGCCCTCTTCACTCGCGAGGACGGCATCGTCGACTTCGATGACGAGCGCTGCATAGGCTGCAAGTCATGCATGCAGGCCTGTCCCTACGACGCCCTGTACATCGACCCGAACAAAGGCACTGCAGCCAAGTGCAACTACTGCGCACACCGCATCGAGGAGTCCTACGAGCCNTCCTGCGTAATCGTCTGCCCGACCGAGGCTATCATCTCAGGAGACCTGGATGATCCGAACTCATCGATCTCGGGCTACGTTCGCGACCACGTAACCACCGTGCGCAAGCCCGAGTCAGGCGCCAAGCCCAACGTGTTCTACATCGAGGCCAGCGAGGAGATGCTCGACCCGCACGCCACCGAGCGTGATGGGGCGTACCTCTGGACGGACCAGGCGGCGGGGGTCGGGCACTTCGCCAAGTACGCCGAGGAGAGGGCGGGTGCTGCTGACACCAATTCGATGATCGTGCAGTTGGCACTGGAGAAGAAGGCCCGCGCCGCAGCCCCTCGTGACAAAGCCATCATCCGCGATGTGATGGCCAAGTTGGACGACGAGGCTGGTCGCGCCAAGCGATCCTATGACCAGCCATCGAAGGGGATTCTGTGGGGCTGGGAGGTTTCTGCCTACATCTGGACCAAGGCCATCGCATCCGGGACCTACATCGTCGCCATGCTGGCTATGCTCTCAGGCCAAGTCGAGATGACTGACGAGTTGTGGTGGTCTACGCTTGGTATCGGACTCGGCTTCCTAACGGTCACCGGGATCCTGCTGGTCGTCGACCTAGACAGGCCCGAGCGCTTCCTCTACGTCCTGTTGCGCCCCAATTGGGACTCTTGGCTGGTCAAGGGCGCCTACGTCCTCGCTGGATTCGGAGCGGTTCTGGCGGCCAGCGCCGCTGTGCTGTACATGGGGCTCGACCGGTCGCTCCTGACTTACCTCGCCTATGCCGGGATTCCGCTCGCAGCCCTCACCGGCGTCTACACCGCGTGGTTGTTCCAGCAGGCCAAGGGCAGGTCGTGGTCCGAGGACGGGATGCTGCCGCTCAAGTTCCTCATCGAGACGATAGTGGTCGGTGCGGCGGTGTTCGTTCCGATGGTGCTTCGCGAGCCGATTGCGGTCGTCGCCGGGCTCGTGCTGCTCGCCGCGGCGTGGCTGCACGGCAAGCGAGTGGTGATGGAGCCACAGATGGAGACCCTGCATTGAGGTGAGATGATGGCGGACAGTCTCATCGAGGAGCTGGCGCAGAAACTGCGCATCATCCCGAACCTCGATCGCGAGCACTCCCCGGAGAGTGGCGCTGCACTGCGTAAGTTCCCCTCTCCAGATGACTGGCACGACCACGTCGAGCTCGACGCCAATGAGTGGCCGAAACGCGTCGAGCGTCGTTACTCGCTGGTGCCGACGACCTGCTTCAACTGCGAGTCGGCGTGCGGGATGCTGGCCTACGTCGACAAGGAGTCCGGCCAGGTCACCAAGTTCGAGGGCAACCCGCAGCACCCCGGAAGCCGTGGTCGCACCTGCGCCAAGGGCCCGGCGACGATCAACCAGATCCAGGACACCGAGCGCATCATGCATCCGATGCGCCGCATCGGCCGGCGCGGCGCCGGGGGCTGGGAGCGCATCTCGTGGGACGAGGCGCTCGACGAGATATCAGCGAAGATCCGCGCCTCGCTGAAGACAGGGGCCAAGGACAGGGTCGTCTACCACGTGGGCAGACCGGGTCACGAGGGCTACGCGAACCGGATTCTGAAGGCATGGGGCGTCGACGGGCACAACAGCCACACGAACATCTGCTCCGCCGGCGCGCGGCTCGGGTACGGGCTGTGGCACAAGCACGACCGCCCCTCGCCCGACCACGCCAACGCGAAGGTCATCCTGCTGACCTCCTCGCACCTTGAGACTGGGCACTACTTCAATCCGCACGCGCAGCGGATTCTCGAGGGGATGATGGATGGTGCCAAGCTCATCGTCATCGACCCACGCCTGTCCAACACTGCGGCCATGGCCGACCACTGGCTGCCTACATGGCCGGGCTCCGAGCCTGCGCTCTTCCTCGCCTGGGCGAAGATGATACTCGAGCGCGGCCTCTACGACCGCAAGTTCATGCAGAATTGGGTCAACTGGGAGATGTGGCTCGATGCAGCGCATCCTGACGAGCCGCGCACCTTCGAGCGCTTCATCGAGCTGCTGCTCGAGGAGTATGCCGAGTACACGCCCGAGTTCGCCGCCGAGGAGTGCCGAATACCGGTCGAACAGGTCATCGAGGCCGGCGAGGCGGTCATCAACGCAGGCAGCCGCCTGTGTACCCACGTCTGGCGCGCTGCTGCGATAGGCAATCTGGGCGGCTGGCAGGNCGCCCGCACCCTGCACCTGCTGAATGTGCTGACAGGCAGTGTGGGCACCGAGGGCGGCACCGCACCGAACTCGTGGTCCAAGTTCAAGCCCGAACTGTTCGACAATCCACCCGACCCAGACGGCTGGAACGAATTGCACTACCCGCCCGAGTACACCCTCTCGCACTACGAGATGAGCCCCATCCTNCCACATCTCGTCAAAGACGGCCGTGGCACCATGGACGTCTACTTCACGCGCGTCTTCAACCCGGTGTGGACCTACCCCGACGGCTTCTCGTGGATCGAGATGCTGGAGAACGAGGAGGCGATCGGATGCCACATCGCCCTGACGCCGACCTGGAACGAAACCGCCTTCTTCGCTGACTACGTGCTGCCCATGGGTCACGCCTCCGAGCGGCACGACATCAACTCCTACGCGACCTCGGCTGGCAAGTGGGTGGCGTTCCGCCAGCCAGTGCTGCGCGAGTACGCCCGACGCGAGGGACGCGAGGTCGAGTTCACGCACGAGGTCAATCCAGGCGAGGTCTGGGAGGAGGACGAGTTCTGGAACGAGTTGTCGTGGCGCATCGACGACGGCACGATGGGCATCCGCGAGCACTTCATGAGCCCGTATCGCGAAGGCGAGCGGATAACCATCGACGAATACTATCAGTACACCTTCGAGCGCGTCCCCGGGCTGCCTGAGGCAGCTGCCGAAGAGGGTCTGGACGCGCTCGGATACATGCGCAAGCACGGTGCCTTCCTGATTGAGGATGCGACCTACTCGAAACACGAGGAGGAGGGCTGGCCGACACCGAGCGGCAAGCAGGAACTGTACTCGCAGACCATGATCGAGTTCGGCTATCCCGAACACGCCATCCCGCACTACCGAATCCGCAGCCATGTCCATCCGGACAACCTGCAGGGCGAGGACGAGTACTGCCTACTGCCCAACTTCCGCTTGCCTCAGCACATCCACTCACGCTCCGCCAACGCCAAGTGGCTGGTCGAGATCGCCCATCGCAACCCGATATGGATCCATCCGAAGGACGCCGCCAGACTCGGAGTGTCCGAAGGCGACCTGCTCAAGATCGAGACCGAGATCGGATGGTTCGTGGACAAGGTCTGGGTCACCGAGGGCATCAAGCCGGGAGTTGTTGGATGCTCTCATCACATCGGACGCTGGAGGCGCAGTCAGGACCGTGGTAACCGCTTCCTGACCAACGAGGTCGCTATCGAGAATCTAGGAGGAGGGAGGATGCGGATGAGGACGGTCTCTGGCATAGAGCCCTGGAAGTCTGACGACCCCGACACGAACAGAATCTGGTGGAGGGACGGGGGGGTTCACCAGAACATCACGCACGCAGTGCAACCGGACCCGATTAGCGGCGCCCACTGCTGGCTACAGAAGGTGCGATTGAGCCGCCCGGGACCCGATGAGAAGTACGGGGATGTAGAAGTGGACACCAACAAGTCATTCGAGTACTACAAGCGCTGGAACGAGATGGCCAAGCAGCGCGAGACCCATCCGAGAGGTGAGCGTCGTCCGCTGTGGATGAAGAGACCGTTGCCACCTAGGAAAGAGCACTGGTTCATGCCTGAGTGAGCGTTGGCCGGTCACGGGCTGCGTGCCTGCTGAGGCAAAGCGCCTCTCGGTCTGCTCGAAGCACCTGTCGAAACGGCCTGGGCTTTGAGTTCGGGGGAATCGTCTGAGATCTTTCCCCATTCAATCGACGTCATCCAGAATCGCTCATAGAGATAATACATGAACAGTTTGAGAGGGATGCCTATTGCCGCAGCCGACAATCCCAATGCAATATTTCCCGACAATGCAAACACAACAACTACTGTTGTGCCACTCGCAATGAACCTCCACAGGAGAGCCTTAACGATGGTGCGTTTTTGTGAATCCATCCAAATCACCCGTCGAGCCTATCGGCCCATGAACAACAGCACGGGACATAACGCCTTCACGAAGCTCATAGAGCGAGGCTCCCCCATGCTAACAGGGAGGAGCGGCATTGACATCCCAATTAACCTGAACGGTCGCCCGACCAAGAGAATGACATTTTCCGTACGCTCGGACTGTAGCGGGGATTTCTTCCGACTCAATACCCCGCCCAGTGGGCTCCATCAGGAAGCGCTCTCTGGGCATCTCAATGAACGGGGCGAAGTTCCAGGGATCGTTCATCTACATCGACGTCCTCTAGGCCCCAATCAAACGCTGCCCAACCTCGCTCGTGGAAGTAGTACAGTACCATCTTGGTCACTACTTCGATACTGGCTATGCCGAGACCTACTGTCCAGCTTCCGGTAATGAGTCTGGCGATTATTATGGTGTCCGTAGTCGCGATGGCTCTCCATGACAGGGTCTTCACTAGGCTGCGTTTCCTGCCTGCGTGCCCCGCTCCTTCGATATGCTCGGTTACGATATGCTCAGTCATGCTCTTTGCTGAGCACGATGAGGGATAACCTCTCCTACGGCGAAAACAAGGAAAAACAAGTCAAATTGACTCGATTATGACCGCGATTCCCTGACCGCCGCCGATGCACGCAGTGGCCACACCATATCTGCCTCCACAACGCCTCAGTTCGTGAGCCAGTGTCAACACCAGTCTCGTGCCGGTCGCAGCCAGTGGATGACCCAAGCCGACCG
>JGI26063J44948_1000235_pt1 | contig 13953 bp, 13 predicted proteins | sample MarorgKNORR_S2LV_4_FD_44948 | JGI IMG/M metagenome (IMG submission 44948) | reverse complement strand
TGGCAGATGTCGTGACAGCAGGCGGTTCCTCGAACATTGCTCTGCTGCACATGAACAACGATTACGGGTCTGGCCTCGCCGACTCCTTCGATGATGCATGGNNTGACNCTGGCAACACTCTGTGTGCCAAGATCGGCTATGCTGACACCGACACCGACTTCACCTCTCAGGTGCAGCAGGTCGTCGATGGTGGGTGTGACAGTGTCATGCTCATCTCGTACGCGAGCGATGGTGCAGCCATCCTCGAAGAGTTGTCTACTCAGAGTTTCAGCGGCGCCGTTTACGGCGGCGATGGAATCGCTGAGGAAGGNATCGCNGTCGGCATGTCCGACACTTCGATGCTCGACGGCGCAGTGGCGACCAAGCCAGCTTCGGCTACCCCGAACGAGCGCTCGATGGCTTTCGCAGCAATCTGCGGATCCATCCCAGACTGCGCTGGCGGCATCTACACCGCTGAGGCATTCGATGCGATAATCATCATCGGATACTCTGTCTTCGCACAGTTATCCAGCCCAGAGGGTACACCGCTGAGCGCAATGATCTCTGTAGTCGGCCAAGGCTTCGTCGGTGCAAGCGGCGTCCACAGCTTCGATGCTGCGGGCGACGTTGCCGGTAACGGCTACTGCGTCGGAACCTTCGCCGTAGCAGGCGACGGAACGGTCTCGTTCAACTGCGACAGATTCTGGACCCGCGATGGCGGCATCCAGAACGCCTGAACAAGGCAATTAGGGATACGTAAAGCGCTCCGACGGGTCATCAGACCCGTCGGAGCGCCCCCCAACCTCAATTTGAAGCGACGCTAGTGCACCGGATAGACAGACTCTAAGACGGTGTGATTGATGCTTGAAAATCTGAAATCCACTTGGAGTTCTTTGCATCCAGGCCAGCGTCGTACAATCCTCGCACTGGCGATTATTCTCGACGCCCTTTCCGGCCTGCTAGATGGCAGGGGTTCACTCAATCTACTCGATTGGATAGCGGCCGGCGGCATTCCCTATGACATGGTCTGGCTGCTACAAGTCGTCCAGTCAATCTGCGGCTCTTTCTTCCTCATCAAAATTCTTTTCGACAACGTCCCTGAGAGCAACGCGCGAAGCCTTGGAATCGCACTTTCTCCTCTCTTCCTGCTCGGAATGGTCTGGCTCACCCTCGATTTTCTCTTCAAGGGACTCGCCGATGATGCGACGATCACAATCGATCTGGTCTCGATAGGCGTAGGCACTCTCACATGGTCCTCGACCTACCTCGCGATCGCGGTCGGTCTCACCCTCACCTACAAGGTTCAGCGATACGGTAACTTCGCCCAATCTGAATTCTTCATGATTGGAATGTATCTCTCGATGGTGATGGTCTGGACTGAACATTTCTTCCCACTCTACAATGCCCCACGGGATGGCACCTTGGTCTGGTCTCTCCTCATCTGGACGGTTCTCGGGGCATTCATTCTCACCGGTTTCGCGGGCATCCTCATCGACAGGCTGGTCTACCGTGGATTCCGCGAGCGCGATGCCTCACCCCAAGTGATGATGATCGCATCTCTTGGAATCGCGCTCATTCTACGTGCTGTGATCTATCTCAGATTCGGCGCCGGTCGAATGATGTTCGAACCCGACGCCGATTGGCGTCCCCTCACTGCGCTGGGACATTCCCACCAACAAATTTCGCTTCAACATAGGAGATCGTAGCCTTGCTGAGGTAATCGATCCAACGACTGGGGAGACGCTTGTGGCTGCTCAGACCTATACCTATGGTGCGTGTGAGGAGGCGGTTGACCCAACGACTGGGGAGACGGTGATGCAACACATCACGAGCACCGGCGGCAGCAAACCTCTCTGGGAGACTTATGACATCGCCAACGACTGCCTCACTCAGGCGACGACTGGCTATGCTTACTACAAGGGCGCGATGCCGATTCTGATTTTCACCGCAGTCGCGCTATTGTTCATTCTTCTGACAAAGACTCGACTTGGCCGCCGCATGCGAGCGGTTGCCGACAATCCGGATCTGGCTGCCAGCAGCGGCATCAACGTCGAGGGTGTGCAGATGACCAGCGCCTTCCTTTCAGCCGGATTATCAGGAATGGGAGGTGCTATCTTCGCGATGACGCTGAGATTCACTCCAGAGACTGCATTCACACTTCTTCTGCCGGCTTTCGCGATCATCGTTCTAGGGACGATCGGCTCGATTCCAGGCGTCATCGTCGGCTCACTCATCGTGGGATTCGTGCGAGCGTTGTCTTCACCGATTCTGATAGGTATCGGGTATCCCCTGGGGAGGTCGAATTACACCGCGCTCGACGGCGTCATGCCCTACATCTTCCTCATCGCGATTCTGATGATCATGCCCGAGGGAATAGGCGACGCCTACGAGAAATGGAAGGTCGATAGACTGCGTAAACGAGCCGAAGACGACTCCGTTCCATCGAATAAACTCGGCGCGGCATTGGCATTCTCACCCCTCGGCGCTCTGGGCGCTCACAAATTCCAGCAGCGCCAAGCCTCGCGCGGTCAATCGATGATGATCGTGACAATCGCAGCCTACTTCATCAAGAGGATGACGGATTTCATCGGCGCCAATTCATTCTCTGATGGCGCTTGTTCACAGACCTGTCAGGATACCGAGGGCATCAATTCGAATCTGCAACTTCTGACCGGTCGAAGCGATGGCTCGCTGATTCCTCAAGACACTCCTTTCACCGAATCTGATGTACCCACGCCTCCAAGCGATGTGGCTCCCTACCTCCACGAAGGCTGGAGTGCCGATTTTCTCGCCGATCTCAACAATTCCTGGTTCGATCTGATGAACGCTGAGTTCTGGTTGCTCGATGCTTTCTCAACGCTCGGCGACATAATCTGGCCGGCCATTCCGATTCTGGTTTGGTTGATTGCCATCGGAGAGGGCATCTATCTGCTGAAGGGCAGAGATGATGATCTGCTGAAACCGGTTATCAATATCCTTGATGATGTCTCAATGCCCATCACTGAGTGGCGGAACTCGCTGACTTCAATGTTGAATCGGGGTTCGTCCTCACTAAAAGGACCGCTCGCGACATTCCACGCGGTAGTTCGCTCGAAAACAAAAGTAACTCGTACTCAAATGGAGCAATTGAGGGATACGAACTCCTTCGTCAAGTCATTACGTAGTAGTGCACCCTATGGCAGAGAGAGTCCAANCGGTTCCTGGATCGCCTTCGCCNTGATGTTCATCGTTCTTCTTTCATTCCTCGCCTGGCTACCGGTAGCNGACGGCCCGAACTCGGCATTCGTCAAGACATTNCAAGTCTCGAATGTGCTGGTCACACTCTCGATNTTCGCTCTGATGGCATTCTCGCTGAATCTGCACACCGGCGTGACGGGAATGGTCAATTTCGGTGTGATATTCTTTGTCGGAGTCGGTTCGATCGTNGTCGGAATCCTCAGTGCNCCTTCCGANCTTCACGGCTATGATTGGCCGGTCTTCTGGGCGACTCTCGTNGCTGTTATGATAGGCGCCGCATTCGGATGGCTNCTGGCTTACCCGACGGCTCGACTGCGGATGGATTATTTCGCCATCGTGACGATTTCGCTGGGCGAGATNGTCAGGGTTCTGCTGGCCGGCGAGCCCTTGCTGCGAGCCGGCTCATGGGGCTCGTCAATCGGAATCTCACGCTACACGCTTCCCGGTNAGACTTGGTGGTTCTGTGCTGGAGNGGCTCCGATGAAGGCGCCACTGGCAGGCCCAGATGGAATTCTTGGCACTGCAGACGATGTCATCACCGCGATGAGCGCTAGAGATTGTGCCGACGTCGTNGGTATCGGCAGCGCTGCTGAGAGAATTGGCGACTTGATGAATCTCGGACAACCTGCCCCTTACATGATGCTGCTCGCAATCATCGGAGTGGTAAGCCTCATCGCGATCTGGTGGCTACTCGAAATCATCCTCGCTTCGCCTTGGGGCCGGATACTGCGCNCCATCCGCGAGGACGAGGAGGTCGCGCAGCACCACGGNCACGATATCCTCACTCACAAGGCNGCGAGCCTCGCACTTGGCGCTGCGATNGCAGCCTTCGCAGGAGCNCTCTGGGCCTGGAAACTGACNGGTTTCCAGCCCAANCACATGATGCCGGCCCGCTCGACATTCCTAGTCTGGGCCGCCTTCATCGTCGGTGGAGCCGCCAATAACAAGGGAATGGTAATCGGCGCATTCATCATCGTNCTGATGGAATTCGTCTTCAACGTCTTGGTAGCTGGACAGGGTTCTTCCGACCTGCCCNTGCATGTGACAGCGGAGAGAATCGACACTCTNTTCGAATGGCTGGTGAGGGATTCTTGGGCAGTCGTCGAAGTATTCATCATCATCGCAATCATCGGTTTACTCTTCGATTGGAAGGGCATCAAAACAACCGGTTTGTCCGGTGCGGCAGTCTTCACNTTCACAGCTCTGGTGATGGGGGAGCGCTCGATCGAGGAGACCTTCATCGGCGGCGACATCGTGACAAACATGGCTTATGTCAAGGTGCTTCTCGTCGGCTCCCTGATCCTGTTCTCTCTCAAATTCAACCCCAAGGGTCTGCTGCCTGAAGTTCCGAGCCGTCCGCCGAAACCGGCGGTCGAAAATCCGACTCAAGAAGGAGGTACCTGAGATGCCCGAGACAGTTCTGAAAGTTGAGAATCTGCGCAAGGAATTCGGTGGACTGATCGCCGTCGGTAACGTCTCCTTCGAGATTGGTAAGGCGAGTTCGTAGGACTGATAGGACCCAATGGCTGTGGTAAATCGACCACTTTCAACTGCATCAGCGGCCTGCTGGAGCAGACCGCTGGAGACATTGAGATTTTTGGACAGAACGCAGCGGATATGCGCCCCGATGAGATCCAGAATCTCGGCTTCACACGCACATTCCAACACACGCGACTATGGCGAAGAATGACCGTCATCGAGAATCTCATGGTCCCGCCCAGAAACCAATTCGCTCCTAATCGCCTCCTCGCCATATTGTCCCCAAGAACACGCAAAGCCGAGGCGGAACGCCTCGCTCGCGCCTATGCGGTCCTAGATCAGTTGGAGGTGCCGCACATGGCGCACAATCTCGCAAGCGAGTTGTCCGGCGGCCAGTCGAAACTCGTCGACATCGGCCGCTCGATGATGGGCGATCCACAACTCCTCTTGCTCGATGAACCGGTTGCAGGCGTAGCGGGCCCATTGGCTCTCAAGATCTTCAACAACCTGCGCAGAATCGTCACCGAGACAGGTATCTCGGTTCTGGTGATCGAGCATAACATGGATTTCATTCTCAGACAAGGAGTCGACCGCATCATCGTCATGAATGAGGGGGAGATTCTGATGGTCGGCACACCCGAAGAGGTGCGGTCGAACCGCGCGGTCATCGAGGCATACCTCGGTGCGGCAGGCGAAGACGAAACTGAAGGTGCAGGCGAGGAAACGGAGGCGAGTGAATGAGCAAGCGTGTTCTCGATGTCAAAGGCCTCAACGGCGGCTATGGCTCGGTACAGATCCTCTACGATATCGATATCCATGTCGATGAGGGTGAGTTCGTCACCATCATCGGACCGAACGGCTGCGGAAAGTCGACTTTCATCAAGACGATATTCGGTATCGCCACCCACTATTCGGGCACCGTCGAGCACAATGGCGAGGATGTCTCGGGCTGGCGAACCGACCAACTCGTCAATCGCGGCATCGCTTATGTCCCGCAAGTGGACAATGTCTTCCCTTCACTGACCGTGCATGAGAACCTGCAGATGGGTGGTAATGCTCTGCCTACCAAATTGCTCAACGAAAGAATCGAGAGAGCCCTGAACATGTTCCCCGACCTGCGCAATCGCACACACGATCTGGCAGCTTCTCTCTCGGGTGGAGAGCGACAGATGCTGGCGATTTCTCGAGCTCTCATCTCCGACCCGACATTCCTCCTGCTCGATGAACCGACAGCGGCTCTCAGCCCGCTCTACCAGCAGCAGATCATCGAGCGTATCGACTCTCTGCGCGCCGAGGGTATCACCGTGCTCATCGTCGAGCAGAACGCGCGACTCTCCTTGGCGCGCTCTGACCGCGGTTACATCATCGCCAGCGGCAAAGTCGTTCACACTGGCGATGCCAAGCACATTCTAACAGACCCTGAAATCGGGGAATACTTCCTCGGCTCGCATTGATTCCTCAACGCGCGAGGACTCGCTCGACAGCGAGCGCCATGTAATGCAGCGATTCCTGCATACGGTGACCGTCCTCGACCTCGATCAACTCGACATCATCGAATTCCTCGGCAATTCGTCGAGAGTTTTCGATGGGCACGATTTCATCCGACTTTCCGTGGATGATGATCGTCGGATGAGGCATTTCAGGCCACGACATCGAATCGGCAGCCTGCATGAAATCCCAGCCGAATTCGACCTCTCGGTCGAACCCATGATGAAAATACGGCCGAGAACCCGTTCTTCCCACTCGCGACAACCAGCCTCGCCAACAGTCGCTCGAAAATTCTCAGCCAAGCCGAAGGCGGGTGCCAGCAGAACCAGCCGTGGAGTGTTTGAGCCATTCCCCTCAACCACAGCAGCAGCATTGGCGAGAGCGAGAGCCCCGTAGGAGGAACCCATCAGAACATCGAGGTCGGGACCACCAACGATGGCATCCCGAGCAATCGCATCCCCAACCGCTCGAGTCTGTTCGGCAATCGTCCAACCATAGGCATTCATCTCAGGTGCGAGGACATCCCAGCCGAGTTCTTCTGCCAGATACGTCGGTTTCGAACCACCCGGACTGCCCTCGAGCCCGTGAGCCCAGAGAACCCGCATCAGAATCACTCCACAGCACAGAACGACAGAGCCATGAATTCCGAAGCCGTCGACTCACGGCGCATCGCCTCAGAGCCCGAATCCAGTACACGGAGGTGAAGTTCGGCGGTGACGTGAACGGTAGCGTGGAAGAGGTGTCCTCCCTGCACTACGTGGTCATCGTCAGACAGCACGACATGGATGTGGCTGAACGGCCCATCCGGCCCCGGCGCGAGGTTGCCCTGCGTCGACAACAACTCCATCGAATCCGCATATTCTCGAGTCTGGTAAACGCCTTCTCCATCGAGGTAGCCGATGCGAATATCGCGGACTCGACCTATTCCGCTGGTGATTGCAGCACATTGGATTCCAGTTTCTGATAGGCTCTGCAAAGCTGCGTGCATCTCCTCTCCGGGATCCAACCTCACGAAGACATCCTCACCGGACCGTACATGCTCCATGGCAGCGGATGGAAGGGCTTCGCTTCAAAGCGACCCATCTCTTCTGGATTGTACCAGATGGGTGGTCTTGATTGGAAAAGTGCGTATTTTCGATTTTTTCGCAAGGTGGTTTTCCTGTGGGCTCGGCGCCAATGCGATTTCGGTTGCAGTGGAAGCCTTCAGCCTCGCATTTCGACGACGTCGAACGCCTTTCTTCTACAGTGGAAATCAAGGGGTGGCATTTTGCCTGCAAACTGTTCATAGACTGCGTCTTAGCACTTCCCTCGCCCGGCGGCGATAATCCATGAGCATGGCAGCGATAGATTCCTCGGCGCGTTGGCGCACTTTCTTCTCCGAAGCCAAAGAATCGGAGATGATTCTTCTGCTTTCGAAGCAATCGGATACGCCGGTTCTTGAACTCACATTCCATGATCTGCAGGCCTTCGATCCGGAATTCGCCGAAGACGTCCTCGCCTATCCTAGCAACATTCTCAATTCTGGCCGAAGGACTCTGAATGAGATCTGCCGCGAGCGCGGCGAGGACATCGACTGCATCCTGCGCGTGGGCGAGCTTCCAAGAGACAGCCGCCGCGATCTACGCGATGTCGGCAGCAACGACATCGGGCGGCTGCGCAGCGCCGAGGTCATCGTCACCAAGATTAGTGAGATAAAGCCGCGAATCCACCGCGCTGTCTTCCAATGCGAGGCTTGCGAGCACACCGTGGAGATGATTCAGGATAATGAACGCGAACTCAAGGAACCGCTCCGCTGCCCGCCTGAGACCGGTTGCGGAGCCTCGGCGGGGCGCAGTGGCGAGACCAGATTCAATCTGGTGATGAACATCTCAAGGATGGTCAACAATCAATGGATCGAGGTTCAGGAAGTTCCCGAGAACGTTCCCAGCGGTGCCCAGCCGTCCCGCGCTCACGTTCTCGTCGAAGGCGAGTTGGTCAACAAGCATCTGCCCGGTCAGAGGGTTGTGGTGAACATCATCCCAGTAGTTCATTCGGAGGTGAAGCGGAATCGCAAAACTCCGATGTTCGACATCATCTATCACATGGTCAGTTCAGAGCATGAGAGCACACCTTTCACTGAGATCAAGATAACCGATGAGGACCGCGAAACGATACTCGAAATCTCCAGTCGCTCCGATCTTCTACAACTCATGCAGCGCTCCATCGCGCCTTCGATCTACGCCACTGGTGTCATGCATTATGTCAAGCGATCACTGGCTCTGCAACTCTTCGGCGGAGTCTCGCGACTCAATCAAGATAGTACGAGATTGCGTGGCGACATCCACATTCTGCTGATGGGAGATCCAGGTGTCGCCAAGTCACAATTGCTGATCTACATGTCGAAACTCTCGCCGCGTGGCATGTACGCTACCGGCGGCGGTGTCTCTGGCGCTGGCTTGACCGCCGCCGCTGTGCGCGACGATTTCAGCGGCGGCGGTCGCTTCGCTCTCGAAGCCGGTGTCCTACCACTGTCTGACAGGGGTCTCGCGGCCATCGACGAATTCGACAAGATCAGCGAGGAGGATCGTCGAACCATGCACCCAGCGATGGAACAGCAGCGTCTCGATATCTCGAAGGGCGGGGTCAAGGCGACCCTGAACACCCGCTGCTCGATTCTCGCTGCAGCGAATCCGACCCAGGGTCGCTTCACCAAGCGAGGACCGAACGAGAGTGTGATCCACTCCTTCAAGGAGACCGGTTTGCCACCTGCTCTCGCTTCGCGCTTCGACATCATCTGGATGCTCAGAGACGAGGCGCGCGTCGAGGATGACGAGAGGATCGCACGTCACATCCTCGAGGTACGAACCAGAGGAATCAGCGAGGCGAAGATCGATGAGGCGATGGAATACGACATTCGAGAGGCCGAGGAGGGTTTGATTTTCGCCACAGGATACGATGAATCAGAACACCTGACGATAGAGTTCCTGCGCAAATACATCGCCCATGCCAAGAGGAATGTCCATCCTGATCTGAGTGATGACGCTAAAGCGTTGATTCTTGAATATTACACCAATGAGAGACAATCCTTCAATCGCGACGACCAGTATGGCGAAGTCGATGTCATTCCAATCACTCCGCGTGCACTCGAGGCATTGATTCGATTGACTGAGGCCCATGCGCGGATGTTCCTTCGCGAGGTGGCGAATGCGGATGACGCGAAGATGTCGATCGCTGTCTTCAGACATTGGCGCGAGGAAGCGGGGATCGAGGATGAATCGGAATTGATCTCGGGAGTATCGGTTCAACAGCGGAATGCGGCTCAGGTGATTCGAGTGACGCTTCGTGACATAATCTCGGAGAGGGGCGTGGCATCGATGAATGATCTGCTGAATCGAACCGCTTCGAAGGGTATTACAGAATATCAGGTCGAGGACATGATCTCGAAGATGCTGCAGAGTGGTGAATTGTTCAGTCCTCGCAACGACGAGTATTCATTCGCCCGTTGAGCCTATGAGCCATGACTCACCGCCTCGTGGCGTGAGCGCATCGCAACCCTTGGGCGACATCCGGCGCCCTTCGAGCCTAGACCAGATCGGGCTCGGCTTCATGTGCGGTCTCGAGATTCACCAGCAACTCGCGACCGGCAAGTTGCATTCGCGGATGCCGAGTCGGCTCTTCGACCTCAAAATCGGGGAGATTCCAGCGCAATGGAATCGCAACAACCGACGCCTCCGAGCCACTCAAGGCGAGGGTGGGCGCGTCGATGTCGCAGCCCGCTTCGAGGCGCGCCGCAATCGCTCATTCGTCTATGTTCAATCGCCGAACGCAGGCCTCATCGAGATGGATGAGGCCCCACCACTCGGTCACGATTCGAAGGCGATCGATGCGACCTTGACGATAGCGGCGATGATGGACGCCAAGCCGGTACCGGTTCTGCAGGCAATGCGCAAAACCGTGGTCGACGGCTCGAACACGAGTGGCTTCCAGCGCACGACTCTAGTGGCGACCGACGGCATCCTGACGACTGAGACGGGTGAGGTCGGAATCGATGTCATCTGTCTCGAGGAGGATTCGGCGAGAAAACTCGANACCCGCTCGACCGAGCACGGCGAGGTCGTCATATACACACTCGACAGGCTCGGAGTGCCCCTTGTGGAGATTGCGACAGCGCCCGATGTGCAGAGCCCCGAACATGCGAAAGAGACCGCACTGGCCCTCGGAACCCTGCTGCGTGACACCCGCATGGTTCGACGCGGACTGGGTACCATCAGACAGGATCTCAATGTCAGCCTCGCCTGCGGAGACCGCGTCGAAATCAAGGGCTGTCAAGACCTTGACTGGATTCCTCGAATCATCCGTCTGAGATGGCCCGCCAACTCCACCTCTACCGACTCGCAAACGATCTGCGTCAAGACGCGAATCTGCCCGAACTTCCCACGGACCGACGCGATGACCAGATTCCAACCGAGAATCGCGTCGCAAAGGCAGCCTCAGCGCGTATACCCATGCAACTTCATGAAGTCACAGGACTGTTCGCCAATTGCTCATCCAAGATGGTCACCGACTCCCTCGCCAGAGGAGCCAGCGTCAAGGCAGCAATCCTACCAGGCTTCGCCAACCGAATCGGCAGCAAGGAAATGGACGAAGAGAACGCCCAATTGCCTCGCCTCGGCAGAGAGTTGGCAAGCGCAGCGAAACTCGCAGGAGTCGCGGGCATCTTCCACTCCGACGAATTACCAGCTTACGGAATCGAAGCAACAGAAGTCGAAGCCATCCGCAGCGGCCTCGACCTCGCAGAAGCAGACGCCTTCGTACTCTGTGTAGCACCCGAGTGGCAGGCCGACCTAGCCCTCGAATCGGTCATCACTCGAGCCAGAAAAGCCTACCACAGAATCCCTCAGGAAGTCCGCAACGTGGTCATCCGCAAGGGCTCTCCTGAGGACGGAACGACCACCGCCATGCGACCCCTGCCTGGCGGAGCGCGAATGTACCCCGAGACCGACATCCCCACTCTGACCCTCGAAGAGCAGCGTTGGTCCGACATTCAAGCCAACCTGCCTCTCAACCGTGAACAACGCAGAAACCGCCTGACCGCTTACGAAATCTCGCAGAACCAGATCGAGGCTCTGATTGGCGCCGAACTCGACGATGTCTTCGCAACCGCTCTCGAAGGCGGCCCATGCGGATGCCCACCCCTACCAGCCAAAGCCACAGCATCAGCACTCCTCGACAACACGCGAGAGCAGATCGCCGAGGGAACCGGGCGAACAGCCGAAGACGTACCGTGGCCAGTCCTCACACTGTCATTGCACGCCCGTGAGCAAGGCGTCATCACCAGAGAAGGAATCGTCCCGATGGCCCGCACCCTCTGGCAGAACGGTCCATCCCATAGCGAAACCGAATTCGAGAACCGCCTTGAATGGTTCACCACGCAAGCCGAAGAAGCAGGCTTCACACCAGCCGACACCAGTGCGGTCGCCGATGCCGTCAAGGCCGTCATCACGAGCCGAGCCGACTTCATCACAGAGCGCGGAATGGCCGCAGTCGGCCCCCTGATGGGAATGGTGATGGCAGAGTTGGGCGGGTCCGCCGACGGTGCTCTCGTGAGCCAGATCCTCAGAGAGAAGATTTCAGAGATTCTGAAAGATTAGACTCGACTAACTTCATAGACTGATGAATCAGCCCTCAGGCTCCATGTCGGACAAACTCAAGACCGCATCGATTCTAGTCCTCGTCGCCCTCGTTTTACTCGCACCAGCGATACGCGATGCAATCTCTGAAGAATCTGCAAAATACGTCAGCGATAGCGAATCGGCACACGATGGACTACCGTCTGAATGGAATGATGAACAAGTCATTTGCGTGTTATTCCCAGACGATTTCCCTCACTCGATATACTCGTCTGGAGTGACAATGATCGACGCCGACGGCTCGGCACTCGGCGTGAATGCAAACTACAACGTGACCGGCGCCTGCGTCGGCGGATTTTCCGGATATAGCGATGGCATGGAATTCATGCTCGATGCGACCCGCGTAGCAGGTGGCCATTTGGCAGTCGGCTACGAGGTCGGTGATTGGGGNCCATACGTTCACACAATCGGAGGGCTCAACGATGCCGAAGTCACGGGCGACTTCAGTGGAGCATATTGGGAATTGCACCACAACGGCGAGATGTCATGGCTGGGAATCGGCGATGTAATCCTCTCAGAAGGCGATGTGATTCTCTGGCGCATCGGCACTTGGTGAGTTCTTCCGCTCAGCAACGCTGAAGAATGACCTGACCGCCAGAGATACGGGGTTCCGGTATGTACGACTTCCACAACATCGCTCTGGCTCCGGCCGAGACCCTTCTGCTCAACGCCGCGATTCTCTCCGTCATCGTCTTCGCATTGCTCAAGGCCGAGCGTCGTTTGGATGAAAACAGCGGGTGGATNATGCTGGCNCTGCTGGCTGTTTTCGCATTCGCAGGCCGCATCCTCTTCGAGCCTCTGCCGAACATCCAACCGGTGACGCTNATCGTTCTCCTCGCGGGAATCTATCTGGGTTCTCCTCGTGCCTTCGCCCTCGCTGGCGTGGTTGCGCTGTCGACCAATGTCCTGGTCTTGGGACACGGTCCGTGGACNCTCTTTCAGGTGATTGGCTGGGGTGCGGTCGGCTGTTCCGGTGCGCTTCTGGCCGACCGACTGCTGATTGAGGGAGAACTTCAACTCAACAGGGTTGCAGCCCTCGCCTTTGTCTCGGGTTTTACTTTCAACTGGATCGTCTCTTCGAGCATCCTGCTGAAGACCGACCCAGCGATGCTCGCCCCGTATCTGCTCAATGGGCTGCTATTCGATCTCTACCACGCTGTGGGCAATCTCGTCTTCGCNGCGTGGATGGCAGCTCCTATCGGTGATATGCTGCTGCGCCATTCCATCGCACCGACGAGTGAGACGGTGAGTGAGATTGTCACGAACTGAAGAGATCACCATGGTCCTCGTGACGCGTGCGGACCTCAAACTCTCGAGAGGCAAGTTGGCGGCTCAATGCGGGCACGCTGTTGCGGAATGTGTTCTGCGGGCGCGTAAGGTATCGCCTCGCACACTCGACCGTTATCGCAGGGATGGCGGGCGCAAGATCGTCTGCAAAGCGCCCGACGAGGACTCGCTGCGGCGCATTCTCGGCAGAGCAAAGTCAGCAGGCCTTGTTACCTACCTCGTCAGCGATGCCGGCCACACCGAGATCCCAGCAGGAACCGTCACGGTCGTAGGCATCGGCCCCGGACCGCGCTCTTCGATAGATGCCATCACCGGTGACCTGTCATTGGTCAATTGATTTCCCAGGTCAACCAATCACATTCGTCAATTGATTACTCCTGAGCAGCAGAGGCCTACGAGAAGGCCGAATCGCCAGAAACAGCGGTTTCCCGCGAAACTGAAGAAGCCCCCACAGAGGGAATCCTCTGAGGGGGGGTTGAGAGTATCGGCGAGGCTGGGAGAGAAAACTCCCCCAGCCTGCCTTACGTGTATCAGTTCAGAGAATCAGATTCCAGAACTTCACAGGGCGTCATCGATGGTGTTAGCCAAAAGGGCTCCAACACCGACCATCGCACCATCAACAATCCAGGACAGAGCGACATCAACGATGCCATCTGCACTGCTTGCAAGTGATGCTCCCATCTGGTGTCCACCATCAAGGACCATCGCTCCGCCAACGACCATCAGGCCAAAGGCGCTTACCCACGTGGAATCGCTCCTCGTGTGTATGGTCCACCAGATCGCACCAGCGGCGACGGTTGTTATCGCACCCCAA
>JGI26063J44948_1000234_pt1 | contig 13965 bp, 9 predicted proteins | sample MarorgKNORR_S2LV_4_FD_44948 | JGI IMG/M metagenome (IMG submission 44948) | reverse complement strand
TTAGGTACCCTTAATGGTAATTAATGGGTTTATATGACAAAGGTTGGAAAGGCGTTTCTCCTCTATAAACAGCGTTTCAGAGAATCCGATTTTCAACTTGGGAAGCTCGGGTAATAGCCATTATACGACGCCCGCAAAAATCTTTCTTTATTGATAATAAATTACACTTTATCATGTACATCAACAATTTTAACTAACCAGTGGTTTGCATTGCAGCAGCAATACAATTTATACTCATAAAGATTGAATTATCTATTTCTTTATCAGAATTATTTTTATTAAGTCTCCACCTTTTTAAAAGTTCTATTTGAATAATATTTAGTAAATCAGTCATTGGATTGCGAAAATCAATGGAATTTGAAATAACCTTATTGCGTTCCAGTAATTCATTAAATCCTGTAATCTTTTTATAAGCATCTAAACAAAGATTGAATTCATTTTCAATAATACTATGAAAATCTTTTTCTTCTTCTTTGGATGCATATAGCTGAGAGATGTTCAGTCTGGACCTTGCCATTTCAAATGACATATTATCCATGAGCTGTTTAAAAAATTTAGATTTTTTATAAAAGTTTCGGAGCTCTATGAGGTTTGATCGCTGATTTATTTCTTTTTCTAAAGCTGTACCAAGTCCAAACCATCCGCTGAGATTATACCTCATCTGTGTCCAAGAAAAAACCCAGGGTATAGCCCTTAAATTATCAAATCCAGATAGTTTTTCAATGATTTCATCTCTAGATGCTGGTCTAGAGGTAATGGGTATTTTACTTATGTGATTAATTGGAGATGCATTGGTGAAATAATTCCAGCAATCTTCATTGATTATTTTTTCTTTGTAAGTTTTCATTGAATCATTAACAATTTGTTTCATGAATGTAATTTTTTCATTACTGTCCACACTTTGTTCTATAAGCCCTAGCAACTGAGCATTTATTATTTGTTCTAGATGTCGTTTTGCAATTTCTGGAGATCCATATCTATATGTAATTACCTCACCTTGCTCGGTCATTCTGATCCTACCATTTTGGCAAATATTTGGAAGACTTAATATCGCTTTGTTTGTTTTTCCACCACCTCTACTAATTGATCCACCACGTCCATGAAAAAGTCTAAATTCGATTTTATTATCGATCATTATTTCTGCCAAATCTTTATGGCACTTGTATATACTATAATTAGCCATTCCCATTCCACCATCCTTGTTACTATCAGAGTACCCTAGCATTACTTCCTGAAATCGATTTTTTTTCTCTAAATGGGATTTGTATAATTCATCGTTAAGAAGTTCTAAAATAAGATTTGGTGCATTTTGTAAATCTGAAATAGTTTCATATAAAGGAACTATGTCTAAGTCTGAAATCACTTTTCCAGATTGGTATACAACCAAGCCAGAAATCTTACCTAAAAAAAGTATCTCCAAAATATCGCTTTTTGAGTGAGTCATGCTTACTATATAGGATGAAATAGAGTTTTTATCAATTTCCAATTCATCCCTAATAATGGTAAAAGTTTTTAATAAATCTAAAGAAGTTGGTGATAAACCTTGAATGAAGGTCTGATCTAACTTTTTTTGAGTCTTGATCAATTTAGTCAATAAATTATTTTTGTCCCTTTCTGTTAAACTACTGTACTCTGTTTCAGAATCAATTTTCCCTAATATTTCACTAATAACTTTTTCATGTATATATGAGTGTTGTCGTATATCTAGACTCATAAAGTTGAACCCAAAAATCTTAGCCTGAATAATTAATTCTTTCAGTGGACCTCTAGTTAAAATATCGTTCTTTGAAAAAGATTGTATAGACTTTGAAATAACAATTAAATCTTTAATAAATTGTTTTGATGTGTAGTTTGAACGTTTATTGATCACAAGACATTTTCTCACTTCATGTAGTTTTTCTTTGATGCAGACTATCTTGATTCGAATAGGTTCATATCTTAATTGGTTCAATAATTTCTCACTAATGTTCAGGGCTTTTACATCTTTTTCGATTGACTGAATTAATTCTTTAATAGTGGATTGACCCCTCATAGTTATGCTAAGATCATCATACAATTGCTCTAAAGATTTTAAATATTTTTCAATAATTGCAAATTTTTGTTTTTTGATTGTATAACTAGTTATATCATATGTTACGCTTGGATTACCATCTCTATCTCCTCCAACCCAGCTATGAAATCTTATGAAATTATGCACTTCAATTTTCTGATTATAATAATGTTGAAATGCTGATTCAATATCATTTACAAGTTCAGGCACAGTAGACCATAGGACATCGATAGTATTATTAATTGTATTGTTTATTTCATCTTTTATGGTTAATCGATGTGACCTGACATCATCGGTCATCATTAGCATATTGCATAATCTTAATGCCTCTTTTTCAAGTTTATCTTTTTCTTTTTCACCTAATCTTTTTCCGATAATTTGATCAACTATTCGGATTATTCTTTTTTGTTTACTAATTATTGATTGCCTTCTTAATTCTGTTGGGTGTGCAGTGAACGTTGGATGGATGCTTATATTATTAAATATTTTTTTTGCATCGTCAAAATCAATTGACAGCTCAATCATTGATTTTATTGCTGAAAATATTGAATCGACTTTGGGGAAATCTAATTTTGCTTTATTATCACGCTTTTTATTAATTGAAATTATTTCACTTAATTCTGCTTGATTCAATAAATGGAAATAGGTTCCAATGTATTTTAATGCTTTTTCTAGATCGCTAATCGACCATGTTTCGAAACTTGAGGTTATATATTTTTCCCTTTTCTCATTAGGCGTTTTGGAAAGAATGTTATAAATAAAATTTTTAAACTCTTTATTTTTATTTTTATCTAAAACATTAGGGATTTCATCCAATAATTGAATAATAAATGTGGATTTAAGCTTCATTTGACTTGATATTTCACAATGCTCTGCGAATTGGTATATCTTATTTTTTAACATACTTGTAAAATCCAGCTTAATTGAAAATAATCAATGATCAAAATTAAAGATTTAATAAAACATATTAGTAAAGCAGTTTTTCTAATGTGAGACTAATTAGCATATCTATTACTACTAAACAGTAGTCCTAATGTCTAGAAACAAAAAAACCCGCTACTGGGGTGTGTCCACCAAAAGTGTGTCCACTTTTTGATAAACTATGACAAAGTTTGATTGAACCTGATAAACAAAAAGCCCCGTGTTAAACGGGGCTTTTACTCAGAGATAGTTGGTATTCTCTATAGTCGGGGTGAGAGGATTCGAACCTCCGACCCCCTGCTTCCAAAGCAAAGGCTCCGCCGTTAATTAATTATGGGTTGTGTATGCATGGATATGTATGGAGACAACCCATTCTGCACATTTTCATTAAAATACTTAAATGGAGTCTTTTATCCATTTCGTTTTATTGTTGTAAAATTACAATCCAAGATAATTCGTCTCCAATTTCCCAATTCCTGGTTAGGCTATGTCCGACTTTTTGCAACACGATCAGCCCAGGATTCCTTAACCTTGGTTTGAGAGACTTCCTCCATCGTAATGCAATCAGGCACGGGGCAGACGAGCATACAGAGATTGCAGCCGATACATTCTTCCTCATCCACAAAGGGAACATGACTCATTACAGTATCTCCTCCATCATGCCAGACGGCCGGTTTCACTTCCGTACGGGGACTAAAGCCGTGATCCGGTTTACCGTGCCACGCATGGCAGGGGCCTTTTTTAGTATGAATACACTGGTGAGCACCATCGAGACAGGCCACATAACAGAGACCACANCCAATACACTTGTCCGCATCAATCTTTGCGATGAGATCATAGTTGAGATCCAGTTCTCCCCATTCAACAAAACCGGGAATAGCCTGACCTGTGAGCTCACTGGTCGACCGCATCCCTTTTTCATTTAGATAGTTATTCAGTCCATCAATCATGTCATCCACGATGCGGTAACCGTAGTGCATCACAGCCGTGCATACTTGGATCGTGGTCGCTCCAAGCGCCAAGAATTCTGCTGCATCCTGCCAGTTTGAGATACCCCCAATGGCAGAGACGGGTACCTTTATCCNTGNGTCTTTGGCCAGTACTGCTGCCATGTGGAGGGCNATGGGTTTGATTGCGGGACCGCAGTATCCGCCGTGGGTGCTTTCTTTTCCAACACTCGGCTTTGGCACGAGGGTATCGAGGTCCACGCCAATGATGGATTTGATGGTGTTGATTAGAGAAATACCGTCACATCCTCCCTTCACCGCCGCAATGCCTGGGTCTCGGATATCGATCACATTTGGAGAAAGCTTGACAAACACCGGCACACTTGAGAACTCCTTCGCCCAGGAAGTGATCTCCTGCAAGACTTTAGGCTCTTCTCCCACGGCACTCCCCATACCCCGTTCACACATCCCGTGAGGGCAGCCAAAATTGAGTTCCAATCCATCAGCTCCTGCATCTTCCGATCGCTTGATGATCTCTCGCCATTCTTCCTTCGATTCTACCATTAAGGAGACAATGACCACGTTGTCAGGGTATTGTTTTTTTACTTCATAAATTTCTTTGAAATTAGCATCCAGGGGACGGTCGGTGATGAGTTCAATATTATTGAAGCCGATGACTTTTGTCCCCGAATAGTCGACAGCACCGAAACGTGAATCAACATTGACGATGGGTTCGCCCAAGGTTTTCCAGACAGCACCGCCCCACCCCGCATCGAAACCCCGCATCACCTGCTCACCCGTATTTGTAGGCGGCGCCGAAGCCAGCCAGAATGGGTTGGGACTCTCGATACCACATATATTCACGGATAGGTCAGCCATTTTAGGTTCTCCTAATGCCCATTATATGTAAAAAAGGATTTGAAATATTTCTTACCGTGTAGACTCGGTGAGATTCCCCAGCTCTTAAGCATATCAAAGGCAGCTTCCCGGCCATCTTGGGCAGCATTCACTACCTCCTTCCCTCCATTGATGCAATCTCCGCCAGCGTATACTTTTGGGTGGGCTGTCCGCCGCGTCTCTGAATCCACAATTAATCTTCCCATCTCATCCACCTCAATCTCGGGAGAAACATCAGACACATGCTTGAGCTGTCCGACGGCTTCCACCACCCAGTCGCAGGGAAGCTCAAAAGTGTCATCCGAAATGGTGGACGAAACTTTCAGGGCTTTTACCTTTTTTCCGTGGCGGACGACTTCCAGCGGAGTCACATTCTCAACTAACCGTACGCCGTAATGACTGGCTCCCACTATCTCGTGGTCGTAGCCCCGCATCTCCTTTCGGGAACGACGGTATAGCATGCGGACATCCTCTNCGCCGAGCATGGCTAATTCCCGGGAGATGTCAATGGCCGTGTTCCCGCCACCGATNACAAGCGCAGTGTTAAGGTCTTCAGGAAGAGAAAAATCGGGGTTGTTNTTGATCTGACGAATAAGNTCTGTAGCGCCCCAGACACCGGGACCGGCACTCCCTGGCAGGTCCAGACGGCTGTCCGTTCCTAATCCAATTCCAATAAATACGGCATCGTATTCATCAATCAACTGTTCCAGTGAAATATCCTTTCCAATCTCGATTCCTGTCTTTAATTCTACACCGTGCCGAAGGATCCAATTCGCCTCATTGATAGAATCTTCTGTCTGAAACTTGTATGGGGCCACGGCCATCGTGTTTAATCCTCCAGGCAGCCCGTCTTTTTCGAAGATGACCGCTTCGACCCCGTCCAGAGCAAGATAGGCGGCACAGGCTAACGAAGCCGGCCCAGCGCCGATGAGCGCTACTTTTTTCTCAGACTTCCTGCTATTACGGGGGAATAACTTTTTCCCTGTACTTACTTCTTTCTCCAGGGCCTTTTCGGTAGCATATCGCTGGAGCCGACCAATCTGAATGGGGGAGTAGTTCAGGTCATTGTAGACGCAAGCACCCACACACAGATCCTCCACCGGGCAGACCCGTCCCGTGGAATAACCCAGCATGTTGGCCTCAAAGATGACTTTGGCACTACCGATAATATTCCCAGTGGCAATCTTCTTTATGAAGGCGGGAATGTCAATTCCCGTGGGACAGGCGGAAATGCAGGGCGCGTCGTAGCAGTTGAGGCACCGGTTCGCCTCGATGAGAGCTTCCGATTCTGTATAAAGCGGCTTATAATCGGCAAACTTTTTTTCCAGTCGGCCTGGAGAGATGGTCAGTTTCGAACTTGTAACATCATTCATAGATAGATTGCAATAATTTTAAGTCATGGCGGCAAAGCTGTCATCAAGAATCCCGACGGCTTCTTCCACCTCATTCTTGGTAATATTCAGGGGCGGTGATATTCGCATGGTATTCGCGTAGAGTCCGCCCCTGCCGATAAGGAGACCTCTTAACTTGGTTTCCTCCATAAGCTGGTCTGCCGCACCCGGGTTTGGAGTACGGTCTTTTTTTGTTTCATCCACCACCAGTTCGATGGCCTGCATCAGTCCCATACCCCTGACCTCACCGATGACCTTTGGGTACTTCTCCTGGAGCTGTTCCAACCTATCTCTGAGAAGCTTCCCCATCTTCCCTGCATTTTTTTCCAGCTTATCTCGCTGGATCACATTGATAGTCGCTTTGGCAGCAGCACAACTCACCGGATTGCCCCCAAAGGTGGATATCGTGTTCTTGGTGAGAGCATCGGCAATGTCGCTTGTGGTTACCACAACAGCGAGAGGCATCCCGTTGGCAATGCCCTTCGCCGCAGTTATCATGTCCGGTTCAACATCGTACTGCTCAATTCCCCACATTTTTCCTGTACGGCCAAAACCGGTCTGGACCTCATCAGAAATAAAAAGCCCTCCGTATTTACGAACGATTTCAGCTACAATTTTGAAATACTCTGGCGGCGGAGTAATAAATCCGCCAACTCCCTGGATCGGTTCTGCTAGTATCCCGGCTACTCGACCGGTTGTTGTGGTCTGAATCAATTCTTCCACGTCTTCTGCGCAGGCAACTCCGCACTCAGGATAAGTGAGTTTAAGAGGACACCGGTAGCAGTAAGGAGAGAGAGCATGTTTGATAGCAGAAACTTGTGTTGACAAAGCTCTCCAGGAAGCGTGGGCGGTGAGAGCCTGAGCCAAAAGCGACCGACCTGAATAACCATGGCGGAGAGCGATGAGTTCATTATTCTCCGTATAGAGTTGTGCCATCATGACAGCAGTTTCATCTGCCTCCGTTCCGGACGCCGTGAAAAAGCATTTATCAAGTTTTCCGGGAGCAAGATTCACAAGCTTTTCTGCAAGCTCTACAACAGGTAAGGTGGGATAGAGAGAAGAAACGTGAGTCAGATTATTGATCTGGGCGATGACTTCCCTGTTTACGTCCTCATTGGCATGCCCTACGGAGATGGTCAGAATTCCCCCAAAAAAATCAAGATAGGAGATACCTTCCATATCCTCCACCCGCGCTCCTTTTGCTTTCGAAACCGCAATGGGTTTTTCGTAATAATTTTTCACAGCCGGAAAAAGGTGATCTTGGTGTTTTTTCCTTACGGTTTCGCTGTTCATCCTAATCTCATATTATTGTTTAAAGCGTAGTCAATTCTTTGTACGCTTCCGGTCTTCTGTCTCTAAAGAACTGCCACGTGGCTCGAACTTCTTCTATCATTTCGAGATCGATTTCCGTAACCAGTAATTCATCATTATCCTCTGATGCAATAGCAACTATTTGTCCCCTTGGATCGACGAAGTAAGAGCTACCGTAAAATTCGCCCAGATTCCAGGGTTTTTCGATTCCGACTCGATTGATACACCCCATGAAATACCCGTTAGCTACAGCATGAGCCGGCTGCTCCAACTTCCAGAGGTACTGTGATAATCCCTTTACTGTGGCCGAAGGGTTGTAAACAATTTCGGCACCGTTAAGCCCAAGGGCTCGGGCTCCTTCAGGGAAATGACGGTCGTAGCAGATATAAACTCCCACTTTGGCATAAGCCGTCTCAAATACAGGATACCCAAGATTACCCGGACGGAAAAAAAATTTCTCCCAGAATCCTGAGGTGTGCGGTATGTGGGTCTTTCGGTATTTGCCCATGTACTTTCCATCGGCATCAATGACGGCAGCGGTGTTGTAGAGCATTCCTGCTCGTTCTTTTTCGAAAATGGGAATTACCATGACCATTTGATACTTCTTTGCATATTGCTGCATCCGTTCGATGGTGGGACCGGGNATGGTCTCGGCTGAAGCATACCATTTTGCATCTTGACCNGGACAGAAATATGGAGTGGTAAATATTTCCTGCAGACAAAGAATCTGAACACCTTGCTTCCCTGCATCCTCAATAAAGGGAATGTGTTTCTGAATAATAGCTTCCTTAATTTCATCAATNGTTCCGTCTCCCTCTGACTTGGGGATACTTATCTGAATCAAACCTGATTTGACAATTCTTGCCATAATTTACTCCTAAATAAATCGCTTCAAAAAACCGGTTGAGACATTTGGTTTTTTAAACATTTAANCAAAATGGTTACATTTTATCCCGAATACAACCCTCTTTTTAAAAATTGTCCGTCTCCCTTCCTTCCCGCATATTCGCAATTCTCAACGATAATCTTTCCCCGGGAAATGACCGTTTCGGCAACACCTGTCACCTCAAACCCTTCATANGCGTTATAGTCCACANTCATGTGGTGCATCACGGAATTATCCACGCTGATGGTCTCCTTCCGGTCCGGGTTGAAAATAACAATGTCGGCATCACTTCCCACAGCAACAGTTCCCTTNTTGGGAAANAATCCGAACATTTTNGAAGATGCCGTCGAGGTCAATTCTACAAATCTNTTCAGTGATATTCGNCCTCCAACAACCCCTCCATTAAAGANAAGACTCATCCGGTTCTCTATCCCGGGGCCTCCGTTGGGGATTTTAGAAAAGTCATTAANACCCTGCTCCTTTTGTTCCTTAAAGCAGAATGGACAGTGGTCGGTGGAAATGGACATCAGGTCACCCATCTGCAACCCCCTCCAAAGTTCGTCCTGGTTCCACTTTTCCCGGAGGGGTGGTGTCATGACATATTTTGCCCCTTCAAACCCCTCCTGCTCGTAGTAGGAGTGGTCGAGAAAAAGNTACTGTGGACAGGTTTCAGCAAAAGCATGAACNCCCCTGTCCCTAGCCAGTACTACNTGTTCCAGAGCATCGGCGGAAGAAAGATGGACAATGTAAACCGGAACATTGGCCACTTCTGCAATAGCAATGGATCGGTAAACCCCCTCGGCTTCCATTCTTGTGGGACGTGTGAGAGCATGCCATTTAGGTTCTGTTTTCCCTTCTGCAAGGGTTTGTTTCACAATTTCGTCAATGACAATACCGTTTTCTGCATGCATGCAGATCACCGTTCCGTCTTCCCCCGCTTTTCGCATGGCACGAAAAAGTGTGCCGTCGTCAACATAAAGCACACCCGGATAAGCCATGAATAGTTTATAAGAGGTAACCCCTTCATCCGCAAGTTTTCGCATTTCCGGCACTCGGTCGTCTTCCAGATCAGTGATAACCATGTGGAAACCATAGTCTATCGCTGTCTTTCCTTCCGCCTTTTTGTGCCACGTTTCCAGTGCCTCCAGGGTGGAATGTCCTTTTGTCTGGATCGCAAAGTCAATGAGGGTGGTAGTGCCACCATGGGCAGCGGCAAGAGTTCCCGTCTCAAAATCGTCCGCTGACACCGTACCGCCAAAAGGCATGTCGAGGTGAGTGTGGGGATCGATACCACCGGGAATGACGTACTTACCTTTGGCATCAATGACTGTGTCAGCTTCCATTGTAAGGTTTTCACCAATAATGGAAACTGTCTCATTCTCCACAAAAACATCGGCATTGTAGTCATCCACAGCTGTGATGACTCGACCGTTTTTTATGAGCAGTGACATTTTGTATTTCTCCTAACCAATTTAAAACTTAATGACTTTTGTTTCCCCAAGCGGTCAGTCCCCGCTCCTCGTCTGTTCCCGGGACGGTGTTNTCTAATAGAAGAGCAATAAAAGCNCCCACTGCCATGCNGGTGCTGCCCAGAGTGTTGATAATGTTTGCCAGCCATTCAGGTTCGAAGGCTGCCGGGTGGGCCGAAAAATACTCCGGTACNCTCAACCCCATGAAAAANGAAAAACCGAGAATAAAAAGATTCCGGGCAGAATTCAAGTCCACAAACTGGAGATTCGACANCCCCACGGCAGCGATCATCCCGAACATGGCGCAGTACATGCCGCCCACAATTGGGCTTGGGATGGTGGTAAAAAGAGCGCCAAACTTGGAAACCGTTCCCAGCAGAATCATGATGAGGGNTCCGGCCTGAACCACTCTTCTCGATCCCACGCGGGTGAGTCCGATGGCACCGATATTTTCGCTGTAGGANGTGGTACCGTTTCCCGTGCCAAAGATCCCCGCCACAAGGCAGCCAATTCCCTCAAAGGTAATCCCCCNGTTGANGGTTCGTTCATCGGGCATAGGCGCCCCACTCAGGCGGGCGCAGGCATANTAGTCCCCAATGGACTCCACCATGGAAGCGATATAACCGGCCAACATTCCCACAAAAGCAGCTATTCCAAACTGAGGGATGCCCCACTGCAAGGGATATGGCACCCGGAACCAAGGCGCATTCCGCAGATTTTCCAAACTGGTAAAAGAAGGGTGACCTGCAGTGAAAATACCGGTNATTGTCAGGATCGCTGCCACCGCCCAGGCCATCAGGATCGCCAGCAGAATGGGATAGAGCTCAAACGATCGGTACTTGGATTTGAGATANTGACTGAACAGTATGATCAGAATAATGGTCAGTCCNCCAATAGGCCAATGTTCTCCTGCTTTGGGAGCGCCAAATTTGAAGAGAGCCAACCCAATGAGCGCAATCGTTGGGGCAATGGTGATGGGCCCTATAAAACGGAGAAGTCTGCCCACCAGTCCTGTAGCACCAACACCGATCTCTACGAGTGAACCGGCGATAATGGCTCCCTGAACGTGCTGCATCCGAACCTCCCACCCCGCCTGGGCCAGAGCCGCCATTCCACAGATGGCAAACGTAGGCGCCAAGAAGGAAAACGTCCCGCCTTGTACAATAGGAAGGCGGTTGCCCCAGGTCGTCTGGAGCAGTGTCGTTATTCCGCTGACAAAAAACATGGTGGCGATGAGCCACCCTAACTCCACCGGATCGGAAATACCGAATGCAGGCGCAAGGAGCAACGGAATTGAGAGGGTCGAACCGAACATGGTAAGGTAATGCTGCAACCCCAGCACGCCCGTCTCCACCAGAGGTGGTTTATCATCTATTCCGTAAAGTAGATTATGATTTTTTTCCTTGTTAACCATTTTGAATTACTGGATTTCAGGCAAAAAGTGGAAGGAATCGAGATAACTAACTCATCCAGTTGGTTCTCGCTTCGGGATTCCACTTAGTAGTGGTCTTCTTGAGCTTTGTCCAGAACTCGATTGAGCTTTTCCCCGTGATGTCCCCAGTACCAAACTTGGACTCATTCCAGCCGCCAAAGGAGAACGGTTCTCTCGGAACCGGGACGCCAATGTTGACGCCAATCATGCCAGCGCTGGCATGCTCAGCTACATAATTGGCTAATCCCCCTGATTGGGTGAAGACCGACGCTGCATTGCCGTAGGCAGAATTATTTTCGATTTCGATAGCCTCATCGAGGGTAGAGGTTCTGAGAATAGCAAGAACGGGACCAAACACTTCTTCCTGAGCGATTTTCATATCCGGTGTGACAAAGTCAATCACCGTCGGTCCAACGTAATAACCATTCTCCTTTCCTTTGACCCTGGCGCCGCGACCATCCACGAGTATTTTGGCGCCTTGTTCTTCCGCCTCCGTTATGTAGCCTTCAATTCGTTCTTTTGCCTGTTTAGAAATGATGGCACCGAGATTCTTACCGGGAATAATCTTTTTGGTCTCCTCACAGAGTTTATCGATGATGGAGTCTACCTTTCCGACAGCCACCATGGCCGAAGCAGCCATGCACCGCTGTCCGGCGCATCCCGTCATAGAAGCAGCTACGTCTGATGCTGTCATCTCCTCATTCGCATCAGGCAGAACGATGAGATGGTTCTTTGCACCACCCAGGGAGAGGACCCGCTTCAGATTGGCTGAGGCTCGTTTGTAAATGATTTTGGCAACTCTCGTTGATCCCACAGAAGAAATTGCCTGAATATCGCGATGGTCGCAGATGGCCTCCACGGCTTTCCTGTCGCCATGGACGACATTGAATACCCCTTCCGGCAAACCGGCCTCCGCCAGCAGTTCAGCAATCCGGTTGGTACTCAGTGGGGTTTGCTCCGACGGTTTCAGGATCATGGTATTTCCCAAAGTGATGGCATTGGGAAGCGTCCAGTTAGGCACCATATTGGGAAAATTAAAAGGTGTGATACTTGCTACCACACCCAGGGGATGCCTTTCTGATCTACACTCAACACCGCGGCTCACTATTTCTATTTCCCCTACACAAAGCTGCGGGAGGGAAGTAGCAAACTCTGCCATTTCGATGGAGACACTCACTTCTGCCCTTGCTTCACCTATGGTTTTTCCATTTTCCTCAGAAATCAGAGCCGCCAGTTCCTCAAAGTGCTTTTCCAGGAGGTGGCGGTAGCGATAAAAGATTTGAGCCCTCTCCTTAAGAGGCAGGTCAGCCCATGATGGAAAAGCCTGCTTTGCCGCAGCGACCGCCTCATCCACCACATCGGCCGAGGAGAGCGGTACCTGAGAAATGACTTCGCCATTCAAAGGACTGAATACATCGAGAAACCTCCCATTTGAGCGCCCGTATTCACCTTTAACAATATTGGTAATCGTTGCGTATTTCATTGATTTAATTCCATCATTTCTATGTGATATTAACTCTCATCTATGCGTTAAAACCATCGTTTTTAAGTTATTTCATTTTTGGATATCTTAACTAACTTGTTGACAGCATCTATTTTAACTATCTTTTTAAGTCAAAATCCTTAGGTCTTTTTAGCTGATGCTTAAAACAGTTTGCGAGGTGGTTATTACGAAAAGAAACTACGTTAACGCTTTGGTCACCATCTAGCACCCGAATTTCGAAGTTTTCCCCTTCAAATGATATTGGATGTTTCTCAAATAGTTCCATAGCTATTTCCTTTAATTAATTGTAAAACATCTAACTAGTTAATATGTTGCACTTTCTTTGATAAAGTACTCATATTTGAGTGTTATTTTGGGTTTCTTTTATTTTAGCCTTCTTGGTTAAATGAAAAATGATTTTACGCCACACCGCACCTAAATATCTATGAACAAAAAACCCCAAGGATGTGAGGCCTAATAGCACTAGTGTGGTGCTGTCAATAATTGGCTAATTTATTAATATCTTTATTCTCATAAATTTTAATTCCATTCTTTTGGTCTATAGTATTTATCATTGCCTTTCCTATATTGGTCGTATTGGTAGCTGCACTAGAAAAATGTTTTAAGATGAAATAGATAGGACTAAAAATTAAATAAATAAACGAAACCCATTTCGTTCTAGATTTTATACCCCTCAATGGTTGGATATAACCAGGTCTAAACATATAGGCAGCTTTAAAAGACAATTTTAGAAGATCATTTTCCGTTTTACCTTTAATTCTTGCCCAACTGATACGCCCTTTTTCGGTAGTATCTGTTCCTGCACCTGTTACATAGCAAAAAACACTATTTTTACTATTATTTAAAAAAACTTGTGCAAAATTCATTGTTAACTCATAGGTTATTTTTTTGTATTTATCTTCAGATACTCCAGCTGATGAAATGCCTAGAGCAAAAAAGCAAGCATCGTACCCTTTCAAATCTTCTTCTATTTCATTCAGGTTAAAAAAATCATCAATTAAAATCTCTTTTAATTTTTGATGTTTGATATTTAGGGTAGTTCTATTAATGGCTAATACAATTGCCACTTTCGAGCTATCTAAGCATTCTAACAAAACGCCTTTACCAACCATCCCAGTTGCACCAGTTATAACTACTTTGTGTTGCATATTCTTCGT
>JGI26063J44948_1000233_pt1 | contig 13994 bp, 8 predicted proteins | sample MarorgKNORR_S2LV_4_FD_44948 | JGI IMG/M metagenome (IMG submission 44948) | reverse complement strand
GATGACGCCCAGAGGCAATCCAAGGAAACACCCGAAGAACATCATCACGAACCAACCACTACCGAAAAGCGCATTCCACGCAGATACATCATCCACGAACCACAGGGTAGTGTTTCCGTCGTTGTGTAGGGTGTAATCACCGGCCTGAGCCGATCTGAAGACCCTTACAGGGGCATACAAGGTCCCGTCCTCACCCGGTCTATCGACATCTAGACCCGTGGGCGCTGAACCACTTTCCTCAGACCCTATTGCATCAATCAGCCGTAGTTCAGCAGTCTGCGAATCCCCTTCGGTGACACGCAGGGCGACATACTCTCCAAATAACTCTAGAGTGACTTCCTCACTCTCTCCAGCTTCCAACTCTAGAAGATGCCGCTGGGCGGGGTCGAGCTCGTCGAACATCACTGGCATGGCGTTGTAGTATGACACTACGCCAATCAGCACCAGCAGTAGCGAGACTCCTGAGAGCCTTTTGGCCCAGAGTGTAACGTCAGCCACGACGTGAGGTGATGGCTCCGTGCTATCAGACTTCTCAATCAGTAGGCGAGACCAACATCCGGGTGAGCCAACTTTTCAGGGAGATAGGTATCTGTCACGAAATCCAGTCCGTACTTGGCCAGGGACTGCTGCTCGGCCTTCTTCCCGAGCTCCTGCATCAACTCAATCTGCTGCTGCCACCACCCTGTAGAGAATCTAGGGTCGGACAATTCGGCCTGCAGAGCGCCCAGGTCTTGTTTTGAGAGGTCATCGCTAGGTAGGTCATAAGCGAGAATATCATCTGCGGTAATCCCGAGATATATCGCCCCCTTGCTCGCCAGGTATTCTGAGATATGAGCAGTCTTGATAGCCCCGTATGCGATACTAGCAAAGATTCTGAACGACCATGGGTCGCAGTCAGCGAATACCACGATTGGCTTTTTCCACTCGTCACTCATTCGTCGCATAATTCGACGAGTGGAGCGTGCAGGTTGCCCCTTGAGGTGGATTAGCGCACACCGCGCCTCCTCATCGAAACCATTCTCAATCAGTCGATCGAACATCCCACCAGTCTCTATTGCCATGATGAAATCTATGTCCTCATCAATGAGTCTGAGTTTCTCTGATTCGACATTGTAAGGGACTCCGTATCCAGAGTCGCCGACGTCGTCGCGACAGTTTATCCTCATCCAGTCACCACGTCGATTACGCTCTTCAAAAGTCACATTCCCGATGATTCTCGCCCCGTCCTCCTCCGGTCTCAGACGGAAGTCCTCGCGTAGACACTTGGTGACAATCTCGAGATCTTCAGCTAGGTTATTGCTTTCGTTCTGCGAGTGGAATTTGCCGTTGCCCCAGGCTTCGGAGATGTAGTACATCTCTCTCAGGGTTGAGGACTTACCACTGTTGATCATCTCCTCGATGAACTCGGTGACGTGTAGTGAGCGCAGCAACTGTTTAGCGGAACCGAGGTTGGTCGCGTCGCGGACCGTCCTTTTCTTGCCATATTTGTAGACCCCCAACCGCTGGTCGAAGCCGATGTTGCTCTTAGATCGGACAGGCAGTGTCATCGTCGGAGGGTTGCCCTTGGACATCTTGTCATGCATCTCTGAAGCCACATTATGGAGGGCTTGAATCACCTCATCCTTGGATTTCTCTCGGCTTATGCTCATTCATCTACCCCCTGATATGGAGTCAATGACCCGTAGTCAATTACACCCTCATCATTTGGGTTCCGAACCGCCTCTTCGGCTCTCCCAGCATGATTCTCAATCACAGGATCTTCCGTGCTGCGTACCTCTTCCACTGCGGCTTCAAGAGCCTCCTTGTTCCTCATCTCATCGAGTAGATTCTCGTCAATCTTGGTGGCTCCGATGATGTCGCCATTGCCTCTGAAAAATATCTCCATGTCCGACCAATCACCCTTGTTGAGGCCGGAGACGGTGAACGAGATAACCGCCGAGGAGCCAGGGTCCAGCGTGTCCAATCGCCAAGCCCACAGACCATGAGTCTCCTTACGACCTCCGAGAGGGTTGTCCACCATGGCGGCAGTTTCGCTTTCTGGCCATTTGGCCAAAATTGTGTACGCCCGTGCTCGAGCGGTGTAGTTGAACACNGTGATATCACAGGTCGCCAGTTTCCTCGTTGTGTCCCACCCAAGATCTTCCTCGCAGAAAACCGCATTCATAATCTGGGTGATTATCGGCGCTAGATCAGGCTCATCCCGGTCTAGTATTTGCGAGGTTTTCTGTGATATCTCAGGGAGAATGACGTTTATCAANTCAAACTTCTCTTGAGCCTTCTTCCTCTGCGAACTTTTCTTGAGGTGGTTCTTCAGGCCCTTGCCTACTTCCATCAGGGCCCTCCTGACTTCTCCTAGTACCTCCTCGTTGACAGCGACGGCTTCCTTTGCCTCACTGGTGAACTGGACGTTGGTAGAGGCGAGGTGAATGAGAACGGCCGCTGGCCCCTTGGGTAGTCCCCTACCACCCGGCTGATCTAGGCCGTAGCGCTTCCAGTCGACAGATTCCACCGCCTTCGTGAGCAGACATCCGCCCTGCTGGTACATCAGGGGCACCCGATTGGCGAATCGCAGGATCTCGATTGGGCTGTCAGAGACTAGGTCCCCCCCGAAAACCAAACCGACTTCGATTTGGAAGGGGTTGCCCTGAGTGACCCGTGTTTCTCTGGTAACAGTCGAGGCGAAGCGAGAATCAATCGCCTTCGATAGCCCCTTCTTGATTAGCAGGTCCTCGATGGGAGAGAGACAATCAGTAGGCGGATTCAAGAGTTTGACCTTCTGGAATGAATCGAGCACGGCCTGAGCCTCCTCGGCCTTGATTCTGCGGGGTTGCCTGCTCTCCTCAAGTCCTGCCTTCTTGAGGATCTCCCGGGCCGCCCTCATGCTGACTCCGGAGAAGTTGTGCCTCAGGAATGAAGTCATCTTCCTCTCCTCTGCTTCACGTAGCATCCTCTGCAATGTACCGAGGTGGATGCCGTGGGGATGGGGCTTAATCTCCGCNACCACCCTAGGGAGACGGTCGGTGGTGCGAGGCCAGTGACCTTCCTCAATTACACTCCCGTCACGGTCCTTTACGGTCAGGCTGATGGTGGCGTGTGGATTGACAATCGAAGTCATCCTGAGGTACTGGTAGACCGACTGCCTGCCTCGTTGATACTTGGCCTTCATCTCGGTCCGTATCTTTAAGCCGTGTTTGATTTCCTCGCCCGTGACCTCGTCGACCCAGACGTCCCTACTCTCTCCACTCTTGATCGCTTTGTTTTTNCTCGTGTCAATACCGAGGTCGACCCGGACCGCCGAAGACTCGTCTTCGACCTTTGAAGTAACAGTGGTCTTCGAGCCTGTGGTGAGTTGACCGTACATCACTACTCCAGTAATTCCAATTCCCTGTTGACCACGAGTCTGCCTNATTGCGTGAAATCTCGATCCAAGCAGGAACTTGCCGAAGACGTGCTCGATGNCTNCTCTTGGTATGCCCGGCCCGTTATCTTGGGATATCAACTCTATTCGGCCATCCTTGAGTCGGTTGATTTCGACTCTGATATCAGGGAGTATCCGTTCCTCCTCGCAGGCGTCGAGAGAATTGTCGACGGCCTCCTTGACAGCCGTGATGATGGATCTCTGTAGGGAGTCGAACCCTAGGAAATGCTTGTTCTTTTCGAAGAATTCGCTTATCGCAATTTGCTTCTGTTTCCCGGCTAGTGGTTTTTCATTGCTCATTCGCAAACCTCCGTCAGGTCCTCCCGATACCCGGATGGCACGGGGCCTCTTTTGGATGGAAGTCTCCGGCCGAGGATCACTCTTAATCCTGTGCAAAGATATCTGGATGCCACGCCGTAATCTTCCCGACAAAGGCGCTGGCCATCACAGTCAGGGGGCTTGCCAGATACAGCTTGCCCGGCCCAGAGCGACCCTGGTAATTGCGATTAATTGCTGAGATTGTGACCTGCTCCGCATCATCACTAATTCCGGGCCCAGCTCCTATACAGGCACCGCACCCGGGGTCGATTAGCGTGACACCAGCGCGCTCGAACATCTCGCTCCAACCGTTCTTCTCGGACAGACTCTTCACCGTCTTTGAGCCGAACTGGATGTAGCANTCGACACCTTCGGGGATTNNCAGACCTGCTTCGAGGGCCGCCTCGGTGACTTGTGCGTAGAAGGCGAAATCATCATCCTTACCAGCAGTACACGAACCCGCGTAGGCGATGTCTATTCCGACCTCGCCAATTTCGTCTATGTAAGCACCATTTGTCGGGTCAGAGGGAATTCCCTCATCGGGCTTGCCGGGATGTGCGACCATCGGACGGATCTGTTCCAGGTCGATGGTGTGCACTCCGCCGTGATACTCCGCTCCATCGTCCGGCAGCACGAAGGCGCTGCGNACCTCTGCCTCACTCAGTCCAGATCTGCGGTTCATCAACCAATCTACAGTGAGACTGTCTGGTTCGCATATCCCAGTCTTAGCACTACACTCAGTGGCCATGTTGCACAGAGTAGCCCTCTCATCCATCGATAAACTGGCAAGTCCAGAGCCTCCGAACTCCATACTACGGTCAAGTGTCTCGGACTTAGCGGCATACTTCCAGAGGATATGGAGTATGACATCCTTGGCTGTGCACCCGGGGTCTAGGTTACCCACCAGTTCGAAGCGAATACTCTCTGGGACTTGTACAAAAGCGAATTGGTTGTGCACGAGGTTGGCGTACTCGGTCGAGCCAACACCGTAGGCTAGTGCGTTCGTAGCACCGCCCATGCAGGTGTGAGAATCGGTTGCTTGAATGAAATCGCCAACATCGATAAATTCCTCTCTGGCGACTTGATGGCAGATGCCAGGGCTGATGCCGTCCTCCGCGGAATAGTCGCGCACCCCGGTGTGCTGCTGGAACACTCGCTGCATATCTCGCAGGGTCTGAATCTTCTCTGTGAAACGACCAAACCTCGGCACTCCGGTGGCGTACAGTAAATGGTCCTCAAAGACTGCGTATTTCGATGGATTGGGAAGCGAGTAATCGTTGCCGTATTCCTGCTTGAGGAACTCGTGGACCTGTGCGGTTGTGAACTCATGCGAGTAGCCACCGTCGACCTGCGAGAGTACGGCGTCACCGGGCTTGACATAGCGCGCCGCGCCGTTCTGACCCAGAAGTTTGTTCGCGATCATCTTCTCAACCATAGTCATTGGTCGCGACTCGGTTTTCAACTCAGGGAGACTGATATCTCCCGCTCCGAGACTCTTCGCAAATGGCAGNATGCCACCGTTTTCAATAATCAGGCTGGTCACTGGGTCGTACTCAGAGGTGAACTCATTCAGCGATATACTCTCACCGGATTGCAGCCTCTCCAGCATCCCATAGTCACCCATCAATTGACCGAGGTTGATGTTGTTTCGCTCGTGAATCGGTGCGAAGGACGCCGCGATAACAATCCTGATTCCCGACCAACGCTCGCATTGAGCGGCAGTCTCGCGGCTTGACCCTGTGCCCTTACGGTGTCCGGATACTATGGCTTCGAAGCCACCGTCCAGCAATGCGCGAGGCTCGAACACACGCCTCCCTTCGTGAACTAGGCCGGCGTAGGCGTTCTCGGCTATGATTGCCGGCTCGTGGTCGAAACAGACCCAAGCCGGGGTCATGACATCGGTGTTGATGTCATCGAGCAGATCGTCGACCTCAAGATCAACCATACACAAATCGAGGCCCTCGTAGAGCTGCCTGCGTATCAGTTCGAGATCCTTGGTGAGAAAGAGCACCCTCTTACCAGGGGTCAGAGCTATCTCTGCCGGGGGCCACTGTTCGGACAAGGTTACACCACCTCTTTCGATTAACGTCAAGGCCGCGCTCTATTTCATCATTCTCAATGGTCGTATAGTCTTACACAGCCGCTCAGTAAGGCGGTTGTACTTTTTTCTTCTACTATCACTCTTAAATAAGATGGTCTGTCGGGATTTACTACCTTTGCCAGCAAGGGTGGTGTGAAAGAATGGCAGATGAAGGATATCTAGTGGAAGACACTGTGAAGTGCAGCGAGTGCGGTAGCAGGAGCTTGAACAGAGACGAAACCAGAGGAGAAGTGGTGTGTGAGGACTGCGGACTAGTCCTAGAAGACAACGTAATNGACCAAGGCGCNGAGTGGCGCGTGTTCAGCCCTGAGCAGGGCGATCAGCGCGCACGTACGGGNGCACCTATGACGGTCATGCTGCACGACAAGGGATTGTCCACCGACATTGACTGGCAGAACAAAGACTACTCTGGAAAGGCAATCTCCAGCCGCTACCGAAGCCAGTTCTATCGCATGAGGAAGTGGCAGAAGCGCTCCCGCGTAAGCAACGCCACCGAGCGAAACCTCGCCATGGCTCTGGCCGAGCTTGATCGCATGGCTAGCCGCCTTGATCTACCGAAGTCGATTCGCGAGGCAGCCGCTGTGAACTACAAGAAAGCCGTTGAGGCCAGGCTCATCCGTGGACGCTCTATCGAAGGAGTCGCCGCAGCCAGCCTCTACGCCGCATGCAGGCAGTGCAACAACCCTCGAACCCTTGACGAAATTGGAGAGGCCAGTCGAACCGGCCGCAAGGAAATTGGTCGGACCTACCGCTTCATGGTCCGCGAACTCAAGATGAAGATACCACCTACCAAGCCAGAGGANTACATACCGAGATTCTGTTCTGGNCTGCACTTGGACGCNGAGGTCCAGTCGAAGGCATACGAACTAATCGCCGCTGCTCAGGAGAAGGAACTCACGAGTGGACGAGGTCCAACTGGAATAGCAGCCTCGATCATCTACATCGCTAGCGTTCTGTGTGGCAAGCGCAGGACCCAGCGCGAGGTCGCTGAGGTAGCTGGTGTGACTGAGGTCACAATCAGGAACCGCTACAAGGAACTGATACAAAATCTCAATATCGAGCTTGAGATTTGAGCACACTGCTCACGAGCAACCGGTTGTAGAGCCGCAGGCATTGCACTTCAGACAGGTTCCGTTGCGCACCATCTGGCTGCTTCCACATTCATCACAGATGTCCCCGGTGAACCCCCTCTCGCGTGCCGCCTGCCGCGTACGACTCTCGGCATCCTTCTCTTGCAGCGGAGCGACAGTCGCATCGAGAGTCATCTGAACTTCCCTTTTCTCACCCTCGACCCGCATCACTCCTTCTTCAGTAATCTCGGGTTTGCTAATTGAGAATTGATCGAAATCTTCGACGCCAACATGGGCGAGGTCGTCCCGTCCGGCGTAGTCGATGGCCAACTCTCTGAAAATCCAGTCGACCAGGCTCGAAGCCATCTTGACCCGCCCACTACCGCCTTCAACCGGCCCACTAGGCTCGAATTTCTGGAAAGTGAANACCTTGATGAAAGCCTCTAGTGGGACGCCGTGTTGCAAAGCAATCGATACGGCTATTGCGAACTGATTGAGCATGGCTCTCCAAGCCGCACCCTCCTTAGAGGTCACCAGAATAATCTCGCCCAATTTACCATCTGGGTACTCTCCGGTGATCAGACGGACGCTGTGCCCGCCTATCCTAGCCTTAGTGGAAGTAGCCCTCTTCCTATCTGGCAGAGTCCGTCTGGTTGCGATGAACTTCACGAATGACTCAGCCACTGGCTGAGCCACGGATTCTGGAAGGGGCAGAGCCTTGACAGTCTCCACGACCATTCTCTCTACCAGTTTTTCCTCTTCAGTGACCTCTTCGGCCAGTTCGGTGTCCTCGACGAGTTTGTTCATCAGGGGTTGCGATAATTTTGAGCAGTCGCGGTAAACCGCACATGCCTTGTTCATGGTAGTGTGACTGAGGTTGTAAGCTTCTCTGACATCATCTACTGTTGAATTGGATGGCATGTTAATGGTCTTGGAAATCGCTCCCGAGATGAATGGCTGCGCAGAAGCCATCATCTTCACATGAGCAGGCCATGCGATTGACCTCGTTCCTTTCGCCCCGCATGGAGTGGCACAGTCGAACACGGCCAGATGTTCTTNCTTGAGTCCAGGCGCTCCTTCGATGGTCAGATTCCCGAAGATATGGGATTGAGCCGCTTCTATCTCCTCGGAGGTGAAGCCGAGGAAGTCTAGGGTATCGAAGAATGAATCTTCATATTGCTCCTCTGACATTCCGAGGGCGCCTGTGCACAGTTCCTTTCCGAGTAGAGTCGGTGCGAAGGCCGAGCGCAAATCGAACACATCGCCCATTTTCTTCTCTACGGCAGCGAGATCTTCGACACTGAAGCCAACTTCCTTCATGCGGTTCACTGGGAGCGTGGGACATCCGCTGAGTCGCCCGGTGCCTACGATATACTCCTCAATCGTCTTGCACTTGCTATCGGAGTAGCCAAGTCGACGAAGAGCGCTCGGTACACCCTTGTTGACAATTCTCAGCGAACCGCCTCCAGCTAGCGTCTTGAACTGCACGAGTGAGAACTGAGGTTCAACGCCGGTGGTGTCCGCGCCCATCACCAGGCCGATGGTACCAGTGGGCGCGATGACCGTGGTCTGCGCGTTCCTGTATCCATGCTCCTCTCCATCTCTGACCGCGCGATCCCAGGATTCCCTCGCCGCCTCGAGTAGGTCCTTCGGGCATTTCTTCGAGTTAATTCCCATGGGCGGAACGGTGAGCCCCTCGTATTCGTCCACCGGCGAATCGTAAGCAGCCCTCCTGTGATTTCTCATCACTTTCAGCATGTGCTCGGAATTCCTCTCGTAGTCAGAAAAGGTTCCGAGTATCGAAGCCATCTCCGCACTAGTCGAGTAGGTCTCGCCGCACATGATGGAGGTGATCGCTCCACAGATTGCATAGGCTCGCTCGTCGTCATATGGAATGCCCATGTGCATCAACAGAGAGCCTATGTTGCAGTAGCCTAGACCCAGAGTGCGATATTCGTACGACTTGCGTGCTATCTCCTCAGAGGGGAACTGCGCCATTAGAACGCTGATCTCGAGGGTCGTGGTCCAAAGTCTGACGCTATGTCTGAAGTCGTCTATCTGGAAAGTTTGGGTGTTGAGGTCGTAGTAGTGTAGGAGATTGATACTGGCCAAATTGCAGGCAGTGTCATCGAGGAACATGTACTCGGAGCAGGGGTTGGAGCCGTTGATTCTCCCTCCCTCGGGGCAGGTGTGCCACTCATTGATGGTGGTGTCATATTGGACGCCGGGGTCAGCACAGGCCCAAGCAGTGTATGCCACCTTGTTCCACAATTCTCCCGCATCTAGGGTTTTGCACGGTTCGGGATCCCTTCCCTCTGCCTCTGAACTCTCCAGTTCGGTCCTCCAGTAGAGGTTCCAATCACCACCCTCCTTGACCGATTCCATGAACCGATTCGGGACGCGGACCGAGTTGTTGCTGTTCTGACCAGATACAGTAAGGTAAGCCTCACCCTGCCAGTCGGTGTCCAGAACCTCGAAGTCGACACCTTTCCATCCCTGCTTCGCAAGGTCCAGTATCCTCTGGATATGAGGTGGTGGAACATGTTCTCCGATAGCTCGCACCATGGCTCTGCGCAGACCGAGGTTGGCGTTCTGGTCGAATCGGCCTTCGTCATCGCCGTACTCCCAAATCGCATCCATCAGGACATTAGCGTGCTTCTGCAGGATATTGCTCCCTATCACTAGTGCTGAGACCTTTTCCTCCTCACTCGACTTCCAGTCTATGTACTCCTCGATATCGGGATGGTCGAGATCCAGAGTAACCATTTTGGCTGCCCTTCTGGTGGTGCCGCCGGACTTTATCGCCCCAGCGGCCCTATCGCCTATCTTGAGGAAGGACAGCAATCCACTCGAGCTGCCGCCACCCGAGAGAGGCTCACCCGCTCCTCGGATTCTGGAGAAGTTCGAACCGGTTCCTGAGCCGAACTTGAATAGTAACGCTTCTCGGTTCCACAGGCCCATAATTGACTCTGAGCCACCGACCAGAGAGTCGGATACCGATTGGATGAAGCAGGCGTGAGGTTGAGGGTGCTCGTAAGCGTTAGTTGAGTACTCCAGTTCTCCACTGGCAGGGTCGATGAACGAGTGGCCTTGAGCCGGCCCCTCGATGCCATAGGCCCAATGCAGTCCGGTATTGAACCACTGGGGGCTGTTAGGTGCCGAGCGCTGGCTTGCGATCAAGTAACACATCTCGTCGAAGTAGGCGCGGGCATCAGCCTCGCTGGCAAAGTAGCCGTACTTCCAGCCCCAGTAGGTCCAGGTCCCTGCGAGTCGACGGAAGAGATTCCTCCCGTCAGCTTCTCCACCCATTCTCTCTTTGGCCTCTACAGTCTGAAGCCTCTCGTGGTCCGGTACACTACGCTGCAACCAGACGGGTACATTATCCTCTGGCACCTTGCGTAGATGCTTCGGAACACCGGCCTTGCGCAGGTACTTCTGAGCACACACCTTTCCAGGTACGCCAGTGAAGCCTGAGGGAAGTTTCACCCCCTCAATGGTATCTGCCATAGAACCGTCTGGGTTCCTAATCTCGACATCCATCTCTATCCAGTCGAAGGTGTCGAACGGGTCATCACCGGCCGTTGTGAACCGACGCTCAATGACCATCCCCGATTCTGCGATTCCGGCTTCGGTATCTGCTTTGACTCTAGTCTGCATACCCTCTCCCTCCATCGTCGATTCCGATTCGATTTGTCCCTGTCCCACGCAAGGGATTCACTCTTCCTAATGGAGGGTGTTTAATGATTGAGGAAATCTTCAGTTGTCTCAGAGGCGAATCAAGGAATTATTCCCTGCTCCCATAGAACACCAATTGTTAGATTATTGATTCTATTAGGTTCTCATATCAAGTGACCAATCCAACGATGCTCCTGAACGAGTAATCATTATCCCGATTCTACAGTATCTCTCGTGACTACTTTCAATGAGCCGGCGGACAAGGGCTTCGGGAACATCGCCTTTGATGATGTAATTCATGTTGACAGATGTGAAAACCTTGGGAACTTTTTCCGCCATCTCAACCTCAATTTCGACTGTCGCATATTCCACATTTGCTATTCTATGTTTCAGACCATCAATTACATCGATCAAAGAGCAAGCAGCATGTGCGTGAATTACCATCTCTGTAGGGCTAGGGGAAGAGTCACCGTAGATTCCGAAGCTCTTACCGCTAGAAGCGGTACCAACATAACCGCCTGCTCCGGTCCACTTTACCTCCCCCTTCATGCCTCACTCACCGGCGCCATAGCCCTTGAAGGGTTGGCTTCATGAAGGGGGGGTCGGTCGGCGCGCTGAGAGACATGGTCGAGGGTACCCAAGTATCGATGGTGGAAGGCCGCCTGAGCGTGCCCGATGACCCCATCGTGTACTACATCGAAGGTGATGGTATAGGAATCGATATCACACCGGTCATGATGGCTGTGGTAAACGCCGCAGTCAAGCATGCCTATGGAGGCCAGCGCAGCATTCATTGGAGTGAGGTACTGGCCGGGCAGAAAGCATTCGATGCCACCGGTGAGTGGCTACCCGAGGCCACCAAGAAAGCAATGCGCGAGGGGCTAGTCTCGATTAAGGGACCATTGACAACTCCAGTAGGCGGCGGCATTCGCAGTCTCAACGTGGCGCTCCGCCAACAACTCGACCTCTATGCATGCGTTCGCCCCGTTCGCTGGTACACAGGATCTCCAAGCCCAGTCAAGGATCCGGGNGCGGTGGATATGATTATCTTCCGAGAAAACAGCGAGGATGTCTATGCCGGTATAGAGTGGGAGGCGGGCAGTGATGAAGTCAACAAAGTAATCAACTTCCTTCAGAATGAGATGGGCGTCGACAAGATTCGATTCCCCAATACCAGCGGAATCGGCATCAAGCCAGTCAGTCAGGAGGGAACGGCACGTATCGTCCGCGCAGCTATCAATCATGCAATCGAGAACGACAAGGACAGTGTGACACTGGTTCACAAGGGCAACATCATGAAGTTCACAGAGGGAGGCTTCCGTGACTGGGGATATCAACTTGCAAAGGACGAATTCAGAGCCACCGAACTCGATGGCGGGCCCTGGTGCACCATGACCAACCCGAGAACAGGCACTGAGATCACTATCAAGGACGTCATTGCGGATGCCATGCTCCAACAGGTTCTCACTCGACCTCACGAGTACAGCGTGCTGACCACCATGAACCTCAACGGCGACTACATCTCGGACGCGCTTGCAGCTCAAGTCGGGGGCATCGGAATTGCTCCCGGTGCCAACATCAANTACGACACAGGGGTCGCCATCTTCGAGGCCACTCACGGCACCGCTCCCAAGTATGCCGGGCAAGACAAGGTCAACCCTGGCAGTCTGATTCTGTCGGCGGAGATGATGCTGCGCCACATAGGCTGGACAGAGGCTGCCGACCTCATCGTCAACGGTGTAGAAGGCGCAATCAGCGCTAAGACCGTGACCTACGATTTCGAACGCCTGATGGACGACGCGACTCTGCTCAAGTGCAGTGAGTTTGGTGCCGCCATCATCGCGCACATGTGAGTTGATCATTATGGATTTCACTTCTCTCAAACTCTGTCAGCCTTTGCTGGATGCCCTCGACGAGATTGGTTACGTCACGCCAACACCGATTCAAGCCAAAACCATCCCCGACCTCATTGAAGGCCGGGACATGCTTGGTTGTGCCCAAACGGGCACGGGAAAGACCGCCGCTTTCGCCTTACCAATCCTCGATGCGATGGCCGAAAATCCGCCCACGGGCTCACGTCGCATCCGCGCTTTAATGCTGTGTCCAACGCGTGAACTCGCATCCCAGATTCACGACAATATCGGGCAATATGCACGATATCTCGATATCCGTTCGATGGTCATGTTTGGCGGAGTTTCGCAGCGTCCACAGGTTAACAATCTACGCCGTGGCGTTGACATTCTGGTTGCTACTCCCGGTCGCTTGCTTGACCTTATCTCTCAGGGATACGTTGACTTGTCCCACGTGCAATTCCTCGTTCTCGATGAGGCGGATCGAATGCTCGACATGGGTTTCATCCGAGACATCCGCAAAATTCTCGCACAAATTCCAAAGAAACGCCAGAGTCTGCTGTTCAGTGCCACCATGCCGCACTCGATTGTCGAATTGTCCCGTGGTATGCTCTACAACCCGATAAGCGTCTCCATCACACCTGAATCGACCACCGTCGAGGCCATTGAACAATCCCTGATGTTTGTCATGAGGAGTGATAAGCGTGGCCTCTTGACTTACATTATTGAGGAGGAGCGACCCGAGAAGGTACTCGTGTTCAGTCGCACCAAGCATGGTTGCAATCGCATCGTCAAGCAGCTCGGACAAGACGGTATCGAAGCACTCGCAATTCATGGCAACAAGAGTCAGGGCGCGCGTGAGAAGGCCCTCCGTCGATTCCGCAATGGCGCCCTCCAGGTACTAGTCGCCACTGACGTGGCGAGCCGTGGCATCGATGTCTCCGACATCAGCCACGTCATCAATCTGGATCTACCCAATGAGCCTGACGTCTATGTGCACCGCATTGGTCGCACGGGACGTGCAGGCCAGGGGGGCATCGCCATTGCTTTCTGCGATGAGAACGAAGGCGAGTATCTGCGTGGTATTGAGAAGACTATTCGTCAGGACATCCCTGTTGATGAGGACCAACCTTTCCACTCTGAGAATGCCCGGTCACGCAAGGGGAATAAGGCGCCCAAGAAGCAGCAAAATCGGGGCCGCGGCCGGCGCCATCCGCGCAATAACAAATCTAACAGTAACCACTCTAAGGGAAAATCAAATCACCAATCCAATGGTGGACGCAATGGCCGGCGTTCAGGTCGCGGCCGAAGCCGTAAATAACGCAAGCACCAGACCCGTTACCGAGTTCGGTGAAGGCGTAATCTCCCTCAACTTAGCCAAATAACAAGTACGCAGCGGTTAACGCGGCACCAACAATTACGACATTCCTAATCATCTCCGGGCTGACTCCCGCCGCTCCTGAATCTAATCGGGTCACGCTGTCGCTCGGTCGCACCCTCTCGGGGACCTTGATTCCGACATCGTCACCTGCTCCAGCACTCTCAACCGGATTCAGGTCAAT
>JGI26063J44948_1000231_pt1 | contig 14061 bp, 19 predicted proteins | sample MarorgKNORR_S2LV_4_FD_44948 | JGI IMG/M metagenome (IMG submission 44948) | reverse complement strand
CTTTTAATATTTTCTGATTTTTCTCTTTTCTTTCTTTCAGATGGTTTTTCGTAATTGCTTTTAATCTTTAATATTTTAAAGAAGCCCTCTCTTTGAAGTTTTCTTTTAAGAATCCTTAGGGCTTGATCAACATTGTTATCTTTAACCTCTATTTTAATAAATATCTCCTATTACAAGAGGCATTAACTAACACTAAAAAAAAAGATTGTCTACCTTCTTTTAAAACGGTCTTTTAGGTACTTTTTTTTCAAAATTATCCCTATACACCCTAAGTTTATTTTGAATTTTTTTATATCTTACTGATAAAATAGAAATGGCTAACAAAGCCGCGTTTATAGCTCCAGCTTTTCCAATAGCTAGTGTTCCAACAGGAATACCGCTGGGCATTTGAACGGTAGACAATAAACTATCCAAGCCTTTAAGTTTGCTTTCAATGGGTACACCTAATACTGGCAGTGTAGTTAATGATGCTGCTACACCAGCTAAATGAGCTGCTCCTCCAGCACCCGCAATTATGACTTCAGTCTTATTTTTTTTTGTCTCATTCAGATATTTGCGAAGCCTAGCCGGAGTTCTATGTGCAGAAATTACTTTTACTTCGTGCTTTATTCCAAATTTTTTTAATGTGTCACTACAGTGAATCATAGTTTTCCAATCGGATTTGCTACCCATAATAATACTTACTAAGCTATGAGTTTTGACTTTCATTATTTTAATTTTATTAATTCAATTACTGAACTTCAATCTTTTCAGTTTGTTTTTCAATTTCTTTTTTTTTGGCAGCCTTTTTATCGGCTTTATCAGCTGCATTTTTAATTTCGGTTTGGGAGCAAAAATTAAAAACCACGGGATCTTTTGGAGATAAGTTTGAAGAATTCCAATAACTTTTATTTCTTATTGCAGATACAGTATTTTTTGTACATCCAACAAGCTTTACTATTTGTCCATCTGACAGTTGGGGGTAATTTCTTGTTAACCACAGCACAGCTTCAGGTCTATCCTGTCTTTTTGATAAAGGAACATACCTATTAATTTTTTTTTCAGATTTTATATCTAAAATTTTTTTGTTTAAAGTAAGTGGCCTATTGATATCTTTGGAGGATGACTCGATTTCTTCTCTTGTCAATTGTCCAGCCAATATGGGGTTATAAGCCTTTATTCCCTTCGCCACGTCTCCATCAGCTATACCTTTAACCTCAAGTTCATGAAGATCGCAAAAATCTGCTATTTGCTTAAAACTTATTTTGGTATTTTCTACTAGCCAAACAGCAGTAGCTTTTGGCATAAAAGGTTTATCACTCATCTTATTTTTTATTTGTTGATCTTAAATTTTTAAATTTTCTAAAGAATTTACTTACTCTTCCTTTATCCAATATTTTTTGAGATCCACCTATCCAAGCGGGATGTGATTTAGAATCGATATCGAGCTTTAATGTTTCACCTTCTTTTCCCCAAGTTGACATTGTTTCAAATTGACTCCCATCAGTCATGACGACTTTTATTTTATGATAATTTGGATGTATATTTTTTTTCATATCGACAATTTAATATAATAAAATAAAATAATTAACAACAACAAATTAACTACTTAAAACCTCAATCATTTCTTTATCAATTTTAGAATTGGTAACTAATATAGTTTTGTTTTGGATATATTCATTATTTCCATAAAAATCAGTAACAAATCCTCCGGCCTCTTTAACAAGGATTATACCAGCAGCAATATCCCAATAATTTAAATTTCTTTGCCAAAAACCGTCACATCTTCCCGCGGCAACATATGCCATATCAAGCGAAGCGCTTCCTAATTTCCTTATAGGAATATGTATTTTGGATGAGAAACTATTGTGCTCTTTCAAAGCTAAATCTCTATCTTTTGACTCACGCTTGGGACCTCCTGTAAAAATAATACAATCTTTTAATTTTGATCGAGACGAAACTCGCATTCGTTGATTATTTAAATAAGATCCTTCACCTTTTTCGGCAGTAAACATTTCATCTTTAATTGGGTCGTAAATAATTCCACAGATTATTTCTTTGTTATGTTCTAAACCTACTGATATTGCAAAGTGAGGTATTCCATGTAAAAAGTTTGCTGTTCCATCTATAGGATCAATAATCCACTTAAACGATTCATCATTATTTATTTCCCCAATTTCTTCACTTAAAATCGAATAGTTTGGCCTAGCCTTTTGAAGTTCTTCAATAAGAATTTTTTCAACTTTTTTATCAGAGACAGTTACAAAATCGCCCGGTCCTTTAATCGAAACTTGAAGTTTTTCTATTTCTCCAAAATCTCTTATCAAAGTTTTAGAAGCTTTTCTACAAGCCTTTACAATTACATTTATATTTGCTGAATTAAGTTTCATTTATTTAGCCTTTTTTACATATTCTAATGTTCTTGTATCTAAAACTATTTTATCATCAGAATTAATAAATGGAGGAACCATAATNTTAATTCCGTTTTCTAGAGTTGCAGGTTTGTAGGAAGAAGAGGCAGTTTGCCCCTTGATTGCAGCATCAGTGTTTTCAATTTTTAATTCTACTGAAACAGGTAAATCAATCAACAAAGGTTGATCATCATGAAATTGAACATTTACTTCCATATTTTCTTTAAGCAATTTACTTTTTTCTCCTAATAAAGATTTATTAATTTGAATTTGTTCAAAAGTAGTCAGATCCATAAAGTGACAGTTGTTTTCATCTTCATAAAGAAAANTAAATTTTTTGTCATCCAAAATCGCTCTTTCAACAGTATCGCTGGATCTAAATCTTTGATTTAATTTGGTTCCTTTTTTTACACTTTTAAGCTCTACTTGATTAAAAGCTCCACCTTTTCCAGGTTTAACATGTTGAGCTTTTAAAACTGACCACAAATCATTTTTGTGTTCAATTATCATTCCTGGTTTAATCTCATTACCTAATATTTTCATTTTTATTTAAATTTGCTTATTGCTGAAACAGGATCTAATTTTTTGTTATTCCAAATATAACTCGAACAAGCAATAAAATTTGCTCCGTTGGATAATATTTTTTTATAATTGGAATTATTGATTCCTCCAATTGCAACGATCGGCATATTAATTTTTTTTTTAGCCCAACGCAATATTGCTAAGTTGGCTTTAAAAGCAGATTTTTTTGTTGAAGATTTAAAAAATGAACCAAAGGCAATATAATTAGCACCATGTATTTTGGCTTTTATCGCTAATTTTTTAGAATTATGACATGTTATTCCAATGATTTTATTTTTTCCCAAAATTTTTCTGCTTTTTTTAAAATCCATATCTTTTTGACCAATATGGCAACCATCGGCACCAATTGTCTTTGCTACAAATGGTTTGTCATTAATTAAAAATTTAACATTATTTTTTTTTGTTATTTTTTCAATTTTTCTTGATATTTTTAATAAATTTTGTGTGGATATATTTTTCAATCTTAATTGGAAATATTTAACTTTATTAGTTTTTAAAACTTGATGAAGTTCTTTGTAAAACTTAACCTCTCTTATTCTTTGAGGTGATATTAAATAAATATATCTTTTCAATTTTTTTAGATGTTTATTTGATTTTCTAAATCCATGGTCCATTTCGCAGAGGTGGAAAGACCATTCATTCTAGATCTATGATTAAAGATTTTTTGAGTTTTCACTACGTCTTTTATATCTTTTGCCCAATTTTTTAGGGCACTTTGTTGTAGAGCTCTCCCATAAGAAAAACTTAAAATAAAATTTGTATCATTAATTTTATTAATTTCGTTTAAATTTTGCGTTGCTTCAATTTCAGTTTGACCGCCTGACAAAAAAGCTATTCCAGGGACTTCAGTAGGTACATTTTCTTTTAAACATTTAAGTGTCATTTTAGCAATTTCTTTAGCGTTACTTTTATTTTTCGATTTGTTGCCTGGTAAAATCATATTAGGTTTTAATATTGTTCCTTTAAAATTTACATTATGTAACTTTAATTCCTTGTAACATTTTTTCAAAACTTTAGCGGTTACCTCGTAGCATTTATCAATATTATGTTCACCGTCCATTAATACTTCAGGCTCAACTATAGGAACCATTTTTGCTTCTTGTACTAAAGCGGCATATCTTGCTAAAGCATGTGCATTTGACNTAATTGCTAATTCTGAAGGATATTTTTCTGAAATGTTATATGCAGCTCTCCATTTTGTAAATCTTGCCCCTAATTTATAATATTCGGCTAATCTTTCTCTTAGCCCATCTAATCCTTCGGTAACTTTTTCATCAGGAGATCCTGCTAACTTTTTTGCACCAGTATCTACTTTGATTCCAGGAATTGATCCAAAGCCTTTGATTAATTCAGGTATAGTTTTTCCAGAGAAACTTTTTTGTTTTATAGTTTCGTCATAAAGTATTACGCCACCAATATAATTTTTCATACCTTCTGCGGAAAATAAAGTTTCTCTAAATTTTAATCTATTTTCTAAAGTTGACTTAACATTTACACTGGATAATCTTTTTGTCATGGTTCCAGTGCTTTCATCGGCAGCTAATATACCTTTGCCCTTGGCTACTATTTGTTTTGCAATGTTTTCTATTTCACTCATTTACCTCTAAAGCTTTTATACCAGGTAATACTTTTCCTTCAAGAAGTTCTAAAAAAGCTCCACCCGCAGTTGACAGGTAAGTAAATCCATTAGAACATTTAAATTTATTTATTGCTGCCACTGTGTCACCTCCACCGGCAATAGAAACGAGAGATTTAGCTTTAGTATTTTCAGATATTTTGTTTGCAATTTTTCTACTTCCAGCAGAAAACTCATCAATTTCAAAATAACCAACTGGGCCATTCCACAAAATTGTTTTTGATTCATCTATTACGTTAATTATATTTTGTAAGGTTTTTTCACCAATATCTAAAATTAAATCATTATCATTGATTTGATCTAGGCTCTTTAAAACTCCTTTTGAATTATGATTTTTTGATGCTATTACATCTTCGGGTAATAGAAGATTGCAGTTATTTTTTTTAGATTCTTGAATTATATTTTCTATCAAGTTTTCTTGATTTTTTTCGAATACAGATTGCCCAATATTATAACCCTTATGTTTTATAAAAATGTTTGCCATGGCACCAGCAATGACAATATTTTGCATTTTTTTTATAAGCTCAACTAAAATACCTGATTTGGTTGAAATTTTTGAACCCCCTATGATGCAAGTCGTGGGTTTTTTTGCATTGTTCGTTAACAATTTTATAACATTTACTTCTTTCAATAGCTGTTTACCCGCAAAAGAATTAATGTGTTTTGTTATTTCACAAACAGAAGCATGAGCTCTGTGAGAACATGGAAACGCTTCATTTATATATATATCACCGATTTTTGAAAGCTCTTTAGCAAAAGATACTGAGTTTAATTCTTCTTCTTTATGAAAACGTATGTTTTCTAAGAGTATGATTTTTCCATTAGGAATTTTTTTTGAATTTTGAATTACTAATGAACCAANACTTTCANTTAAAAACACTACATCTTGATTAAGATAATTAGATAATTTTTTTGCAATTGGTTTTAGAGTTAATTCAGGAACGATTTTTCCTTTGGGTCTTCCGAGATGTGCAATAATTATTATTTTTGCTTTTTTGTTTATTAGAAATTTTATAGTCGGTAAAACTTTTTCAATGCGGGAATCTTCTGTTATAGCTCCATCATTTATTGGAACATTAAAATCAACTCTTAATAAGACTCTTTTTCCTTCAATGTTAAGATTATCATCTAATCGTTTTATTTTGATCATGACTAAATTAAATCTTACCGAGATAATTAGCCAGATCACACATTCTACAAGCAAAACCCCATTCGTTATCATACCAAGCCGAAACCTTTGCCATTTTCGCTTCTATTACTTTTGTCAATGAAAGATCGATTATGGCTGAATGAGCATTATGGTTAAAATCAGTCGAAATAAGTTGTTCATGGGTCGTATCTAAAATATTTTTTAATTCTGATTTTGAAGCTTTTGATAATGAATTATTTATTTTTTCTACAGAAAGATTTTTTTTAGATGAAAAAACAAATTCTACTAAAGAAACATTTGGTGTTGGAACTCTGATCGAAATTCCTTCTACTTTACCTTTTAGTTCAGGAATAACATCACCNAGAGATTTCGTTGCCCCAGTAGTCGTTGGTATAATTGAATTAGGAGCACTTCTTGCTCTTCTTAAATCTTTATGCGAATTATCTAATAATTTTTGATCAGCTGTGTATGAGTGAATTGTTGTCATAAAACCTGTTTCAATTCCGAAATTATCATTTATTACCTTGGCAACTGGAGCTAGACAGTTTGTAGTACAAGAAGCTGCAGAAATTACTTGATCGCTATTTTTTAAAGTTTTTTGATTTATCCCGAAAATAATGTTTATTGCTCCCTTGCAAGGGGCTGAAACAAGAACTTTTTTTGCACCAGATTTAATATGTTGAGCTGATTTTTCTTTTGTATTAAATTTGCCTGTGCATTCCAAAACAACATCTACTTTATATTTTTTCCAGTCAATTTTTGAAATTTCTGTTTCATGAATCATACTTATTTTTTTTCCATTAATTTCAATTGCTTTTTCCGAGTGGCTTATTTTGGCATTTAATTTTCCATGTATGGTATCATGTTTTAGTAAAAAACTGCTGACCTCAGAGTTACCTCTGTTATTAATAACTACAATCTCAAGATCTTTTCTATTATTTTCAATAACGGATCTAAGAACCATTCTTCCAATTCTACCAAATCCATTTATACCAACTTTTAAAGCCATAATTATTTACCCAATATTTTTTTGGCAATCGTAACAACANTATTGCTAGTTAAATTAAAATCTTCGTAAATTGTTTTATAGGGAGCACTTTTTCCAAAAGATTTCATTCCTAAAGAGCTTCCTTCAGAACCAACATACTTTTCCCACCCAAATATGCTGCTTGCTTCTATGGATATTTTTTTAGAGTTTTTTTCAATAACTTTTTCTCTATATTCTTTCGACTGTTTGTCGAATAATTCTTGGCAAGGCATAGAAACTACTTTTGAATTAATGTTAGCCTCTTTTAACTTGTTTAATGCATCAATGGCGATTTGTACTTCTGAACCAGATGCAATTAAAGTAATTTCAGGATTAGAATTAGCTTTTTTAAGCTCGTAGCCTCCAAGGCTACTCATATTTTTACTTGTGAGCGTTTCGGTGACAAATGGAATTTTTTGTCTTGATAAGGCTATCACGCTGGGATTAGTACTGCTCTTTAAGGCAATTTCCCAACATTCAAGTGTCTCAATTATGTCTGCTGGCCTAAATACATTTAAGTTTGGTATTGCCCTCAAATGAGCTAAATGTTCGATTGGTTGATGCGTCGGTCCGTCTTCTCCTAATCCAATGGAGTCATGAGAAAATATATAAATAACTTTCAGGCCCATAAAGGCTGACAATCTTAGTGAAGGCTTACAATAGTCCAAAAAAATCAAAAAAGTTCCACCATACGGGAGCACGCCTCCATGGAGAGCCATGCCATTCATAATCCCTGCCATACCGTGCTCTCTCACTCCATAATGAATATAATTCCCACTAAAGTTTGTGGACTTGAGTATTGTCGAGTGTTTTGTTTTAGTATTGCTTGAACCACTTAAATCTGCAGATCCACCCACAAGTTCTGGTAAATTTTTTGTTATTTCTTCTAAAAAATTAGCAGAAGCTTGCCTTGAAGCTATATTCGGTTTTAAATCAAAAAATTTTTTCTTCAGTTCTTTTATAATTTTGTCAAAATCTTTGGGCAGTTTATTATTGATTATTCTTGAAAATTCGTCTTTTATTTTTTTACTTTTTTTACCGTAAACAGCATTCCAATTTTTTTCCTGTAAAATTCCTTTTTCTCCAATTCTTCTCCATTCGTTCAGGATTTCTTCTGGAATTACAAAGGGTTCAAACTTCCAATTTAATTTTTTTCTAACAAGCTGAACTTCTTTTTCTCCAAGAGCTGCACCATGTGAAGATGCCTTACCTGATTTATTGGGAGAGCCATATCCGATAATAGTTTTACAAGAAATTAAATTTGGTTTCTTTGAATTTAAACTTTTTTTAATAGCTTTTGATATTTGTTTTTCGTTATGGCCATTTATTTCTTGGAAGGACCAACCATAACTTTCAAATCTTTTTTTGTAATTATCAGATACCGTTAATTTTGTAGAACCATCAATGGATGTTTTATTGTTGTCAAATAACACTATGAGATTCTTTAATTTTAAATGCCCGGCCAAACTCATAACTTCGTGACTTATTCCCTCCATGAAGTCACCATCGCTCGCAATAACATAAGTTTTATGATTGATTAAACTTGAACCAAATTTCTTTTTCATAATTTCTTCTGCAATTGCCATACCAACTGCATTTGACAAACCTTGCCCAAGCGGTCCTGTAGTAGTTTCTATTCCAGAATTTTTTTCGTATTCTGGATGACCAGCACAAATAGAATTTAGTTGTCTAAAATTTTGAATATCTCTTATAGAAATACTTTTATATCCTGTTAAGTAGAGCAAAGAATATAAAAGCATTGAACCATGACCAGCCGAAAGTACAAAACGATCACGGTTAATCCAGCTAGGATTTTTTGGATTAAACCTTAGGTAGTATTTAAATAACACAGTTGCTACATCTGCCATACCCATCGGTAAACCTGGATGACCCGAGTTGGCTTTTTGAACAGCGTCGATCGAAAGAAATCTTATTGCATTTGCTAAATCTTTGAAGACTGGACTCACTATTAAACCTATATAGACTTGAACGTATCAAATCAATAATATGATTTTTAGATAAATCAAATGAAAAATTACGAAGAAAAAGAAAAAAAATTAGAACATGTTCTTAAAAAATTGGGCACAATGTCAAATAGAGTCACTAAAATGAACAATGACATTGATTCTCTGAATTTAGAAAAAAATCAATTATTAAGTGAAAAAGCAGAATCGGAGAAAAACTTTAAAAATCTTTTAAAACAGCATCAAGAATTAAAATCTAAATTAGAAAAAATCGACAAAGAAGTAAGTCATAAATTTGGTAATCGAGACAATTTTAATCAAAAAATTGATGAACTTAATCAGGAAACAGAAACTCTAATTTATGAAATAGAAAAATGGCAAATGTAAATATAAAATTTAATAACAAGGATTATTTGTTATCCTGTGATGATGGGCAAGAAGAAAATCTAAAGGAATTGGCAATGCACTTAGACTCCAAGTATAACGAACTTAAAAAAAATCTTGGAAATATTGGAGAGAGCAAACTATTACTAATTACAGCAATACAAATGGTTGATGACTATTTTGCTTTGAACAAGAAGGTAAATAGTAAAAAGAATGAATTTGAAAAGCTATCAATCAAGTTTAAAGAACTTAGATCTTTAGCACTAAATTATAAAGATGAGAAAGAGAAAGAAATTGAAAAATTAAGGAGTGAACTAAATAAATTTGAAACGTTGATTGAAGAAAACAGAAGTTCTTATGAAGAAATTTTAGATAAAACGACAAAATCAATAGAAAAATTTATTGAAAACGCTGAAACTGCTCAAGAACAAAATGTTCAATAAATGAAATATGATAAGTCATATTTAAGAAAAAAATATCTTATACAAAGAAAGAAAAAATACTTAACAGCAAATAAGTTTAATTTTAATTTAATATTCAAATTAATAAGAGAGCATTTTTATAAAAAAAAAATAACTATTGCCGGCTATTATCCATCAAATTATGAGGTAAATATTTTAAGTTTTCTTGAAAAAGTTTCAAAAAAGAAATTTAAAATTGCATTACCGGTTATAAATGCATCTGGTGGAATGAGTTTTAGTTCATGGATTTTTAAAGAACCTCTTTATGTAAATAAGTTTGGTATATTAGAACCAAAAAGTTCAAAAAAAAAAATTATCCCAGATCTAATCATGNTTCCTCTCGTGGCTTTTGATAATCGATTAAACCGTATTGGCTACGGTAAAGGTTACTANGATAGAAGTCTAAAAAAAATTAATAAAATAAAAAAAAATGCAATTTCTTTAGGAATAGCTTATTCATTTCAAAAGTGCCAAAAAATACCCACAAATAAACATGACTTTAAATTAGATTATATTTTTACAGAAAAAGGAATTATAAACTCAAATTAATCGACTATGAACATTTTAATACTTGGCGATATTGTGGGACCTTCAGGAAGGGAAGCTATAGTTAAAAAACTACCTAACCTAATAAAAAAAAAAAAGTTAGATTTTGTAATTATAAATGGTGAGAATGCTGCAGATCCTGGAGTTGGAATAACCAAAAAAAATACTGAAGAATTTTTTGAGGCTGGAACCGATGTAATTACAACTGGTAATCATGTTTGGGATCAAAAAGAAACAATGGAATTTATTACTTCAGAGAAAAGATTATTAAGACCTGAAAATTTAATTAAAGGTTCTCCAGGTGTAGGGACCGGTATTTTTAATTCAAAAAATAATAAAAAGGTTGCTGTAATAAATTTAATGGGAAATATTTTTATGAAGAAATGCGAGGATGTTTTTGAAGCAGCAAAAAAATTTATTCAAACAGTAAAGTTAATAAAAGATGCAGACTTTATAATTGTTGATTTACATGGTGAAATCACTAGCGAAAAAATGGCTATGGGATACCTGTTTGATGGCAAAGCTACTATGGTTGTTGGAACCCATACTCATGTTCCTACTTCGGATCATAGGATTATGGAAAAAGGTACAGCATATCAAACTGATATAGGGATGTGCGGGGATTATAATTCCGTTATCGGAATGAACAGAGACAATTCCTTAAAAAGATTTTTAAAAGATTCTTCAGTAACGAAACATTATCCTGCGCTCGGCGAAGCCACTATTTCAGGTTTAATGGTGCAGGCTGATGACAAAACGGGTTTAGCTAAAAAAATTGAACCTATTATTGTTGGTGGCGTTTTAGAAAATAGAATGTAATTTATGGCAGGTCATTCACATTGGGCTGGTATTAAACATAGAAAAGGACGAGCAGATAAACAACGCTCGAAAATTTTTTCTAAACTTTCAAAAGAAATTACTATGGCTTCTAAATTAGGTTCGAAAGATCCTGAAACGAATCCAAGGTTAAGATTAGCAGTACAAGCTGCTAGAATAGCAAATATGCCTAAGGATAATATTGAAAGAGCAATAAATAAATCAGAGACAAATAAAAATTTAAGTTACAACAATCTTATGTACGAAGGTTTTGGTCCAGAAAAAATAGCAATTATTATTGAGGCTTTAACTGATAATAAAAATAGAACAGCTTCAAATATCAGAACAATATTTCAAAAATTTGGAGGAAATTTGGGAGAGTCTGGCGTGGCTTCACATCAATTTAAACAGGTAGGTGTTATTAGAATTGATAAAAAAAAAATTTTAGATAATGAGATTTTAGAATTAGCAATTAATGGTGGAGCCGAAGATTGCTCATCAAATGGCTTATATCATGAAGTAATTACTACAAAAGATAATTTTTATAAAGTTAAACTTGAAATAGAAAAAAAAAATCAAGAGTTCATTTCATCAGGCATTGAATGGGTACCTTTAAATAAAATTGCACTAGATAAGGAAAAAACAAAATCTGTACTAAATTTTTTGGAGGCGTTAAAAGATAATGACGATGTTCAACATATATATACAAATTTAGAAATTGATAACAATCTGGCAGAAAAAATTTAAACAGCATGTTAATTTTTGGAATAGATCCTGGAATAAGTGGCGCAATTAGTATTTTGGAAAACAAAAAAGTTATTGAAGTTTTTGATATGCCTACCATGATTGATGGGAAAAAAAATAAAAGACAAGTAAACGGCTCTCAAGTAACAAATATAATAAAAGAAAGATTGAACAATGGTAAAGAAATTATTATCGTTGTTGAACATGTAAATGCAATGCCAGGACAAGGGGTGACCAGCATGTTTAATTTTGGTCAATCTTTTGGTGTGATCAAGGGTATTTGCTCGGCTTTAAGTTTACCAATATATTTTGTTAGACCGACTAAATGGAAAAAACACTTTAATTTGATTAAAACTAATAAGGACGCGAGTAGAACAAAAGTAATTGAAACTTATCCCGAAATATCGAGCAAACTTTCCAGAAAGAAAGACTCAAATAAAGCTGACGCAATTTTAATTGCTAGATATTTCAACGATACACAACTTTAATCCTCATAAAAATTTGGCTTTAGTGCCAAATTCATGACACATTTAGATGCACATTAGCTTTCATGGAACAAGAAGTAGCTACACAAGTTATTGGATTAGGCGGATCAACAGATTTCTCTATAATCCAACTTTTTCTTAGAGCAGATTTTGTTGTTAAAAGCGTCATTATTATTTTAATTGCAGCATCAGTTTATTCTTGGGCTTTAATTTTTGAAAAATATAGACTTTTTAAAAGAATAGAAAAAAGCACCTCTAGTTTGAAGATAAATTTTGGAAATCAAGATCAGCAGAAAGTTTTTACAATAGTTTTACAAACAAAGAAAAAGATCCTCTGGCGAGTATATTTCAATCAGCAATGAATGAATTAATTAAAACTAAATCTAAATCATCCTCCGTTCAAACAAATAGAGTAAGTAGAGTTCTTGAAATTTCAGCAGATAATGAAATTAAATCAATTGAAAAAGATTTTATTTTTTTAGCCACAGTGGGTTCAACCGCTCCTTTCATTGGTTTGTTCGGAACAGTTTGGGGAATAATGAATTCTTTCCAATCAATTGCTATTTCAAGAAATACCAGTCTAGCAATAGTTGCGCCTGGAATAGCAGAAGCACTTTTTGCAACGGCTTTAGGTTTGCTTGCGGCTGTACCTGCTGTAATTGCTTATAATAAGTTTAATAGTGATTCTAGAAAATATAGTGGACGCATAGAAAATTTTTCTAAAAGATTTATATCAATTATTTAAAATATACTAATGAGCTTTCAATTAAATCGTTCATCTAAAGAACCAATGAGCGAAATTAATGTTACACCTTTAACCAATGAGCGAAATTAATGTTACACCTTTTGTTGATGTAATGTTGGTTTTGCTTATAATTTTTATGGTTACAGCCCCTTTATTAACTGTAGGTGTTCAAGTGGATTTACCAGAATCTGCAGCTGACTCTTTATCAGAGGATCAAGAACCCTTGACATTATCAATTAATTCTAAAGGAGAAGTTTTTATCCAGGAACATCAGGTTGAGTTTGAAAAAATAGTCCCAAAAATTCTGGCAATATCAAACAATAGAACAGATACTAGGATATATGTGAGAGGAGATAGAGCAATTAATTACGGTCGAGTACTAGAAATCATGGGAAAGTTATCTGGAGCTGGATTTTCAAAGGTCGCTTTAATTTCTGAACCATATAAAAATTGATATGACCAGAAGTATCTTTCTATCTTTGATCTTTCACTCAGCTATGATTGTTATTACAGCCATAACTTTGCCGTTTATGAAAAGAGCTCCAATTGATTTGCCTCCAATAATATCTGTTGATTTAATTCAAATTGCTGACAAAACTAATATTCCATTTGCAGCTAAGGCTGCAAAAACTCTTGAAAAAATAAAAAAAAAAATGGAAGAAAGAGTAGTTTCTGAACAGGCGCCTCCAGCAGAAATGAAAAAAGAGAAACCCGATAGAATTCCTTTACCGGAGGATTTAAACAAAGAGAAGAAACAAATAGTAAAAAAAAAACAAAATCCTAAAGAAATTAAAGAGCAGATTAGGCAGGTTTCTGAATTTGAAAAAAAGGAGCTTTTTGATCCTAATCAAATAGCCGCACTTATTGATAAATCAAAGGAAGAGACTGCAGAAACTTTAAAGAAAAATAAAAAACTTACACAAAGCAGTGTTAAGACTTCTTTTGCTAATGCTTTAACTTTAAACCAAGAGGATGCTTTAAAGGCCCAGATTTTTGGTTGCTGGAGCTTACCTTTAGGTTTACCTTATAAAGATAATTTATTGGTAAGAATTAAACTAAGGCTAAAACCAGATGGTACAGTTTTAAGATCAGAAATATTAGATCATGCTCGTATGAATAAACCTGGGCAAG
>JGI26063J44948_1000226_pt1 | contig 14144 bp, 14 predicted proteins | sample MarorgKNORR_S2LV_4_FD_44948 | JGI IMG/M metagenome (IMG submission 44948) | reverse complement strand
AATTATAGGGCTAAGTTTTCATATTTGACTAACAAGTTCATCTTTCTTCTTTTGATATTCTTCTTCAGTCAAAATTCCTTTATCAAGCAACTCTTTTAATTTCTCAATTCTAGATACCACATCATCAGTAGCATCGTTAATTGTAAATTCCTCTTCCACCTCTTACTCTTCCTCAATTTATCCATTCAAAAGAACTCCATTCTCTCATTCTTGTTCATACTTGTAGCCATCAGAGGAAGTGTATGTTCCTTGACCATGTGCTTATCATCTTTCCAAGTTTGTACAATGAAAATGGGGAAGAATTAATAAGCAGTGGCTCATTTATGTGATGAAAATACGATGGGTTAGGAACTCAAGCAGTTCTCATACATTAAATAAAATTAGGGCTTGACATTTTTCTAGTTCATAATATAATTTAACCGTTCGGTTGGTTAATTAAATAAAATTTAACATTTCACTCCATTTTCAACTATGAAATCACAGCCCCACAGTTCGGATTTATCTGGAAACTCTTCTGAGGACGAAGCACAGCGAGAAAATCGTTTTGAAGAACGTATTCATTTTGGAGAGCGTATCGAACCGAAGGACTGGATGCCGGAGCGCTATCGCAGTCAACTCATCCGCATGATTTCTCAGCACGCGCACTCCGAGGTAATTGGGATGTATCCTGAGGGGAACTGGATCACCCGTGCTCCCACGCTGCGCAGAAAGCTTGGGTTGCTGGCGAAAGTGCAGGACGAGTGCGGCCATGGACTTTATCTATACTGTGCTGCGGAAACGCTTGGGGTTGACAGGAATGACCTTACTGAGAAGTTGTTATCCGGAAAAGCTAAGTATGCAAGCATCTTCAATTACCCCACATTGAGCTGGGCTGATATCGGGGTAATCGGCTGGTTGGTGGACGGTGCGGCAATTATCAACCAGACTCCGTTGGCAAAATGCTCTTACGGTCCATACTCCCGTGCGATGATACACATCTGTAAGGAGGAGAGCTTTCATCTCAAACAGGGTTTTGAGATCGTAACGACACTTGCGAAAGGCACTTCGGCGCAGAAAAAAATGGTGCAGGAATCGGTCAATCGCTGGTGGTGGCCGGTACTGATGATGTTCGGTCCGTCTGATAAAGAATCCCCCAACTCTGAGGAACTTATGCGCTGGCAGGTGAAGCTGCACAGTAACGACTCCCTGCGCCAACGCTTCGTCAACGGTTCAGTAGCGCAAGCAAAAGCGGTGGAACTGACACTGCCTGATCCGGAATTGCGCTACAATGAAGAAACAGGAAACTGGGATTTTGGCTCCATCGACTGGGACGAATTCTGGCAGGTTGTCAAGGGACATGGGCCGTGCAACCGTGATCGCATGGGCATGTTCCGCAGGAAACATAAAGAGGGACGCTGGGTAAGGGAAGCCGCCCATGCATACGCCTCCGGACATCCAGTAAACTGAAAACAAAAATGGAAAAAATCACTTCTACTGAAACCGAAACGCATATGCCTCTTTGGGAAGTTTTTTCGCAGGAAAAAACTGGAAAACCGCATACACATGTCGGCAGTCTCCACGCTCCGGATGCCACAATGGCACTGCAAAACGCGCGTGATGCCTACGCAAGGCGCGGATCGACAAACCTCTGGGTGGTTCCCGCCGAGGCGATTGTCGCCAGCACTCCGGAGGACAGCCCGATGTTCTTCGATTCAGCGGCGGATAAGGTGTATCGACATCCGCAGTTTTACACGATTCCCCGCAGTGTGAAGCTTTGATGGAACTGACTGAAAAATTGAGTGAACAAGTTTTCGACTACTTGTTGCGGCATGCCGATGACAGGCTTGTTTTGGGACACCGGCTATCGGAATGGTGCGGACACGCTCCGATGATGGAGGAAGATTTGGCATTGGCCAACATCGCGCTCGACCTCATCGGACAAGCCACGCTGCTCTATAAACTTGCCGCAGAAACTGAAAATTGCGGACGCACCGAAGACGACCTTGCTTTTCTGCGTGACCCTTCGGAATTCCATAATCTGCAACTCGTTGAGCAGCCCAAAGGCGATTTTGCGTACACGATTGCCAGGCAGTTTCTTTTTGATGCCTATGACGTGCTTTTTCTGGATCAACTGAGTTTGTCGACGCATCCGGAACTTGCCGGAATTGCAGCCAAAGCGCTCAAAGAAGCACAGTACCATCTGCGGCACACTCAGCAGTGGATGCTGCGTTTGGGGGATGGAACGGAGGAAAGTCACCGCCGCCTTCAGGACGCCGTGGAAGACATTTGGCGCTTTTCCGGGGAACTTTTCGTTCCGGACAATTTGGACCAGACCCTTGTTGCGGAAAGGATCGGTGTTGACTTGGAGGTACTACGACCGTCGTGGCAGGAAACCGTTTCGGAAACCTTTCGTGAAGCGACACTCGATCTTCCCGGGGAAGAGCAGTATTTTGCATCAGGAAGTCGGGGTGGATACCACACGGAACATTTGGGATTCCTACTGGCAGAAATGCAGGTTTTGCAGCGAACTCATCCCGGAGCAACATGGTGAGTGCCTGGGATTATTTACGCTCTGTTCCGGATCCGGAAATACCAGTGGTGGATGTGGTTTCTATGGGAATTGTGCGTGAAATAGAGGAATCTCCGGAATGCGTTACGGTTACGATTACTCCGACTTATTCCGGATGTCCGGCGATGGCGGAAATCGAAACTAGTATTCGCGAAGCCTTATACGAAGCGGGATATCCACAGGTAGAGATGAAAACCAAAATTTCTCCGGTATGGACGACAGATTGGATCACGGATGAAGCACGAGAGCAATTGAGAACCTACGGCATTGCACCTCCGGAACGCCGCTGTGCTTCCGGAAATGCAAAAAATTCGGTAAACTGTACCTTTTGCGGTTCGGATGAAACACGCCTGAAAAGCGAGTTCGGCAGTACACCCTGTAAAGCGTTGCGTGTTTGCCAAAATTGTCTTCAGCCTTTCGAACATTTCAAGTGCATTTGATGTTGACACACCATATTTTGAAACACTGATGGCAAGGACTCGCGCCAAGAATTATGATGAAAAACGCGCTTTCATTCTGAAACAGGCAGTGCAGCTTTTTGCGGAACAGGGTTTTGCAAATTCCTCGATCTCGCAGTTGGCCGAGCGTTGCAGCGCATCGAAAGCATGGTTCTACCACTACTTTAACAGCAAGGATGCAGTTCTCTTCGAGATTTTTAATGAATACACACAGCGTCTTGTGAATGTAGTCCGTGATGTGCGCAAATTGGAACTGGAACCGGAAGCGCAGTTTATGGAGTTTCTGCAGCGATTTATGCGGATATACGAATCGGCACAGACGACTCACTTCGTGCTGCTCTATGACCTCAACCGACTTGGACGGGAACAATACGAAATCATCGCTTCACGGGAACGCACAGTGGTCAACGAACTTGCCGCCATACTCGATGCGCTGAGTCCGGATTTGCTGAAGCATAAACCGGAATTACGCAAACCGCTTGCAATGACACTTATGGGCATGATCAACTGGACGTTCACCTGGCTTTGCAAGGATGGTCAGGTGAGTTACGAAAAATTCGCAGAACTTACTGCACAGGTGTTTCTGCATGGAATCACAGGACTTAATAAAACTTCAGGGAAATAATTTTCCGGAAGTATTTTGTCCAGATCAAAAAGAATCAAACGAATTGTGAAATTATAGTGAAATGACCTTTGAAACAATTGAATACCGTGAGGACGCAGGGTACGTTGAAATAACTCTAAACCGCCCGGATTCCCTCAATTCTTTTACCCCAAACATGCACGAAGAACTGCGTGAAGCGATGACACGGATTGAGCAGAATCCTGAAATCAGGGCTGTGATTTTCACTGGTGCGGGACGTGCTTTCTGCACCGGAGAAGACTTGGGTGCATACAGCAACATCAGCATTGTTCCGGAATTGGGTGAAACTGTTGACAAGAATTATAACGCACTCATCAGACGGATACGTGCTCTTTCAATACCGGTAATCATGGCTATCAACGGTGTTGCGGCAGGAGCTGGGGCAAATCTTGCTTTTTCCGGAGATCTGCTGCTCGCTGCAAGATCCGCGAAATTCATTCAAGCTTTTTGCAAAATCGGTCTCATTCCGGACAGCGGTGGAACTTATTTTCTGCCGCGCCTGATCGGGGAAGCGAAAGCAAAAGCGCTGGCCATCACCGGCGAATCGATTGACGCCGAAACTGCAGAACGCTGGGGGCTAATCTGGAAAGTTGTGGAGGATACAGACCTGCTTTTGGAAGCCCGCAAATACGCCGCGCATTTAGCAACCCAACCAACTAAGGCACTTGGTGCTGTCAAGCAGATGCTGCAAAATTCTTTTGCCAACAGTCTTGACACTCAACTCGATTTGGAGCGTGACACTCAAAACGAATTAGGGCATTCTGAAGATTTTCGGGAAGGCGTGTCTGCATTTTTTGAAAAGCGCAATCCGGTGTTCAAGGGGCGGTGATGAAAGATTTTGAGGACACACAAGCTCTTGCTGATGCGACGGCAAAGTCGATGTACGATCTGGACAGTACCGCAAAGCACATGGGAATGGATATAAAATCGATGCGACCGGGCGGCTGTGTCCTGACCCTGCGGGTAGAGGACTGGATGATCAACGGTCACGGCATTTGCCACGGCGGGATCATTTTCACTTTGGCGGATACCGCATTTGCCTATGCCTGTAATTCCCACAACCAACGGGTGGTTGCGCTGCACTGCAGTATCACTTTTCTTGCTCCGGGAAAAAGCGGAGAAACACTAAAAGCGACCGCCAAAGAAACTGCGAGAAACGGACGCAACGGCATTTATGACATAGAGGTTCAGAACGAAGTAGGAGACACCATTGCTCACTTCCGTGGTAATTCACGGACCATTTCCGGAACCGTACTTGAAAACTCGGGCTCTCCAAAATAAACCGAAAGAGATTCAAAATGAACCACAATTCGATAAACCTGCATCCCATTGAAACCGCGAGTAAGGACGAGTTGCAGTCTCTGCAGCTGGAGCGGATGCAGTGGACGCTTAGATGTGCTTACGAAAATGTTCCACATTACCGGAAGGCCTTTGATGATGCCGGAGTGCATCCGGACGATTGTTTGTCGCTGGCGGATTTGGCAAAGTTTCCGTTCACGACCAAGCAGGACCTGCGGGCGAACTATCCTTTCGGTATGTTCGCTGTGCCAAGAGAAGAAGTGCTGCGTATTCACGCCTCCAGCGGAACGACCGGCAAGCCGACTGTAGTCGGTTACACGCAAAAAGACGTGGACACCTGGGCTGAGGTTTGTGCCCGTTCGATTTGGGCCTCCGGAGGACGACCGGGGGATGTGGTTCACGTGGCCTACGGTTACGGCCTTTTCACTGGAGGACTTGGGGCGCATTACGGTGCGGAAAAGCTGGGCTGTACAGTTATTCCCGTTTCCGGTGGTATGACCGAACGGCAGGTGCAGTTGATTCAGGATTTTGAACCAAAAGTAATTATGGTTACACCATCTTATCTGCTGGTGCTGGCCGATGAATTTGTCAAACAGGGACTTTGCCCACGTAAATCGAGCCTGNAAGTGGGAATCTTCGGGGCAGAACCATGGACTAATAAAATGCGCAGTGAGATCGAACAGCTTTTCGACATGGATGCAGTGGACATCTACGGGCTTTCCGAGATAATCGGTCCCGGAGTCGCCAACGAGTGTGTCCGTGAGAAAGACGGGCTTTATGTTTGGGAGGATCACTTTTACCCGGAGGTAATTGATCCTGAAACCGGAGATGTTCTGCCGGACGGTGAAAAGGGTGAACTGGTGTTCACTTCACTGACAAAGGAGGCGTTTCCGGTGATTCGCTATCGTACTCGCGACCTCACACGGCTGCAGCCCGGCGGAAACCGCATCATGCGCCGCATGGAAAAGGTCACGGGCCGCTCTGATGATATGATGATTATCCGTGGCGTGAACGTTTTTCCGACGCAGATTGAGGAAATTTTATTGGAAGATTCGGTACTCTCTCCAAATTACCAGATCGAACTCACACGTGAAGATCGTCTGGATTTGATGACGCTGCTGATCGAACCCAAAGAATCAGGATTGAGCGATTCTGTGCTTCAGGAAAGCTCCGGACGTCTCAGCCAACAGGTTAAGAACCGTATCGGCGTCAGTGTGAAGGTACAAATGATGGCTGTGGGCGGAGTGGAACGTTCGATGGGCAAGGCTCGACGGATTGTGGACAAACGAACAAAAGATTAAATCATGACACAAAAATTCAAAAGCTACGCCTTAGAAAAATGGGTGGAAGGCGAAGGAACGGGACAAGTTGTTAAGCACGCCGTCACCGGAGAGTTTCTCGGGGAGGTCACAAGCCGGGGACTGGATTATCAGGCGATGCTAAACCATGCCCGCACCGTAGGCGGACCCGCCCTCCGGAAGACGACTTTTCATGAGCGGGCCCTGTTGCTAAAAAATATGGCAAAGTATCTAATGAGCAGCAAGGAAGAATTCTACACACTTTCCACGGCAACCGGAGCAACCAAAGCAGATTCGTGGGTTGACATTGAGGGCGGCATTGCTACCTTTTTCGCCTACTCCGGAATCGGCCGTCGTGAATTTCCAAATGAAACCTTCCATCTGGAAACCGATGTATCACCGCTTTCCAAGTCCGGAAGTTTTATCGGANGNCACATCTGCACTCCGCTNGANGGTGCAGCGGTTCATATCAATGCCTTCAATTTTCCATGCTGGGGAATGCTGGAAAAACTTGCAACGACTTTCCTTGCCGGAATGCCGGCAATCGTCAAGCCCGCCAGTCAAACCTGTTATCTCACTGAAAAAATGGTTGCAGTGATGATCGAATCTGGTTTGCTTCCAGAAGGTGCATTGCAGCTGATTTGCGGGTCTGTTGGCGATTTGTTTGACAATTTGGAAAGTCAGGATGTGGTCACGTTCACGGGATCAGCAACCACAGGACGCAAACTTAAGAGCCACCCCAACATTATCAAACAGGCAATCCGCTTCAACATGGAAGCTGACTCGCTCAACTGCATTATTCTCGGCTCGGACGTAACTGTGGAGATGGAGGAATTTACGATTTTCATCAAGGAAATCGTGCGTGAAATGACGGCCAAGGCCGGGCAGAAATGCACCGCCATCCGCCGCACGATTGTTCCGGAGGGCATGACGCAATCCGTAATCGACGCGCTCAAGCAGCGACTGGAAACGGTGCGGATTGGGCATCCGGATGGCGAGGGTGTACGCATGGGACCGTTGGCTGGACTGGATCAAGTTAAGGAAGTCCGTGAGCGTGTGGACGAACTTCGCCAAAATGCCGAACTGGTTTTCGGCGAGCGTGAAGAATTCGAAGTTGTGGACGCAGACCGCAACAAAGGCGCGTTTTACGAACCGACCCTGCTTTACTGTGCTGAACCGTTACATACCGATTCAGTTCACGAAATCGAAGCCTTTGGACCGGTCAACACCGTGATGCCCTATACCGATCTGGACGAAGCGATTCAACTTTCGGCCAAAGGCGGAGGAAGTTTGGTTGGTTCGGTGGTTACGGCAAATGATGCGATTGCACGCAAGCTTGTGCTCGGCATCGCTCCNCACCATGGGCGGGTACTGGTTTTAAACCGTGAAAGCGCCCCGGAATCCACCGGACACGGTTCACCGATGCCGACCCTCGTTCACGGTGGCCCCGGACGCGCCGGAGGCGGTGAGGAAATGGGCGGAGTCAGAGGCGTACTGCATTACATGCAGCGTACTGCGCTTCAGGGTTCACCGACAACTTTGAAGAACATCACCGGTGAGTGGACCAGAGGGGCAGAGCAGACGCAGGATAAAGTGCATCCTTTCCGCAAGTATTTTGAAGAGCTGGAAATCGGTGAAACTCTAGTAACACACCGTCGTACTGTCACGGAAGCGGATGTAGTAAATTTTGCGGCACTGAGCGGTGACTGGTTTTACGCACACGTTGATGAAGTCGCCGTACAGGAATCGCCCGTGTTCGAACGTCGAGTCGCGCATGGCTACTTCGTACTTTCCGCCGCCGCGGGTTTGTTTGTAGATCCGGCACCGGGACCGGTGCTGGCGAATTACGGTCTTGAAAACCTGCGCTTCACCCAGCCGGTTTATATTGGTGACACGATTCAAGCCAGACTGACCTGCAAAACCAAAACACCCAAAGCACCGCGTGAAGGCGAGATGCCGCAGGGTGTGGTGTCGTGGGCTGTGGAAGTGATTAATCAGATGGATGAAACGGTGGCTGTGTACACGATTCTTACTCTCGTGGCGCAAAAAACTGATGACAATGAAAAAACTACTAGTTTTATGGGTAATTTTCAAAACAATATTTCCTGAACCTTAACTTCTTGAAGCTGTATTTTCTCGTGACTTATTTGATTGCATTCAGATTTTACTGATCTCAAAACGATTTTATAACTGGATTGATCAGCTGACAAAAAGCTCGTTGGAATTATTAGTTGTGTTGATTGGTTTTTTCGTGTCATACAGGAGGTTCCAGCTACAGAATTTCGAGAATATTGACTGATGGCGTAGGCTTGACAACATTAGATTCTGAGTCTCATTTTAAATGTCAGACGATAAAACACTGCAAGTATCATTATGAATAAACATTCTTCCATAGCAAAGAATTTACGTGAACAACAAAACAATTATTTTTCAGGCAAAGACCATCATAACGATGAATTCATATTTGCCTGAAGCTACCCATGTGGCAGTTCGGGATGGGAAAATTCTTGGTGTCGGCTCTCTTGAGGATTTGCAAAAATGGGGAGAGTTTGAGTTGAATCAGCAATTTGCGGATAAGGTGTTGATGCCAGGGTTCGTCGAGGGGCACTGCCATGCTCCGGAGGGACAGATTTGGGACCACACCTACCTTGGCTTCTTCGGCCGCCGTGACCCGGAGGGCAATTGGCACTCCGAACTAAAGAACATGGACGAGGTGCTGGAACGGCTCCGGGAGGAGGACCGGAGCATGGAAGATCCGGAGGAACCGTTGTTTGCCTGGGGTTTCGATCCGATCTACTACCACTCCGAACGCATGACCGTGAAGCACCTGGATTCGGTCTCCACGAGTCGCATCATCATCATCATCCACGCCAGCGGACATCTCCTCAATGTCAACAGCCTTGTGCTGGAGCGAGCCGGGATTGACGCCTCAACTGAAGTTCAGGGTGTCTTCAAAGACGAGGACGGTAATCCCACTGGCGAGTTGATCTCAATGGCCACCCGCTACATGATCCAGAAAGTCGCTGGGACTCCCTTCTTCAATTCGATGGACGCTCGAGGGCTTCGTCGCTTCGCCACTGCCGCATGTAATGTGGGCGTGACCACCGCCACCGACTTGGCAGCAAGGTTTGACGAAGTAACCCTTCAGGCATATAGGGAGGTAACGGCAAAGGATGACTATCGCCTTCGCATCGCTCCGGCCATGCGCATTCAGGAAGTACCGATTCCGGAGGGCATAGCCCAGGTGCGCGAATTGAATGGGACCAATTCCGATAAGCTCCATTTCGGCCTCTGCAAGATCATTGCGGACGGCTCGATTCAAGGCTTCACGGCACGACTGAAGTGGCCTGGCTATTNCAATGGTAGTCCGGAGGGGGCGTGGTATTTGCCTCCGGAGACGCTGAAAAAGATAATCGACGCCTACCACGCCGAAGGCATGCATCTGCACATCCACACCAACGGTGACGAGGCGACAGAAGTGACCATCGGNGCNCTCGAAGCCGCGCTGACCCGCAATCCGCGAGCGGATCACCGTCACACCTTGCAGCACTGCCAGATGGCCGAGGAGGCGCACTTTCGGAGCATGGCCAAGCTGGGGATTTGCGCAAACCTCTTCTCCAACCACCTTTTCTACTGGGGCGATCAGCACTTGGAACTCACGATGGGACCGGATCGTGCCGCCCGCATGAACGCGACGGCGACCGCAAAACGGCATGGCATTCACTTTGGAATCCATTCCGATGCGCCTGTCACGCCGCTGGGACCGCTCTTCACGGCATGGTGCGCGGTCAACCGCAAGACCGCGTCCGGACGTACTCTTGGAGAACAAGAGAAAATTTCAGTGGCAGACGCGCTCCATGCCGTCACCACCGGCGCGGCCTACACGCTCAAGCTCGACCACCTTGTCGGCAGCATCGAATCCGGAAAATTCGCCGACTTCGCCGTGTTGGAGGATAATCCTTACGAAGTTGCACCGGAAAACCTAAAGGATGTTCAGGTCTGGGGCACCGTGGTCGGCGGAATGCCTTTTCAGGGGTTGTAAACAATATTTGGAAATGGAATGACAGAAACCACCAATCCTCCTGTCCCCTTCACCGTTATCGGAGGCTTTCTCGGTGCTGGGAAGACAACCCTGCTGAACAATCTACTCGCTGAGCCGTCCGGAGTACGCTACGCGGTTTTGGTCAATGATTTTGGGGAGTTGAATATTGACGAGTCACTCATCCGTGCCCATGATGGAGAGACACTTTCGCTGACTAACGGTTGTGTGTGCTGCAGTATCTCCGATGATTTCATTTCCACTATCATCAATTTGNTGCAGAGAGCGGAGGAATTTGATCAAATTGTGGTNGAAGCCAGCGGTGTCTCAGAGCCGGCANGCATTATGGATATTGCCCGCCTCGATCCTGATTTAATTCCCAACGGCACAATCGTACTTGTGGATGCAGCAGAGGTTCGCAGTCATTTTGAGGACCGCTATGTAGGAAGCGTGGTAATGGAACAGTTGAAAACTGCTGACTTGCTGATTGTCAACAAAACAGATTTGGTGGAAGAAGAAGAACTTTTCAGACTGGAAACCTGGCTTGAAGAGGTTGCGCCATCTGTGATACACCTGAAAACCTCTGGAGCTAAAGTCGCGCTGCCAGTGATTTTTGGGGAACTCCGTAACTCGGAATCTATCAGTAGCCTTTCTTCACAAAACAGACATACGCATTTTAGCAGCATCTCTCTTCAGGCTTCAATTCCTGCAGAACGAGCCGCTTTTGAGCATTGGAAAAACCANCTTCCTTCCAGCGTTATTCGGGGGAAAGGTATAGTCCGTTTCAAGAACAATCCGGAAATCGTTTGGATTTGGCAGAAGGTGGGCAGGAGCGAAACCTTAAAACAGATGAAATCAATCAAATTTTCCGGAATCTCCAAAGTCTCGTTAATAGGTACGGTGGAGATGCCTTCCGTTTCGCAAATTGGGTATCCGGAAGGATTCACTCTCCCTTATTGACACCTGTCAATTTTTCAGAAATTTCACGAACGCAAATCATTGCCAGCGAAATCACTAGCTGGAAATAAATTTATACCAAATGACAGGCCACCCGATGTCCAGTTTCTATCTTTCGGAGCGCAGGATTTTCGATTTTGCACCTTTCCTCCGCAAGGTGACAACGGGAGGCAAAACGGCATCCCGGAGGAGGATCGACTGGACTTGGAGGTTCACCGTAAATACCCAGTTTTCTGTCTCTGGGGTGATTTGGGTCTGCCGAAGGAACTGAGGCGAGTAAGCCTTTAGTGTAGGGATGCAGTGGATTTCGGAACAGAGAAATCCGGTCGGTATGCTCCACAATTTGTCCAGCGTACATCACCGCGATTTCGTCACACATGTGCTGCACAACTCCTAAATCATGGGAAATGAAAAGGTAAGACAATCCCATTTCCTGCTGAAGACGGCGCAGTAAATTCAGAATTTGCGCCTGCACCGCCACATCCAGCGCGGAAACCGGTTCATCGCAAATAATTAAGTCCGGATGGGTGGCAAGCGCCCGTGCTATGCCCAGGCGCTGACGTTGACCGCCGGAAAATTGATGCGGGAATAAATGCTCCTGCTCAACGCTCAAACCAACCAGTCCAAACAATTCAGAAACACGATTTTTGCGTTCGGTTTTTGTTCCCACATTTAGCCAGTCTAACGCTTCCCGCACAATTTTTCCGGCACGCCATCTTGGATTCAATGCGGAATATGGATCTTGAAAGATAAATTGCAGGTGGTTCCTATGGTTACGAAGGGCCTCCCCACGAAGTTCAAGAAACTCCTTCCCTTTCACTTTCACAGAACCACTGTTTGCAGGTACCAACCTTGTTACTGCCAGTGCGGTTGTGGATTTGCCGGAACCAGATTCGCCGACCAGGCCCAGGGTTTTCCCTTTCTGAAGTTGGAAGGAAACCCCATCTACTGCGTGAATATAACTCAGAGGAGCAAAAGGACGTTTACCCTTCATTGAGAAATGCACTACCAGATCTCTAACTTCCAGGACAAGAGGAGTGTCATTCATGGCAGAACCGCTTCGTTTTCCAGGTTTTCCAACCAACATATCGCCCGGTGTTCTGGTGAATGTATCCTTTCAGGAGGAAGATTATTGTGGCAGCGTGCATCGGCAAATTGGCAGCGAGGAGCAAACAAACAGGCTTCTTTCCCAAATTCCCTCATTGGAGGAACCATCCCGGTATTTCCAAAAGATCGTGCCGTTCCGGAGAAGTGATATCGATGAGATGTGGAACACAGGCAATTAATCCCTGGGTGTATGGATGCTGCGGGTTGGTGAGAATTTCCTTGACCGTTCCTTCCTCGAATTTGCGTCCGGCGTACATCACAACCGCCCGTTCAGCCATTTCAGCCACTGAACCCATGTCGTGTGTAATCAAAATGATAGCCGCTTCGGTTTCCTTTCCAACCGCCAGCATCAAATCAAATATCTGTGCCTGGACTGTGACATCCAGGGCCGTGGTGGGTTCGTCAGCAATCAAGATTTTTGGACGACAGGCAAGTGCCATAGCAATCATGACGCGTTGGCGCATGCCACCGGACAACTGATGGGGATAGTCGTTAATCCTCCGTGTCGGCAGAGGAATCTTAACCGCATCCAGCATTTCAATGGACTTTGACTTTGCTTGATGGCGCGTCAGGCCCTGGTGTCGTCGCAGGGTTTCGCCAATCTGATCACCTACGGTAAAAACTGGATTGAGCGAGGTCATGGGTTCCTGAAACACCATAGAGATGTCGTTGCCCCGAACTGCTCGCATTCGGGTATCGGTTGCTTGCAGCAGGTTTTCACCCTGCAGACTGATGGAACCGGCAGCGACTCGGCCAGGGGGTGATGGGATCAGCCCCATGATAGCCAGTGCTGTCATGCTTTTGCCACAGCCCGATTCGCCGACCAAGCTCAGCGTTTCACCCGGTGCTAAATCAAATGAGAGGTCATCGATGACAGGAACCGTGCCATCGCGGGTAGTGAACTCGACCGTGAGATTTTTGACAGATAGGAGTGGCGTCATACTAGCCTCAGCGGTTTCTGAGTTTGGGGTTCAACGCATCGTTCAGTCCGTCGCCGATTAGAGAGATCGACAGGACAGTCAGGAAAATCGCAAGCCCCGGATACATGATAGTGAAGCCATGCAGAAGGATGTAAGGCCTATTATTGCCCATGATTGCCCCCCAACTCATCACGTTGGCGTCGCTGAGGCCAAGGAAGCTCAAGCCCGCTTCGAAGAGAACCGCAAAACCAATCAGCAGTGCCGCATTCACCACGATTGGCGGAAGCGCGTTTGGGAGTATGACGCGGAAAATGAGGTTGGCATTGCTCGCACCACCAGAACGTGCCGCTGTTACGTACTCTAGTTCCCGGATTTTCAGAAACTCTGCCCGCGTGATCCGCGCCACACCAGTCCAACTGACGATACCGATGGCAAATGTGATCATGGGGAGCGAAGCACCAAACAAAGCCACCAGGACCATCGAGAACAGTAGCGTCGGCAGAACCTGAAAGAACTCGGTGATTCGCATCAGTATTTCTTCAACCCAGCCACGGTAGAAACCCGAAAGCGCCCCGAAAGTAATNCCTATAAAAACACTCAACAGTGCGGCCGCACAGCCCACCGCGAGGGTCGCCCTTCCTCCGTGAATGATCTGGGCCAGGAGATCACGCCCCAGATAATCGGTCCCCAGTAGGAACCCATTGACCCCAGGAGGACTGAACGGCGACCAGACCATTTCAAACGGGTCAGTTGGATAGAGCCAGGGCCCAGCCAGGGAAACCACGACGATGATAAGGAACATTGCCAGTCCGCTGAGAGCGGCCCGGTTTCCTGCAAACATCCGAGAAGTTTCTATCAAGGGGTGCTCTACACGA
>JGI26063J44948_1000216_pt1 | contig 14310 bp, 13 predicted proteins | sample MarorgKNORR_S2LV_4_FD_44948 | JGI IMG/M metagenome (IMG submission 44948) | reverse complement strand
GGAATTAACCCTTTTAAAAACAGATAAGCCCAATTGGAAAGACCAGCAAGCGCTGAAAGAAACTCTGGAATCGGTTCAAGATAAATTAACTGATTATGAAGCGTTGTCAGAACAATTGGAAGCATTGAATAATACCGGTGAAAAACATCAATTATTTTCAGACAACTTGATGGAAAAATTCAAAGATTTGCAAAAATTAATTGAAGATATTTTTCCACCGGAAATGCTTCAGAACATGGATTGGATGCATCAGGCACTTGAAAATATGAATTCAAAAGATTTGCTTAGTGCTTTAGAAAACCTATCAAATAATTTGGAGCAAATCGAACAGGAATTGGATCGATTTCTAGATATATTTAAACGGGTAAAAGCAGAGCAGCAAGTAGATGAATTGCGAAAACGAATCCAGCAATTGGTCGAGAATCAAGATAATATTGATGAACAAATCAGACGGACAACACGCCAAACGGACCCTTCGATTTTTGATCGATTAAGTCTGGAGGAAAAAATGAGCCAGAACGAATTGGATGATATTCTGGATGCCATGAATGCTGCTGCAAAAGACGTAAAGGACTTTAGCCGAAAGACGGCCAAAAGTTTGGAAGATTTATCTGATTCAGAACAAGCTCAATCTTCTGAAAACCATTTAAATGAAACTGTTCAAAGTCTAAAAAAACAAAACTCCTATTCGGCAATGGATCATAGTTACGCCGGCCTTCAATCATTAGAATCTATGGAATTGTCCATGGAAAATATTTTAAANNATTTTCAAAGGGAAACAACCCNGGACATGGCCCGTAAATTCAGATCTATTTTGCGTGATGTCCTCACCCTTTCNAAAGCTCAAGAATCTTTGAAAAATGAGACAGGAGATATTCCCAGAAATTCCCCCCGATTGGGCGATTTAGCTGGAAACCAGCAAATGCTTCAAGACCAACTGTCCCAAACGATGAACAATACGATGACCTTATCACGAGAAACATTTATGGTTTCTCCGGATATGGGCCGGAAACTGGGGATGGCCTATGCTCAAATGGAAACTTCTAAGGGAAAACTGGCTGAGCGGAATGGTAGCGCGTCTTTAGGGAATCAAGGACAGGCAATGGCTGCGTTAAATGAAGGTGCAAAAACGATTATTCAAACGATTAAACAAATGCAGGAAGGTGGCTCTGCCAGCGGTTATGAAGCATTCTTGAAACGCATGGAAGAAATGGCGGGACAACAACAGGGGATTAATAACCAGGGGATGCAATTAGCACTCGGTCAAATGGCATCTTCCATGCAGGAAGGGCTGATGCAGCAAATGTTAGCTCAACAGCAAGGTGTTCGGAAGTCGCTCCAACAAATGATGGATGAAATGGAACAAGCTGGAGAACAAGGATTAGGAGATTTATCAGGCATTGCCAATGAAATGGACCAAGTCATCAAGGATTTAGAGCGAAAACAGTTTAACCGGCAAACATCAGACCGTCAGCAACGGATTTTATCTCGTATGATTGACAGCCAAAAATCAATGACACAACGGGGGTTTGAAGAGGAAAGAAAATCAGAAACAGCCACACAGGTTGTATTCGCCGGGCCTTCGGGATTACCCCAAGATTTGGGACAGAGACAATCGCTCATTATGAATGCCATGAACCATGCTTTAAAGTCGGGGTATTCCCGTGATTATCAAAAAATGATCCGACGCTATTTCAATGCACTTAGTGAGGCGGAAGCAGTCATTATGCCTGATACAAGTACCTCAATTCAAATAGAAGGAATCAACCCTTGAAGCATCTTTGGCCTTTGTTGATAATCGTCCAATTAACTGCCCAAATTGAGGTACTCCCGGAAGGACAAGCGGCATTTGTCCAAGCCATGGCTATGGAACAGGTCGGGCAATTTGGATGGGGCAATCCAAATATATAATCAAATATTAAACGGCGACCCTAACAACCAGCCGGCCTATTTTCAATTAAAAAATATTTATTCTAAAACCGGGGATCCAGCTGCAGGAATTCCATTGATTAAAAATTGGCTGAAAAATCATCCCGAAGATCTCCAATCTGAATTAACACTTGGGGAGTTTTATTTTCGCAATCAAGAGCAGGAGAAAGCGTTGGAAATCTGGCGCCATTTTAGAAAAACTAAATTAACCAATCAGACCACTTATCGGCTCTTGTTCCACACCTATATTCGATTTGGTCAAACGGAAGCCATGGAATCTCTCGTCCGTGATGGAAGAGACCAATTTAACGAACCTCATTTCTTAGCCATTGACTTGGCAAATTATTATCAATCCCGACAAACATACGACCGATCTTTAAGAGAATATTTGACCTTAATTCGGCATCAAAAACAATATTTGAGATATGCGACTGACCGTATTTTACTCATGAGCGATGATTCAACAACCCATGCATTGATTGACTCCACCCTGTTGTCTGCGTCAGCAATCATTCCAGAAGTAAAAATAATATCAGCGGGATTTTATTATAAAACTGGACAGTTTCAAAAGGCGCTGGATCAACATGAAAAAATGGGTGTAAATAATCCGGGTGATTCAAAACGATGGCTGGTTTTTTCTGAAAACCTTATGAAAGAAAAACAATATGAATTGTCCATTCGCGCTTATCATTACTTTCTACAACATATGACTCAAAAAGACCCTTCCATATTGGGCAAAACTTTATTGGGTTTAGGACAAGCATACGAAAATCAAATTATTCAGAACCAAACGAAATTACAATTTGTGAAATGGTACCCTGACAATGAATTTTTTCAACCCATTCGAGTAAAAACACCTAATATCTTGGATGATCCATTGGCCAATACAATAGAACATTATCAATCCATTCTGGTTTTACTCCCACCATCACAACCAACCGCCACTGTGCATTTTCGTTTAGGGGAAATCCAATTAAATTTTCTGCAGGATATGGGTGGTGCAAAGATTTCCTACGAAACAGCACTTGCATCTCTTCCCAATGTAGATCTTACCAAAAAAATCCAAACCCGAATCGGTGATTTATTATTGTCTACCGGCCAATATGCTAAGGCCATTGAATATTTTAATCAGAGTTCAACCTTAAATAATATTGATACATATACCATTAGGTACTTGAATAGTCTATTATTTAATCGGAATATTAAGCAGCCGTTGGCCTTTCTGGATTCTACTATTTATTCTATGGACCCAAACCATCAATTTTTTAATGACTTGATGGAAATACATGATTTAATTACCCATTATTATTCAGACGGAACCCGAGACGATCGAATGGCGTTTGAATCATTTTTCCAGGGAGAGGCATTGGTCAGACAGTTTAAAATACAGGAAGCTATTGAAACATTCGATTATATCAGTCAGCGTCACCCCGACGCATTAATTACACCTCTTTCCACATTAAGAAAGGCACTTTTATTATTAGAATTTGATCAACCAGAGTCTGCCCTTTCTGCTGCTTTATCTATAGAAAATACTTCCCTCAAAGATCGAAGCCTGGCATTAGCGGGAGAAATTGAAGAACGGTTTTTAGGAAATCCCAAGAATGCATTGAGTCATTATCATCGAATTTTATCTGAATGCAAATCATCCCTTTTGGTTGAACCGATACGCCTCCACATTCGAAAATTATCCAAACCACAGGAGAGTTAATTGAGACCTTTCATCCCAACTATTTTGCTACTTATTCAATTTGGCTTTAGTCAAAAAATACTCATCCCAATGGATCAAGCACAAAAAGATCATTTGAAAGCCTATGGAACTGCATATTGGATCTTGAATGAGAATATTAATGTTGAATGGATTTTGAATTATCGAGGGGGTACATTTTTGATTGATAGTTATCCAGACGTTGAGCAGGAATGTCGTGTCCGTGGTGTATCTTATGAGGTTATTGGCGCAGAACAAATATTGGCTATTTATAATGAGGTAGAAGTCAATAATATGGATATAGTCCTGCTAGAAAAGGCACCCAAAATTGCCATTTATACCCCACCGGGAAAACAACCCTGGGATGATGCGGTAACTTTGGCCCTTACCTATGCAGAAATCCCCTATGAAACACTTTGGGACGAAGAAGTCTTTAATGGCACATTAGGTCAATATGATTGGCTTCACTTGCACCATGAGGATTTCACCGGACAATATGGAAAATTCTATCGAAATTATCACACGGCGGCGTGGTATATTGATCAGAAACAACAATTTGAATCCATGGCACAAAAGCTAGGTTACCATTCTGTCCATGCCCAGAAAAAGGCCTTGGCCCAGATGATTAAAAATTATGTGGCCAATGGGGGGTTCCTTTTTGCCATGTGCTCTGCCACGGATTCATTTGATATTGCGCTGGCAGCGATAAACGTGGATGCAGCCCATTCTGTTTATGATGATACCCCCATCGAGAAAAATGCGGTCGATAAAATGGATTTTAACCAAACCCTGGCTTTCACCAATTTCATCATTAACCCTGACCCAATGGTATATGAATATTCTGACATTGATTATCCGCCTAGTGATAATCCAATCGTCCGCGGTGCTGAAGCCGATTATTTTACCCTGTTTGAATTTTCTGCAAAATATGACCCTGTACCAACGATGTTGACCCAAAATCATGTGACTATTGTCAAAGGATTTATGGGACAAACCACTGGGTTCAATCGCGATAATATTAAAAAACATGTGTTAATTATGGGAGAAGACACCACAACTCCACAAGTGAAATATCTTCATGGCAATCTAGGGCAGGGAACCTTTACTTTTTTAGGCGGTCATGATCCAGAGGATTATCAGCATTTTGTGGGCGATCCTCAAACAGATCTTTCTCTTCACAAAAACTCTCCCGGATATCGCCTTATCTTGAATAACGTTCTTTTCCCTGCGGCCCGTAAAAAGGAACGAAAAACTTAGCATGGATCTGCAAATGGTTACTGGAGATTTGGAAAGTGCCATTATGGTTTCTACCAAAATACCTGAGTTTGATTTGCCTTACAACATAGAGGAATATAACAAACGATTGGATGAATCTGAATTGGTCTTAACTGCTGAATTGGATGGTCATCCCGTTGGGTTTAAGGTGGGATATGATCGTTTTAAGGATGGATCATTTTATTCCTGGATGGGGGGAGTCATACCAAATTATCGAGGCCGGGGAATTGCGTCCAATTTGGCTGATGTTCAGGAAGATTGGGCCAAATCAAATGGATATACATCCATCAAATTAAAAACCCGAAATAAACATGAAGCGATGATTGCATTTGCCATTGACCGGGGATTTGATATCATTGATTCAGAACCCAATGATGATATCCGAGAAATGAGAATCTGGATGGAGAAAAAATTATAGCCGCGAAGTGCGCGAAGAAACACTAAAATATATTCCCAATTCGTGGTTCTTAGCAAACATAATGACAAAATATTATGTGGATACAAAAAGAAATATCATTAAATCCGAGACAAAGAGGGTTTCACCTGATCACAGATGAAGTGCTGAAACACTTGCCTGAAGTCCAAGAAATTGAAGTTGGAACCATGCAGGTTTTTATCAAACATACATCCGCTTCACTGACCATTAATGAAGATGCCGATCCGACGGTCCGAGACGACTTTGAATCGCACTTTAACCAAATGGTACCGGAAAATGCGCCATATTACCAGCACACTTTTGAAGGGCCTGATGATATGCCAGCTCATTTAAAATCATCGATTTTGGGTTCTTCGGTGAGCATCCCAATCACAGATGGAAAACTTAATTTGGGGACATGGCAGGGGATATATTTATGTGAGCACAGAAACCGTGGGGGAAGCCGAAAATTGGTGGTGACAATTCAAGGGAAATGAATGATTCAAAAAACCTAGTCCTTTGGGCCGCAGGTCATATTCGCTGGAACAGCAATATCAAATAGACGCGGGTAGGGACGGTCTTTTCTTTTTTCTTTTTCTATAAACTCTTCTTCTTTTATCCCATCGCCTACATTTGGATTCCATCTTCGCTCTTCTCCAATCGTTGAGACTGTTAGTCCTTCATAATTATGGGCTGGATAAACCAATGTGTCATCTGGATAGGTAAACAGTTTATTTTTACAACTATTGAATGTATCCGCTGCTGAACCACCTTGAAAGTCCGTTCTTCCCGTACCACCAATAAATAGTGTATCCCCGGTAAATAACATATTATCTATATAATATGTGGTGCTTCCTTTTGTGTGCCCTGGCGTATGGATAGCTGTGATCCACTCTGTTCCTAATTTTATTTGATCACCATCATCCAATAAAACATCAGCAACCTGTACCCCAGATTTAGAACCCATATAAATCTTAACACCCAAAGAATTTCTTATTTTGTTTGCGGCTGTAATATGATCAGCATGCACATGGGTTTCCAAAATACCAACAAGGTTAAGCCCTAATTTTTTGAGGAGGATTGTATCTCTCAAAAAGTTTTCTAAAACAGGATCAACAATGACAGCTTCTTTTGATTCAACCTCAAAAATCAAGTAAGTATAGGTCCAAGTATCTTGATCAAATAATTGACGCGTTTTAATCATCCTATATTCTTTCCATAACCTTACAATTCGTAAAAATTAATTATAGAGGTTTGCAAAATAATTACTCGTTTTGTTTGGCTTCATTCCAAATGGCATCCATTTCCTCCAAGGATGAATCTTCTACCATTTTGCCTCTTTTTTTCAATTCTGCTTCCACTTGAGAAAAACGGTCGGTGAATTTCTTATTCGTCCTCCGCAGAGCATCTTCAGCCGGGATATCCAAGAATCGGGCCAGATTTACAACAGAAAACAATACGTCTCCAATTTCTTCAGCAATATGTTCTTTCGCGTTATTGGATTGCGCTTCTTTTAATTCCAAAATTTCTTCATGAATTTTATCCCAAACCTGTTCCACCTTATCCCAATCAAACCCGGCATAACTGGCTTTTTGCTGAAGTCTCTGGGCTCGGATCAACGCGGGTAACGTTTTGGGCACACCATCTAACCGTGATTTCCGATTTTTTTCTTTATGTTTTTCTGCTTCCCAATTCTGTTTGGCATGAAATGCTTTATCTGCCTTGGCATCTCCAAAAACATGTGGGTGCCTACGAACCAGTTTTTCATTTACATTGTCCAATGAATCATTGATGTTAAAATGTCCATTTTCTTCTGCAAGCACCGCTTGGAATATGACATGAAGCAATATATCACCTAATTCTTCTTTCAGTTCAAACCAATTTTCATTATCTACGCTTTCTATCACTTCATAGGCTTCTTCCAAAAAATAGGGCAGTAAGGATGCGTTGGTCTGCTCACGGTCCCAAGGACATCCATCCGGCGCTTTTAAGCGCTTAACAATTTTGATCAGTTCTTCAAATTTTTCCTGAACTGCGTTACTCATCTATTAAATTTTCCCATTTGCAATGCTGTAAATATTCATCTTCTTTTCCTTCATAACTTTTTTATCAACCGTTGTTTGGTCATCATAATTCAATAGATGCAAGCCACCATGAATAATCAATCTTCCTATTTCTTTCGCAAAAGGTTCGTTAAATTTATTTGCATTTTCTTTGGCTCTGGGAATACTGATATAAATTTCACCCTCCACCACTTCCTCCTCATAATCGTTCATTCGAAATGCAATGACATCGGTCCATTGATTTTTATTGAAAAATTCTTTTTTTAGTCCACTTAATAATTCATCGGAACCAAATATGAACGAAATGCTTGCATCCTGAATTCCTTCTGACTCCAAAACATTTTTTATAATTAAAATAACAGCTGATTTGTTCAGACCCTCAAGTATGGGGTCTATTTCAACTTTTATTGATATCAAGCTTTGGCAACCTCTTGAGATTTGTCACCATTGTTGTCATCTGGATATTCAATACGAATATGGTAGATTCCTCTTAACACCGGCAAAAGACCTGTGGTGCCATCTACATTCCCCTTAATTCGGGTGAGTTCATCCATGGTGAGGGGACATTCAGACAATTGACCGGCATTGATTCTCATATCGACGATTTTATCAATCATTTCCTCAATCTTCATGATATCCGGTTTTTTGATTGACCGAACGGCCGCTTCAACAGCTTCACAAATCATAAGGATACCCGTTTCTTTTGAATTGGGTTTTGGGCCGGGATACTGAAATTGTTTTTCATTCACTTTCCCATCACCAGCCTCTTCTAAGGCTTTTCGATAAAAATATTCAACCCTCGTGGTGCCGTGGTGCATGGGAATAAAATCACTCACAATATTTGGCAGGCCGTATTCTTTTGCCAGATTTAATCCTTCTGTTACATGGTTTTTAATTATTTTTGCACTCATAACCGGTGTAAGAGAATCATGTTTGTTTTTGCCACTATACTGGTTTTCGATAAAATATTCGGGACGTGCCATTTTACCCAAATCATGGTAATAAGCACCGACGCGACATAAGAGAGAATTGGCTCCAATGGCATCGGCACATGCTTCTGCCAAATTCCCAACAACAATGCTATGGTTAAACGTGCCGTTGGCTTCATGCTGAAGCCTTTTTAGGAGTGGGTGCTGAAAATCAAGCAACTCAATCAGCGTCAGGTTCGTGGTAATACTAAAAGATACTTCCAATATGCCAATCAGTCCATAGGTCACTATGGGTGACAATACTGCCACTACACCCAAATTCATCATATCATATCCCATTATTGGCAAAGGATGCCCCTTAAATAATCCCTGACTAACAATGGCCAAAGCACTACTCCCAACCAATGCAAAAATTGCTGTAAAAAGTTGGCTACGGCGGCGAAGTTGGCGAACGGCGAAAATCCCTACGGAAGATGTGAACATAGACGTAACCATAAATTCAACATTGTTCCCGATAAGAATTGCCACGAGTAAGATGATGGAGGTGATTCCCATAAACCCAATCCGAGCGTCAAACATGATCGTAAGCACCATAGCCGCCACTGTAATTGGGATTAAATATTCCGATAATTCCAGCTTTTGGGTAAATAAATATGCAAGGCCAACTTCAATTGTAAATATGAGTGCGAGCAGCAGCACCATTTTCCAATCTTCAAAAATGGTTGTCCGGTAGGTGAGAAGGAAGGTAAAAAAGAATGAAATAATTATGCCAATAACTAAAATTCGTCCTAAATAGGATAGCGCTACATCAAGGCCTTTTTCTTCTCGAGCCTTGATATCTATGGCAACAGACAATGAATGAAGTTTTTGTAAATCATCCGCTGTAATCCGTGTATTGGCATCCACAATTCTTTCATTTTTCAGAATAATCCCTTTATTTCTCGGTACACGATCCTGCCTGGCCTTTTGTCTCCGTTCGGTGGTTTCGCGATCAAAAATTATATTGGGCTTCATAAATTCTATAATTAGGGAATAACCCAAATCTCTGCGAACATCCCCTTCATCAGAAAATATATTGGTCACTTCTACTCTCGCCTTTGTCCAGGCATTTTGTAAGTCGTTATAAGTGCCTGGCTCCGTTAATTCCGGTGCTTCATTATTTCCAATATTGACAGCCACCTTATGACTGACAATTTCTGATATTCCAATATCATAGATACCCTCAGCCCACCGGTTCCTGGAAATTTGGATAATATCATTCTCCAATTTTTCTAAATCAATCCTAGACGTATCCTGTGGGTTTGATAAAAAAACATTCTCCCATTTTTCATTATTAGAAGCAAATGGGAATTCCCCGTTAATTCGTGCCATTAAAATATCTAAAGCAGCACTATCAGATTGAAATACAATTCTGGCCGCATCATATTGATCTGAAAATCGGTTTCTATAGAGTGAATCTTGAGAATCAGACAATTTTTTATTCGCGTTTTGAATCGATTTCACTAAGTTAAAATATTCCCCAACACCTACTACTTGATCATCAACAACTTCCTGAGAGCGGGAAAATAAAAATGACTCCGATTTTATCGCTTCATCCAAATCTGATTGGAGTTCAATCGCGGTTTTTAAAATGGGGAAATTAAATGGGGCGACGACCTCTTCTCTGGCTACATCATTCAATTGATAAGAATAAATCAATGCCTTTCCCTGTGGAAAAAATAAGGATAGGATGGCAATCACCACCAATAAAATGGCAATTTGACGCCAATAATGATTCAAAATACTCCATATTTGATCCGTTAAAGAAGGCTTATTGGGGATACGTACCATTACATCGCCTTGACGGAATTAACAATATTTTTTGAAATGATGAGGCGCTGGATTTCGCTGGTTCCTTCACCGATCTCAAGGATTTTGGCATCCCGAAAATACCGTTCAACATCATACTCTTTTACGTAGCCATATCCACCATGGATCTGAATAGCTTCGGTTGTGGTTCGCATGGCAGTTTCACTGGCAAATAATTTCGCCATGGCTGCTTCTTTTTGTATATCCAACCCTTGATCCTTCATCCATGCGGCGTGAAATGTGAGCAATTTTGCTGCTTCTATTTCTGTGGCCATGTCAGCCAATTTATTGCCAATAGCTTGAAATTTATGTATTACTTTTCCAAAGGCTTTTCTTTCTGCTGCATATTTTAATGCGCGCTCATAGGCACCCAGCGCTGTACCAACTGAAAGGGCGGCAATAGAAATTCTTCCCCCGGTTAATGTTTTCAGGAATGTTTTAAAGCCTATTCCCGGGGTACCCAGCATATTTTTTGCTGGGACAGCCATATCTTCGAAGAAAATCTGGCGTGTATCACTGGCACACCATCCCATTTTCTTTTCTTTGGGATTAATAATCAAACCCGGTGTGTTGGTTTCAATAATAAAGGCCCCAATTCCCTTATCTTCATCTCCCTCAATCACCCGTGCGGTTAAATTTAGAATTCCCGCCTCTCCCACATTTGTGATAAAAATTTTACCGCCATTGAGAATATATTCATCCCCTTTTTTTACAGCGGTAGTTTTGGTGGCCCCAGCATCACTCCCAGCATCCGGTTCGGTAAGCCCAAAAGCACCAATCATTTCTCCGGAAGCCAGTGGTGGTACGAATTTTTTCTTTTGTTCCTCGGATCCTGCTATAACAATCGGCATTGTCCCTAGAGACGTATGTGCCGCCATGGTGATAGCAACCGATGCGTCGGCTCTGGCCAGTTCCATGACTGTAGCCGCATAGGCGACCGTATCCATTCCAGCACCACCTAATGATTCTGGGATGGGAATCCCCATAAGACCCAACTCAGCCATTTGATGGACTAAATTTTTGGGAAATTCGCCTGTTGCGTCTAATTCTCTTGCCACAGGTGTGATTTCGTTATCTGCAAAGTCACGGACCATTTCCACCAGCATGGTATGCTCATCTGTAAAAAATAATGTATCCATTTTTCTCTTATTAATTAAATTGAAATTTAAATAGTTAAGGTGTTTTCCATCAATTGAACCTTACCAGCGAATGGCTGCAGAAGCCCATGTATATCCGGCCCCAAAAGCGGCTAAAATAATATGATCTCCTTTTTGGATTTTTCCTTCTTGATGTGCTTCTGTTAAGGCAATCGGTATGGACGCAGCAGTAGTATTCCCATATTTATGAATATTGCTGTATACACGATCCATGCCAATTCCCATCCGTTTCGCCACGGCTTGGCTAATCCTGTTATTGGCCTGATGAGGTATAATTAATTTTATATCTTCCATTGTCAGACCATTTTCATCCATGGCTTCCTGAATGACCTCCGGAAATCGTTTCACGGCATTCCGAAATACTTCCCGACCATTCATCTTGGGGGATAATCGACCATGGGCAATGGCTTGTTTATTATGAATCCAAACGCCGGGAGCGGAACCGGGCCCTTCCATCCAAAGGTTTTTCATATCCTTCCCTTGGCAATGGAGATGTGTCGAAAGAATTCGCTGTCATCATTACTGGTTTGAATAATGGCTGCGCCAGCGCCATCCCCAAAAAGAACGGCAATATCCCGGCCTCGTGTCGTTTTGTCAATCAACTTTGTTTGTGTTTCTGCTCCAACGATTAGGGCTGTTTTTGCCATACCACTGCGTATAAATTGGTCTCCCACAGAAAGACAGTATACAAAAGCAGAGCAAGCTGCTTTAATATCAAATGCAGCTATATTCCGGAGATTAAGTTTATCTTGAAGTTGCGCGCTGACTCCAGGGAAAAAATAATCTGAGGACAAGGTTCCTACAATCACAAGGTCTATATCTTCTGAAGATACGCCAGCCATTTCCATGGCTTTTTTTGATGCACTAATCGCCAAATCTGATGTGGCTAAATCTTCGGTAGCCCACCTTCTTTCCTTTATACCAGATCGTTTTGAATCCATTCATCAGAGGTTTCCATTATTTCCTCTAAATCGGCATTCTTAACCACATTCTCGGGAACTTCAAAACCTAAACCGGTAATTTTACTTTTATGCATAGAATCCTATCATATTAATCAGAAAGTTGAATGTCCCTGACATTCAACTGAATATTTGATTGGCCCTGCCACTGATTTACCTCAACTACGTAGGCTATATCCACAGGAACACCTCGAATCAAATCCTCATAATGGGAAGATAATTTGAACCCAACAGCAGGATAATTCCTACCATTTTGACTGACGATAAAACGGATATGTTCTCCATTCCCCATGAGTCGCGGCTGGCCAGAGATTGATAAATTTCTACTCACAAATTTTGGGCGCATGTTTCCTGGTCCAAAAGGGCCTAATTTTTCTAAAAATCGCATAAAGCGAGAATTGATATCGGTTAAGGCCATTTCGCCATCAATACTGATAGCGGGTATCAAATCATCATTGGTCAGTATTTTATTCACATTTCTTAAAAATAATGATTTAAAATTTTCAAACTTATCCTCACGTACTGTCAACCCAGCCGCCATGGGATGGCCACCGTAACCTTCAAGAAATTTAGCGGCATAGGAAAGTGCTTCATACAAATCGAGGTTGGGAATACTCCGTGCTGATCCTTTTCCAATTCCTTCCTTATCAAATGCTATCACAATTGCAGGACGGGAAAATTCATCCTTGATACGGGAAGCCACAATACCTACCACACCGGGGTGCCACCCTTTGGAGCCAATGATCACCACCTTGTTATTCTCCAAATCCACCTGAGAATGGACGAGGCGAATGGCATCATTCACGATATCCTCCTGGATGAGTTGGCGACGTTTATTTTCCCGGACTAAGATTGAAGCTAATTCTTCTGCTCGCGTTTTATCAGAAGTGGTCAGTAATTCAACTGTACGATTTGCATCTCCCATTCGGCCTGCAGCATTGATCTTTGGGGCCAAGCCAAAAACCAGTTTTCCCACATTAAGGGATTCCCCCACCAATCCTGTTTGAACTAATAATTGATGAATTCCAGGACTTTTAGACTCTTCTAATTGATCCAAGCCCCCATGAACCAAGACTCTATTTTCATCCAAAATTGGCACCATATCCGCCGATGTGGCCAGGGCAACCAAATCCAAATAATTCAACCCAACGTTTTGACCAATTCCGCTTTTTTCTGAAAGCGCAGAAATTAATTTAAACGCGACACCACACCCGCACAGACCTTTGAAGGGATACTCACAACCTTTTTGTTTCGGATTGAGGACTGCATAGGCATTGGGCAGTTTTTTATCGGGTATATGGTGATCGGTAATAATAATATCAACCCCATGCTCATTCGCATAATCTACTGGCTGAAACGCATTGATACCACAATCACAGGTAATGAGCAAATCGGCACCGATAGAATGTGCGTAATCAATTCCGCCAGAGGATAATCCATATCCTTCTTTTTCTCTATGGGGAATATAATATTCAACTATTGCATTGAGATCTTTTAGACCTAAATATAGTAAAGAGGCGCCGGTGGTTCCATCCACATCATAGTCCCCAAAAATCAATATTGGTTTTTGATTTTGAATGTTCTTGGAAATACGGTCAACGGCGATATCCATATTTTTCATCATGAAAGGGTCATGGAGTTGATCATTGGAGGGATTGAAAAAGTTATGAGAAGATTTTAAGGATTCAATCCCCCGATTGGCCAACACTTTTGCAATAATTTCGGAGGTGTTAAATTCTTTTTTTAAAGAAGCGACATGGTCTTCGGATGGTTGTTTAATCTTCCAGCGCATGGCCTTTTAATATATAAGGATTTTTAGTATTTAACACACATTATTCGCTACACGATTGGAATGTACGTTGTATTACCCCAGTACAGTTGTTTCTCCTTGTAGGACGACAAAGACTGGATTGTGGACTCTTTATGGGCTAAAGCCCCGTATTTTGGATTTCCAACCCCAACCTACATTTACATCTACACTTTGTTACGATGTACAAGGCATTACGGAGGGCAAGCTTTGACAAGGG
>JGI26063J44948_1000212_pt1 | contig 14419 bp, 16 predicted proteins | sample MarorgKNORR_S2LV_4_FD_44948 | JGI IMG/M metagenome (IMG submission 44948) | reverse complement strand
CAAAATATGAGAATTATATATTTTATAATAATTATATTTATATTTTCATTATGTGCTCAAGCTAAAGAAACAAACAATATATTAAATAAAAAGGAAATTGTAATTCTTGGATTAACTTTGGTAAATCCAGCAATATCAATCGGAACTATAGTATCCAACACAACTACTTTTCAAAAAATTATATCTATGGCAAACATTGTTTATACAAATAGAAAAGGACATTCTATTGCTGAGACAGCCATCTCACAAAGTACAAATAAAAATTGCTTGATTGAAAATATAAGAACTAAGAAAGATTTTTGTATTTGATATAGATCAAGTATTCACTATTTTATCATTAGAAAAGATGTCTATAAGAAAACAAAGAGAATTAATAATATAAAAATAATTGAATTAACCTTAATAATAACTATTTAAAGATTATATATGAATAATTTTCTTGAATCTATTATCAAGCGAGATCCAGCCGCAAGAAATAAAATTAATGTAATTTTAGCATATCCGGGTGTAAAAGCTGTATTTTTTCATTTTATAGCTCATAAATTATGGGAATTAAAAATTTATCTTATTGCTAGGATAATTTCTCAATTTAGTCGCTTTTTGACAGGTATTGAAATCCACCCAGCCGCCAAAATAGGAAAAAACCTTTTTATCGATCATGGAATGGGTGTAGTTATAGGTGAGACTTCAGAAATATCAGACAATGTTACTATTTATCACGGAGTTACTCTTGGCGGAATATCTCCAGCTGAAAACTCGAAGGAACAAGTAAATGTTAAGCGGCATCCAACTATTAAGGATAATTGTATTATTGGTTCTGGCGCACAAATTCTTGGCCCTGTTGTCTTAGAAAAGAATGCTCGGATAGGAGCAAATACCGTCATTCTAAAAAATGTACCTGAAAATGGAACTATGATTGGCAACCCTGCTAGAAACATTAATAAAAATCAAAAAATAGATGAAAATTTTAAACCATACGGTGTTGATGTTAAAAGCAACACTCAAGACTAATTGTGAATTCAATTTATAATAATTTTATTGAAGCTATAGGTAACACACCTTTAATAAGATTAAACGGTCCTTCAAAAGAAACTGGCTGCAATATTTTTGGAAAAGCTGAATTTCTTAACCCTGGTGGCTCAGTTAAAGACAGGGCAGCTTTAGCAATAATTAAAGAAGCTGAAGAAAAAAATATTATTAAAAAAGGAGGAACAATTGTTGAAGGAACGGCTGGGAATACAGGAATAGGATTAACTCTAATTGCTAATTCAAAAGGATATAAATCTATTATTGTAATGCCTGAAACCCAAACGAAAGAGAAAATTGATACACTCAGATCAATTGGAGCAGATTTAAGATTAGTTCCAGCTAAACCATATAAAGATCCGGATAACTATATAAAGTTTTCTGAAAAATTAGCTAAGGAAATTTACAAAAAAAATAACGGTAATACTATATGGGCAAATCAGTTTGATAATACAGCAAACTTAAATGGACATTACAATAATACTGGTAAAGAAATTTGGAATCAAACAAAAGGCAAAATAGATGGTTTCATTTGTTCTTCTGGCACTGGAGGCACTATTGCAGGTGTAGGAAAAGCCTTAAAAGAAAAAAATAATAAAGTTAAAATTTATTTATCTGATCCTAAAGGTTCTGCTCTTTATAATTTTATTAAATTTAACGAACTTAAGATCGAGGGTAATTCAATTACCGAAGGAATTGGAAATTCTAGAATCACTGCCAATTTTAAAGAAGCTCCTATTGACGNTGCTTACAGTATAAATGANCACGAAGCTTTAACAGAAATTTATAAATTAATAGAAAATGAAGGATTATGTTTAGGGACAAGTAGTGGCATCAATATTGTCGGAGCGATAAAATTAGCTAAAGAATTAGGTCCTGGAAAAACAATCGTCACTGTACTTTGTGACAAATCAGATAGGTACCATAGCAAATTGTTCAACAAGGAATTTTTAATAAAAAATAACTTGCCAATTCCTAACTGGCTTTAATGAATTGTTTTAAGTTTGGTTTTGTATAATTGGAACCTTTCATAACCTTGCCATGTTCATTGTATATTGGTTTGCCNTCTTCACCTAACTTACTCATATTGGAACGTTGGACTTCGGCAAAACACAGATCCAAATTTATGCCAAAAGAATGCCCTGCTCCATAAGTGACATATAGAATATCTGTTAGTGCATCGGCAACTTCAACTAAATTTCTTTGTTTAATAGCGTCGGTAAGTTCATTTAACTCTTCTTTGATAAGATCAATGCGCAGTTTAATAATTTGTTCTTCGGGAAACTCAGATTTAGTTTTAACCTCTTGGCCGTAGGTAGTCATAAAATCTTTTACATCTTCAAAATTACTCATATTTTACCCTCAATAATTATCACAAAGTTTAGTTATATTAATTCTGTTAATTTACTTATAAAAAATATCATTAAAAGTGACTACAAGAAATAAGAAAGAAATAATTGTAAAACCAACTATAAGATATATTTTCGTAACAAATTCAGGTAATGAATCAGAAAAAATACGTCTTATAATGAAGTATACAATGTGACCTCCATCAAGTAACGGCACAGGTATTAAATTAAATATTCCTACAAAAAGTGAAATTACTATAAATAATAGTACAATACCCTTAATTTTATCTAGCATTAATTGATCGGCCATCTTAACTATACCTATTGGACCAGATAATTCCTTTGTAATTGTGTTGTTATTTATTGATTGTTTTAAGTACTTATAAGTAGATAAATAATAATTTGGGATAAAATATAAAGATTGAGAAAATGATTCAAAAAATAAATAACGTTTTATAATAGGGTTATTAGTACTTGAAATACCAATTAAATATTTTTGCAATTCCGAGTTGAACTTTAATTCAAATTTTTTTGTTATAATAGTATTGTTCCGCAACAGATCAATTGAAATGAATTTTTCTGAACCTATAGCTTTAGGAATATCATTAAATTCGTTAATAATTTGATTATTGATTGATGTAATAATATCTCCTTTTTGAATATCATTAATTGAAGCGGGGGAATCTTTCATAACTTCCCCTACCTGAGAAGTATAAGATACGATGCCAACAAAAAAAAGTGTAATAAATAAAAAAAGCCAGGCAGATAGAATATTGAAAAAACTACCTGCTAATAAAATTACAATTTTTTTAAATAAATTTAAGGATTGAAAAGATCCTATTTCGTATCCTGATTTTGACTCTTTTTGAAAAATAGTATCCAGACCTTTAATTTTTACATAACCACCAAGTGGAATTAAAGAAATTTTCCAATTGGTATTATTTTTATCAACAAAATTGTAGATTGATTTGCCAAATCCAATTGAAAAATCAGTAACTTGAGCATTAAATAAACGGGCTGCGCAATAATGTCCTAACTCATGTATAAAAATTATTAGAAGAAAAATTATTAATAGATTAATATAAATCATTTAATGAAATTATAATTAATAAACCATGGAAGCATTAAATCAAATAGTTAACTTAAATCTTCATCCTATTAACAAAGATGTTTATATAAAATCATGCAATAAAGAAATATTGGAAAAATCTTCTCTACAACTTGATAATTTTTTGGATATAAAAGCATTAATGAAAATTCAGGAAGAAGCTAAAATTCTTCACAATAAAGCTTTTTATTGTTCTCAAGGACACACCATACTTCTAAACAAAAAGGATAACAATTTGTCGAAAGATGATCCTTGTAATATAGAAATGGCAAGTGATAAGGGTTGCATTCCTCATGATTTAATCCCCAATGACTCTTATCTCAATCAATTATATCAATCTCAGGAATTTATTTATTTTATTGAAAAAACTTTAAATGTTCCAAAAATATTTCCCTACAAAGATAAACTTTCTTCAATTAATTATAATTATTATGAAAAAAATCAGCAATTGGGGTGGCATTTTGATAACGCGTCATTTGCAATAACTTTGATGATAGAAAATGCAGATTCAGGAGGTATATTTGAATATATCAACAAGGGAAGAGATTATGAAAAAAACTATCTTAATAAAAAACTAATTCAGGATGTATTATCTGGTAGGTATCCAGTAAAAAAAATAGCCGTTAAACCTGGAACCTTGTTATTATTCTACGGAAGAAACTATCTACATCGTGTAACTCCAGTTACTTCAAATAAGGGCAGGATACTTGTTACCTTAAATTATAATTTAGAAGAAGGAATAGAATTGTCTGAAAATGCCAGAAAAACTTTTTTTGGAAGAGTTAATTAAAAAAAGTTGAGAATAATATTGAAATATTAACCTGTTTTGTCTAATTTCTTATCATCTTCAAGTGGAGGGCAGGCACAAAAAAGATTCCTATCACCATATACATTATCAATTCGTTTAACAGGAGGCCAATATTTATTTTCAATTAATCTACTATCAGGATAATAGGCTACTTTTTTTGAATAACAATGATTCCATTCGTCTACTACCATTTCTTCAGCTGTATGCGGTGCATTGACCAAAGGATTGTCTTCTTTACTATATTTTTTACCAACCATGTTAATTTCACTTTTTATTAATATCATAGCCTTACAAAAACGATCGATTTCAACTTTTGATTCACTTTCAGTTGGTTCTATCATTAAAGTACCAGGTACTGGAAAGCTTTGAGTAGGAGCATGGAAGCCGTAATCTATTAAACGTTTTGCAATATCTTCTTCACTTATTCCATATTCTTTTTTTATTGGACGTATATCAATTATACATTCATGTGCCACTCTGTTATTTTGACCAGTGTAAAGAATAGGATAATATTTACTTAAACGTTTTGCTATATAATTTGCATGTAATAATGCTATTGTTGTAGCGTGTCTTAATCCCAANCCACCCATCATACGAATATAAGCGTAAGAAATNGGAAGTATAGAAGCNCTACCCCAATGTGTTGAAGATACAGTTCCAAAAGATTTAGTTTTTTCAGATTTGAAAGGATCATAAATATGAGTAGGTAAATATGATGTTAAATGTTTTTTTACAGCAATTGGACCAACACCAGGCCCCCCTCCTCCATGGGGAATACAAAAAGTTTTATGTAAATTAATATGACATACATCAATACCAAATAAAGCTGGTTTCGCTACACCAACTAATGCATTTAAATTAGCTCCATCCAAATAGCATTGTCCCCCATTGGAATGAATAATTTCACAAATCTTTACAATTTCTTGCTCAAATACACCGTGTGTAGATGGATAAGTTATCATCAATGCAGCTAATGTATCTGAATATTGAGATGCTTTCATTTGTAGATCTTTAATATCTACATTGCCATTATCATCACACTTTATGACAACAACTGACATACCAGCCATTATTGCAGAGGCGGGATTAGTTCCATGCGATGAACTTGGTATCAAACAAATATTTCTATTTCCTTGATTTTGATCATCAAGATAAGCGCGGATTGTCATTAATCCTGCATACTCTCCTTGCGCACCAGAATTAGGTTGTACTGAAACTTGATCAAAACCTGTAATAAGTGATAACATTTTATTTAAGTCTTCACTTAATTTTAAATATCCTTTAACTTGATCCATTGGAACAAAGGGATGTATTCTTGCAAAACCACGGTACGCTATCGGAATTAACTCAGTAGCGGCATTTAGTTTCATCGTACATGATCCAAGTGGAATCATTGCTCTATTTAGTGCAATATCCTTATCAGCTAATTTCTTTAGATAGCGCATCATTTCAGTTTCAGATCGATATTTATTAAATATAGGGTGATTTAAATAAGTTGATGTTCTTACTTTTTCTTTGAAAATGCCGATGTTAACCTTTTCTAATTGTTTTGAAATATTTTCATATTTAATTTCAATATCAAAAACTGATAATAATTTAAGAACATCTTTTTTACTAGTTGTTTCATCTAAAGAAATACCAACACGATCATCATCTATAAATCGAATATTTATTGATTCATTTAAAGCTTTAACAAAATATCTATTAGACATATTATTTGTATGAATGACAATTGTATCAAAAAAATTATTAGANTAAATTTTGAATTTTGTTTTAATAGCTTGTGCTAGTACTTTAGTTTTTTTATGAATATTTTCAGCTATTACTTTAATACCTTCTGGTCCATGATAAACAGCATAAGCAGCACTAACATTTGCTAATAGTGCTTGAGATGTACAAATGTTACTTGTTGCTTTATCTCTTCGAATATGTTGTTCTCTAGTTTGAAGAGTCATACGATAAGTATTTTTTTCTCTTTTATCTATTGTTACGCCTATAATTCTTCCTGGCATAGATCTTATAAATTTGTTTTTTGTAGCAAAAAAAGCAGCGTGAGGACCTCCAAATCCTAAAGGAGTTCCAAATCTTTGAGAGNTGCCTAATACAACATCAGCATCCATTTCACCTGGAGGTTTAAGCAAAGCTAAACTTAATAAATCTGTAGCAACACATACAAGTGCTTTATTATTATGGCAAATTTTAATTAGATTTTCTAAATCGCTTAAATGACCAAATGTATCAGGATATTGAAATAATATTCCAAAACATCTCTTCAAATCTATTTCTTTAAATTCGTCACATAATTTAATTTTTATATTTAAAGGTTTTGCTCGTGTTTTAATTACTGAAATAGTTTGAGGATGACATAAAGAATGGACTAAATAAGTATTTTTGTTTTTATCAAAAGCGTGACGAAAACAAAGTGTCATAGCTTCAGCTGCAGCAGTTCCCTCGTCTAAAAGAGAAGCATTTGCGACATCTAACTTAGTCATATCAATTATTAATTGTTGAAAGTTCATTAACATTTCCAATCGACCTTGTGATATTTCGGGTTGGTAAGGAGTATAGGCAGTATACCAACCTGGATCCTGAATCATATTTCTGTGAATAACACTGGGTGTAATGTTGTTGTAATANCCCATACCAATATAACTTTTAAAATTTTTGTTAGTTCTTGATAGAGCTGACATTTCATCTAACATTTCAATTTCTGTATCAAGAAAAGGAATATCTAAAGAATCATTTTGTAAAATATTATTAGGCAATGTTGATTTAAGCAAATCTTTTAATGATTTACAGCCTATCTCCTTGAGCATTAAATCTTGGTTTTTACTATCTGAACCAATATGACGATAAGTAAATTGAGAAAACTTTTTCATAAATATATTATTAAATCGTTTCTTTATATTGATTAAAATTCATTAAATTAGTTAATTCTTCAGCATTATCTATTTTTATTTTCATGTACCAACCTGTATTTTCAGGATCTGTATTTAACAATTGAGGTGAATTTTGAAGTTCATTGTTTACTTCAATGATCTCACCACTAACAGGTGAAAAGAGGTCACTAGCTGCTTTTACTGATTCAACAACTCCAATTTGGTCACCAAACTTGACTAACCTTCCAATTTCGGGCAACTCTATAAAAACTATATCTCCTAAACTTTCCTGAGCATGGTTAGTGATACCAACAGTTGCGATATCTTCATTTAATTCTAGCCATTCATGATCTTTAGAATATTTTCTTTCACTCATATAATTATCCTCTCTTATACTTATGAGAAATAAATGGTAATTTGATAATTTCTATTTCCTCCATTTTATTTCTAATTAAACAAAACAACTTTTCATTTTGATTATTAATATCAATATATCCCAATCCTATAGAAGTGCCTAAAGTAGGTGAAAAGCCACCACTAGAAATAAATCCTATTTCCTTTTCTTTTTCATCAAATATTTTCATCTGTGATCTCAGCATAGATTTTGTAATAGACTTAATTCCAATTTTAATTTTCTTAACACCATTTTTTATTTGGTGTAAGATAGTTTTACAGCCATTAAAATTACATTTTTCTAATCTAATTTTGTCAATGGTCCATAAAAGTTTTGCCTCAACAGGTGTAATTTCTTCTGTTAATTCATTGCCATATAGACTTAATCCTGCTTCCAACCTTAGTGTATCTCTAGCACCTAAACCACATAATATGACATTTGTTGATTTCATTAATTTATCCATAAAATTTTTTAAAATAACATTTGGAATAGAGATTTCAAAACCATCTTCACCTGTATATCCTGACCTGCTAATAATAATTTCTTGTTCTTGAAAGTAGGTTGAATTTATCTGCATGAAATTCATATCAGGCTTGATCTTTAAAAAAGAAAGTGAGCTGTATGATAGCGGACCTTGTATTGAAATTAATGATTGATCGTGAATATAAATATAATCATTTAATATCTTTTCGAATATTTTATTATCAACTGTTTTTCTGTCTGCATTATAAACAATAAAAAAAAATTCATTATCATTAATTATAATCTTTGAAATTATTATGTCATCTATAATGCCGCCATTTACATTTAATAAAAAAGAGTATTTTGATCTATTAAATTCTAATTTTCCGAGATTTAAAGGAATATATTGTTCAAGTGAAGAAGTGTTGTGTTTTGAGTTGGAAATTAAAATTTGCCCCATGTGCGATACATCAAAAACACCAACTAATTCCCTGACATGAAGATGTTCTTTAATAATGCCATTTAAATAATAAATAGGCATAGAGTAACCAGCAAAAGGAAACAATTTAGCTTTATGTTTTATGTGAAAATCATTTAAAAAAACTGTATTTAGGTCTTTTGACAAAGTTTAATCCTAACTTTGCCCTTCTGTCTTTGAACCTGAGAGTTTTAGCTAACGCTTGCACCGTCGGTAGAGCTTCCGCTCGTTTTCCAGAATATTAATTTTAGCGGTCCTTTTGCCTGAGAGTTTCCGGGTCGTTGCTCCTTCGGCTCTGTTATAAAACAGTATCTCCCGCTTAACAAATACACTTTACACCCTTATAAATAAATTAACAAATTAATTTAGAGGTATATTGTTTTGTTTCTTTAATTTTTGATATTTTTCTGACAATTTTTTGTATTCTGAGTATATTTTCCTTATTTTAGTAGTAAATTTTGAATCATTTTTGATTTCATCTAGAATTGAATAACTTTTCCAGTAATTGTTATTTTTTTTGTATTCGCCATTTTTAACATAAAAAATTTCACTTAAAATATTAAGATCATGAGGAATATTGAAAGTTTTTTTTGTATCTGCATAAGGAAAAAAAAAGAAAAAATTATCAAAACCTGCCCACGTTATTGCTGACAAACATAGGGAACAAGGTTCATGGGTTGTTAGAAAAATACAATCTTTAGGATTGATGTTTTCATCATGATTATTTAAATAAAATTTATTTATCGCAGATATTTCACCGTGCATTAACGGGTTAATAATTTCATTGTTTGTTCCAATAACAATTGTTGTAAAATCTCTTTTGCTTAATATTGCAGCACCAAAAATCTTATTCCCTTTTAATATAGCTTTTCTTGTCATTGGAATAATTTCATCTAAAATCGTACTTAAAAGTATTCCGTATATATTTTTCATAGATTAGTTTAAGATAATTAAAGATGTTTTTTATATTTTTTCATTTTTTCAACTAAAAGATTACTAATAAAGTAAAAGCAATTTCTATAAAAATATAGATAAATAATATAAATTTACAAAAAAAAAGACCCAGCAAGCTAGGTCCTTTTCTTATACCGTGCATTTCCTCCCGATACAAACTAACTAAAGTTTCCCTTAATCAATTTCATCATTACCTTTGCGTGTAATAACTAGTTTTAATCTATTTCATTATTTAAATAACGCAAATAAAATAAAAGAAAAAATAAAAATATTTGAGGAGAAGTTGTGAATAAATATTGTAAAATAATTTACTTATCTTCTTAAAGGTTTATCAATTGTGATTTGAACGTGTTTTTTAGTTTCTCTAAAAAATGTGTAAATACCTCCAAAAACTATGAATCCTAGACCAATATATCCTTTAAAATTTAATGTTTCGTTCCAGATCAGCCAGCTAAATATTAAAGACAACACAATTAATATATATTCAAATGGAGCAACACTTGGTGGAGATCCTATTCTGTAAGCTTGAAAAATACATAGAAAAGCAACAAATCCACAAATACCTATTATTAATAATGAAAAGATAATATTGATATTATTTAATGACCAAGCTCTAAATATAAATTGTAAATGCTCATTTGATGGATCATTATAATTACCATTACCTATAATAAAACCTATTATTAGTGAAATTAGAGTCGCAAAAATATAAATATGAAAAACTTGGGAGTATAAACTGTCTTCATGCGATGTTTTTTTTTGAATAATCATGGTCAAAGCATAGAAAAAAGCACAGATTACAGGAAAGGTTGTATAAATATTAAAATTATTTATCTTCGGATCCATAACTAAAATAACTCCAATAAATCCTATAATAAGAGCGAACCATCTTCTAAAACCAATAGTTTCATTAAGAAAAAAAATTGACAAAATTGTAATAAAAAAAGGACTAACAAAAAATAAAGTTACTGCTGTCGCTAGTGATAATTTAGTTAAGGAAAAAAAATATAAAATAAATGCAGTATAAAATAACAAAACTCTTATTATTGTTAAAACTGGATATTTTGTTTTAAAAATTATAGGCTCTTTTTTAATTTTTAAAAATATTAATAAGAAAATTAATCCAAGAGAAGCTCTACATAACAATAATAAAAAAATGTTAATTTCAGAAGTTAATAATTTAATAAGAATATCTTGTAAAGTAACAGCACTCATACCAATAAGTATTAAAATAATAGCTTTTGGAGTGTTTTCTTTAACTTGCATTATATATAATTGAAATGAATAAACAGAATATGTCTATACGAAAAAAATACAATGTCATCGGGATAATGTCCGGCACTTCAATGGATGGTCTGGATTTCAGTTATATAAAAACTAATGGTACTAATTTTGTTCAAATCATAAAAGAATCAACTTTTGAATTTACACCTCATTATAAAAATAAATTAAGAAAAATTATATCAAAATCTCCTAAAAATAATTTATCTCAGCAAATAAAATATTTTTATGAAAATGAAGATTATATTACTAACAATTTACTAAAATATATAAGAATTTTCCTAAGAAAGATTAATACAAAAAAAAACATTATAGATTTAATTGGAATAAGTGGGCAAACTGTTTTGCATAATCCAAAGAAAAAAATATCAATTCAGCTTGGTTCATGCAGTAAAATAAATAAAATACTTCATATACCTATAATTGGAAATTTTAGAGAAAACGACATTAATAATGGTGGTCAAGGGGCTCCTATTGGAAGTTTTTATCATAAATATATTTTAAATAAAGTTTCAAAAAAAACAGCTATTATTAATTTAGGAGGAATATCTAACATAACATATTCTTCAACAAAGGAATTAATCGCATTTGATATGGGTCCTGGAAATTCTTTGATTGATGATTTGACTTTTTATTTTTATAAAAAGAGATTTGATCATAAAGGAAATTACGCAAAAAAAGGGAGTTTAATAAAAGAGGTATTGAATGATTTTCAAAAAGATGTTTTTTTTAAACAAAATTATCCTAAATCCCTTGATAGAGAATATTTTAATAGATTTTTCAATATATTAAAAAATAAAAAAAACACTGATTCTATACATACTGCTTCGATGATGTCAGTTATGTCAATTATTATGGGTATTAAACTTCTTAAAAAAAATATTAAGAAAATTATTGTAACAGGAGGAGGTAGAAAAAATAATTTTTTAATGAAATCAATTGGAAATAAACTTAATAAAATTAAAATAATGAATATAGATCAATTTGGATACAATGGTGATTTATTAGAAGCCCAAATGTTCGCCTATCTTGCTGTACGTTCATTAAAAAAACTACCTTTGAGCACTCCCAATACAACTGGAGTTAACAAAAGTATTACTGGCGGATATTTATACTCTTAAATCAATTAAAAACTAAATCATTCCATGATTTTATATCAATGTTTGAGCCACAAAGAACAATTAAAGTATCTTGATTTTTCAATTTACCTTTAAAATAACGTTGTAAAGCAGCCACTCCCGCAACACATGCTGGTTCTAACATTAATTTACATTTATCATACATAAACAACATTGCTTCAATCATTTCGTTATCAGTAACTGTTATCATTTGATCAATTACATTTTGACATATGGAAAACGAATAAGGCATATGCAGGGGGGCGCTTAAACTATCAGCAATAGAATTTATTAGTACTTGTTCGATGGGTTTATTTGTTTTCAAACTATCAGTTAATCCTTTTGCTCCCTCAGGTTCTACACCAATGATTTTGCACTTAGGAAACTTTTGCTTTACAAAAGAACCTATTCCACCAATCAATCCTCCTCCTCCAACCGAAATTATAATATTATCTATATTTTGCATTTGGTTGCAAATTTCAAATCCCAAAGTAGCAGTTCCTTGCATGGTAAAAGCTCCATCAAAAGGATGTATAAAAGAATAACCTTCTTCTGAAGACGCTTTTAATACATCTTTAAATGCTGAATGTGGGTCAGTAAAATATAAATTAGCTTTTAATTCTTTACATTTATTTACACGAAATTGATTCGCAGAATTATACATAAAAATTTTGTTTTTTAATCCAAATTTATTAGAAGCATATGAAGCTGCTATAGCGTGATTACCAGCACTAACGGCAGTAATTCCTTTTTGTTTTTTTTCTTCATCTAAATTGAGTACATTATTAATAGCACCTCTGGCTTTAAATGTTCCAGCATGTTGTAAAAACTCCATTTTAAAAAATAAATTTGTATCAAAGATATCATTTATTAGAGGCCAACTTTTAATAAGAGGTGTTTTTTTTATATGGGGAAATAGTTTTGAATAGACTATCTTAATAGTTTCTTGTTGTAGTTCATCAGGTATCAATTAAAGCCTCTTAGTTCCTTGATTTTATCGTATGCTAAATTAATAGATGATAATTCTTTATTTGCTTCCTGAATAAACTCTTTAGGCATTCCTTTTGCAATCAGATAATCAGGATGATGTTCTTTACTTAATTCAATCCATTTTTTTCTTATATTGTTGTCACTGTCTTCACGAGTTACACCTAAAATTTTATACGGATCAGATTCTTTATTATTTAAGCGTGAATGAAAAATTCTTTGAAAATCTGTTTCATTGAAATGAAATGATTGTGATATTGATCTTAAAACTTCTACCTCATTATTAGAAGTGAGACCATCTGCTTCAGCTATGTAAAATAAATTGTTTAATAGTTGTTCTAGCAAAACTTTGTTATCTGAAAATAAATTACCTACTTGATCAGCTATATTTTTAAAACCAAATGAACTTTTTTTGGCTTCATTAAATATTTTACTAACTTCTGACATTTCTTCTGCTTGAATGTTGAATTTTTCTTTAAAGGTATAGATTTCTTCTTTAGTAACTTGCCCATCTGCTTTAGCAATTTTTGCAGATAAAACAATAATACACAAAGCAAAAACATTTTTTTTTTGTTGTTGAGAAATTTGATTTGAACTAGAAAATTTTCTAGCAGATCGATCAAAAGACCCTCCAATCATCATTCCGATGATAGCCCCTAATGGACCGCCTAAAGCAAAACCTGTTGTACCTCCGATAATTTTCCCCCAAATACTCATGATAGTGATTCTATAATACTTTTTAATTCCATAATTTCTTCTTGAGATATTTTTCCGTCAAGATTTTTATCTACTAATTGGAATATTAACTGTAATGATTTATTTATTTCGTCAAATGAAATAAATTTGTCATTATTTAAATCAATAAAATTAAAATAAACTCTTTCTTGCTTGTTAAGCTCTTCAGCTTGCGCAACAAAAAGGGGGAGATTTATAGTAAACAATATTAAATATATTAGCTTAACCATCTAAAAAAACCTAATATAGCTGCCGTAGCATAAAATAATTGCAAAATTAAGATACCTTTATGATTTCCTTTAAAAGACCATAGTGCAATTAAAACAGCCGAAATAAATAATAATGAAAAACCAATTAACTCAGCGCCAATATTGAGAGCTATTAAAAGTGTGTATAAAATAGCGGTTATAACACCGCCCCACTCTAAAAAATCTGAGGATTTCATTTTAAAGAAAGCCTCTGAGATATGTAATAAAAAAAATTAAGCCTTTTTAATATTGGTGGCGTTTTCTTTTCCTCTATTTTCTCCAATTTCAAAAGAGACTGCTTCACCTTCTTGCAAAGTATCAATTCCAGCTTCTTCAAGAGCTGAAATGTGTAGAAAAACATCTTTTCCACCAGCGTCATTTTCAATAAATCCGTAACCTTTTGTTGGATTAAACCATTTAATTTTACCTGTTGCCATGTATTTCTCCTTTTTTAAAATATGTTTGGGGTAAATTTTGTAAGATTTTTTTTTATNTATAAAATTTAATTATAAATCTTCTCTTTAGTTAATTAAAAGATTAGTTAACGATTATTGAATTAATTGCAAGATATTTATCATATAGGAATCAAATA
>JGI26063J44948_1000211_pt1 | contig 14428 bp, 16 predicted proteins | sample MarorgKNORR_S2LV_4_FD_44948 | JGI IMG/M metagenome (IMG submission 44948) | reverse complement strand
ATTATATTAATAAAATTGCAAAAAAGAAGCCTGACCCCGAATTTATTACAGAATTAAACAATCTAGAAGACACTGAACATTTCGTTCGGGTGCATTCAGGGACAGAATATTGGGTTTCTTCTTTAGGTTTTTGGCCTGGACTTCCTTTTATGATGCCTCTTGATCCGAGATGCTTGCTAACTGCTCCTAAATATAATCCTCCCAGAACTTGGACACCAAAAGGAACTGTTGGAATGGGAGGTGCCTCAACAGCTATATATCCAGAAGCTTTACCCGGCGGATATCAAATATTTGGGATTACTCCAGTGCCAATTTGGGACACAAAAAAAAGTTTTTCTGTTTTTGAAAATAGTATCTGTCTTTTTAAACCCGGGGATAGAGTAAAATTTATACCAACTGATTATAAGGAATTTGATCATATTACTAATGAAATTGAAAATAAAACTTTCGATTACAGTAGTATTATCGATCATCAAAAATTTTCAGTCAAAAAGTATAAGACCTGGTTATCCAAATTAGATAAAAACAAAAGGTTTTAGAATAGTGTTAGAAGTTATTAAAAAAGGTTTAGAGACATCAATTCAAGACTATCCTGGTAGAATTGGATGTTTAAATCAGGGTTTTCCTCCTTCCGGTCCAATGGATAGCTGGTCCTTTAGACTCGCTAATGTTTTGGTTGAAAACAGTTCCGAAGCAGCCGCTTTAGAGTGTCAATTCACGGGTCCTACCCTCAAATTCAAAAGCAATAGGGTTATTGCGATCACGGGAGCCAACATGTCTCCAAAATTAGATGGCGATGTAATCCCTTTATGGGAAAGCGTTCAAGTTAAAGCTGGCCAAGTCTTGGACATGGAATTTGCAACTATTGGGGCGAGATCTTACATAGCCTTTTCAGGAGGCATTATGAGTGAACCATGGTTGGATTCAAGATCAACTTTTCACAAAGCTGGTGTTGGCGGAATAAATGGAAAAGCCATTCAAGAGGGACAAACTATTCCGTTAGGAAAATCTAACGCCAAAGCTGGAAACAAAATTAAGAAAAGTTCTTTACCTATTATACCCTCTGACAAGAAATGGTCTATTGAGGTAGTTAGGGGTCCTAACGATGATTGGATTGATGAAAAAGGCCATAAGATGTTTTTGAATTCTGAGTGGAAACTTCAAGCCAAAAGTGATCGGACTGGTTACAGATTGGACGGTCCGAAATGGTCTTTTAGTGAGAAAGCGACACAAAAAGGAATTGAACACGGTTCTGATCCGTCCAATATAATCGATCAGGGGTATCCGGTAGGGGCTGTAAACCTAGCTGGTCAAACGCCTATAATTTTAGTAAATGACGGTCCAAGTATGGGAGGATTTATTAATCCTTATACAGTTCCTTCAGCTTCTTTATGGAAACTTGGACAGGCAAAACCTGGGGATAGTTTAAAATTTATTGAAGTTTCAGTTGAAAAAGCTCAGGAATTAAGAAGCAAACAAAACAATATATGCAGTAAGAGCAGTTTCGAAACTTTAAATATAAATGGAAGTGTCGATAAAAAATCAAGAACTAATAAAATAAATCACATTAAAATAAAAGATTTTGAAAAAGAAAAAGAAAAAGAAAAAATGAGAGATAAGATTACAGAAAAAAAAGGATTAAAAAAAATGAAAGTACGTTTTTTTTAATCTATGATTAATTTGCAAAGGAAAATATAGTTATGGCAACAGAAATCACGACAACAGTCCCAGGCAATATTTGGAAAGTTTTGGTCAAGGAGGGGGATAATGTAAAAATAGGTGATACGTTATTCATAATGGAAGTAATGAAGACGGAAGTTAATCATGATTCGCCTGTTGATGGTACAGTAACAAAAGTTAACATCGTTAATGATCAAGAAGGAGTTGATCCAGGAATAATAGCAATAATAATTGATTAAATGAAAAATTTTATGTACAAAAAATCAATTCCGAAAAAAATATCATACATAAAATTGATAATTGATATCTCTCATGAAATTGGAATTTCAATTACAGACTCAGAAGACTTAGTTGATACAGCAATAATTTTTATAAACCCAAAAGACATAAACTATGGAGAATTGAAGGAGGAAATTTTATCTTATATTGTTATAGATATTTTTTCCCTTGTTTGTAAATTGTAATTATATGAGAAATAATTTAATTTTGTATAATGGTCCTACTAGTCCTTTTGGCCGAAAAGTAAAGATAGTGTCGTTAGTGCATGAAATTGATTTAGAAGAAAAAATTATTAATGTTTACGAAGCAGATTTTCTAGACAAAAATAATCCTTTAAGAAAAATACCGACTCTATTAGTTGATAATTTATCAATAATCGATAGCGATAATATTTGTTTATATTTCGACTCCATAACAAAAAAAAATACTTTATTTCCTAAAGATAAATATTGGCAAATTATGTCTTATACATCTGTAGCAAATGGATTAATGGAATCAATCTTGGAAAGATTTATGGAAATTTCAAGACCTGATGGGGAAAAAAGTTTAAATTTTATAAATAAATTGGAAACTAGAGCCATTAGATCAATAAATTGGTTGGAAAATAATTTAAAAAATTTTAATGATAATGTTTTTACTATGGACAAAATAGCAATAGCATGTGCCTTGGAATATACGGCTTTTAGATTTACAGATAAATGGCAGAAAAAAAATAAAAACCTTTCTATATGGCTTGAAAATTTTCAGAAAAATGATTTTATGAAATCAACAATACCAGATTTGACTTTAACTCCTAAACTGAAACTGTCATGATAAAAAGATTAATAGTTGCAATTCTAGTTTTGTTATTTTCTACAAGTTTATATGCTGAGTTTCAAATGGAGCGAGTAATTTGTACAACAAAAAAAATATCGAACTGTGGTGCGTACATTTATAATACCAAAACTGGAGAAGTTTACTTTTGTGATTCCAAAGAATGTAAAGAGGTTGAAACCCCAATAGAAATATTCATTGAGGAAGAGGGTGATGAAGAGGTTGGCGGTTCACTAATTCCAAAAAAACCAAAAAAGAAAGAATCAAAAATTCCAAAAAAACCAAAAAAGAAAGAATCAAAAATTCCAAAAAAACCTGAAAAGAAAGAATCTAAAACTGATGAATGTAAAGATTCTAAAATTCCAAAAAAAGGCTGCACGTAAATAAACCTTAAAAAGAAAGAATAATTTTAATTATATTTTATGATGAAAGTTGATCCTATTACCCTTTCCGTTGTCCGAGGAATTTTGGAAACCACCCAAAGAGAAATGACCTTGTCTCTGGAAAAAACTTCAAGATCAAGTGTTCTTAATTTGGCAAGAGATTACTCAACTTCTTTGTTTAATGCCACTCCAGAAATGATATTGCAGGGTCAGGACATTCCTATTCATCTTGGATCATTAATGCCTGCTATGAAAGCTGTAGCTAATTTTTTTTCTGGTGAAATACATGAAGGGGATTTAATCTTACACAATGATCCTGCTTATAATGGCAGTCATATACTTGATATGTGTTTTTATAAGCCCGTTTTTTTTGAAGGTAAGCATGTGTTTTGGACTGTATGTAAAGGTCATTTAACAGATGCCGGGGGTCCCGTACCTGCAAGTTACAATCCTGAAGCAACCGAAATTTTTGCAGAGGGGCTGCGAGTGCCCCCAATAAAACTCTGGGAAAAAGGCAGGCAAAGGGATGACATTTTAAATATGATTTTAACAAATATGAGAGCTCGGAGGAACCAGGAAGGCGACTTTAAAGCATTAATTGGCGCTTGTCAGTTAGGAGAAAAAAATCTCATCAACCTTATTAAAAAATATGGCCTTGAAAAGGTAAATTTGTGTATTGAGGAATTGTTATCAATGGCTGACAAACATATGCGAACATTAATTAAGCAGATTCCAAATGGAGAATATACAGGAACAGCAACTCTTGAAGACGCAGGCCATGGGTTAGGCGATTTAGACATAACTGCAAATTTAACAATTAAAGAAGATTCATGTGAAATTGAAATTTCCAGTCCTCCCCAAGTTCCCTATTTTATTAATTCTTATGAAGGGAATTCTTATTCTGGGGTTTATTTAGGTTTAATGATGTTTGCGCAGTTACCTCCGCCTTATAACGAAGGGCTCTACAGATGCGTTAATGTCAATATGGGTCCAAAAGGAACCTTATGCAATGCTGAAATACCTGCTCCTCATGTAAACTGCACAACCACACCCATGGAAACCCTCACTGATGCTGTGCGATTAGCTTTTGAAAAAGCTGCTCCAGATAAAGTAAGTGCTTCATGGGGTCATTCTAACGGATGTAATATTACCGGCTTCGATACGAGGAATAATGAGGAGTATGTTACAATGGTACTAGCAACTTTAATATCTGGTGCCGGCGCCACGCCAACACAGGATGGATGGCATGCCTGTGGACCAGAATGCTGCATGGGTGCACTGTCTTCGGGTGATGTTGAGTTAATTGAATATTCTTACCCAATTATTATACATCGATACAGTTTAGTAACAGACTCTGGTGGTGCAGGAAAATTTCGGGGTGGTTCGGGAACTTGCTGGGAAGTGGAACCTCTTGATCAACCAATGACTTTTATAATGTTTGGAGAAGGAAGAAAATACCCCTCTCTGGGGTCTGCTGGCGCATTTTCAACTTTACTTGAAAACAAAGTTGGGAGGGTTGAGATTAAGAGAAATGGAAAAGTTGAAGTTATAAAAAAAAATATTATTGAAACCATTTCACCTGGACAAAGACTCGCTAATATAAATCCTGGTGGTGGAGGTTTTGGCAATCCGCTAGAAAGACCATTAGAAAAAGTAATTATGGATGTAAAAAATGGTCTTGTATCAAAAAATGGTGCCAAGGAAGATTATGGTGTTATTTTTTCTGATCAAGATTCTAATTAAAATATAATGCGCACGCATTACAGATTAGGGATTGATGCGGGCGGGACTTTTACTGATTTTGTTCTAGCTGATAAGTCTGGAAATATAAAAATTTACAAAACTCCATCAACCCCAGATGATCCAATAAAAGCCATAGAGGANGGTCTAAAAATAATTTCTGAGGATTTGGAAATAAATCCTTCAGATATAATTTCACAATCTGACTTATGTATTAATGGAACCACTGTTGGTCTTAATGCACTAATCCAACATAAAGGATCTCCGGTAGGATTAATATGTACAGAAGGACATGAAGATTCAATAGAAATAAGACTAGGTCATAAAGAAGATGGATATCGTTATGACCCTGATTATCCTCCAGCTGTAATGTTGTCACCACGATTTCTAAGAAAAGGTATCCGTGAACGCATTCTATCAAATGGAAAAGTTAAAATTTCTATCAATGAAGATGATGTTAGAGAGGCATGTAAAATTTTTGTTGATGAAGGTGTAAATAGTATTGCTATTTCTTTTATTTGGTCAGTATTAAATCCTTCTCATGAAATTATAGCTGAAAAAATAGTGAGAGAAATGATGCCTAATGCATTTATTACAGTAGGCAGTAGACTATATCCGCAAATAAGAGAGTATACGAGAACTTCTACAGCGGTTACAAATGCGTACTTGTCTCCAACGTTGAAAAGTTATGTTTCAGCAATAAATGAATATTTTATAAGTTTAGGTGGGGAGAATAATGTGCGCTATTTTCAATCAAATGGAGGTTTAGCTACGGGTGATGTGATGACCGATAGATCTGTATATGCAATAAATTCTGGTCCAGCATCAGCGCCTATAGCAGGATTATCTATTGCAAACCCTTTTAAATATAAAAATGTAATAACGGTTGATATGGGAGGTACTTCGTTTGATATAACTCTAACTAAAGGTGGAAGTACAAATTTAAATAAAAATGTAGATTTTTTAAGATATCGTATTGGTGTTCCGATGATACATGTTGAAACTCTTGGTGCGGGAGGAGGTTCTATTGCATGGATAGATGAAATGGGCTTGCTTCAGGTAGGTCCTCAAAGTGCAGGGGCAAACCCTGGACCCGCTTGTTATAGTAAGGGCGGTGAGAAGCCAACTGTATCAGATGCGAATCTAGTACTGGGATATTTAAATCCTGATGGATTAATAGGAGGAAAACTTCCGTTAAATTATGAAAATGCTTTTAATTCTATTGAAAAAAATATTGCCAAACCTCTTGGTATGGAAGTTGAAAAAGCTGCTTACGGAATATTTACAATAGTAAACAGTAACATGGTTAATGGTATTCGCAGAGTAACTGTAGAAAGGGGATATGATCCACGTGATTTTGTACTTGTTGCTGGAGGCGGAGCAACAGGAGCCCATATTACTGCCCTGGCTAAAGAGATGGGCATTGATACTGTAATTGTATCAAAATTATCATCAGGATTATGCGCTTATGGACAAATTATTTCAGATGTAAAATACAATTATATGGCAACCATTCCTACAAGACTGGATTCAATAAAAGCGGCTGAAAAAATAAACAAGACATTTAAGGAAATTGAATCCAAAGGAATTGAACATTTAAATAAAGATGGTTTTGAAGAAAAAAAAATAAACACATATAGAAGTTTAGAAATGCGTTATGTAGGTCAAATACACGAGTGTACGGTAAACATTGATTTTTTTGAAATAACTGAAGAAACTTTAGAAAATATCAAGGAAGCATTTCATAACAGGCACGAAGAACTTTACACTTATTCTGAAAAAGACAGCCCGGTGGAATTAGTTAATATAGAAAGTACTATTTATGGAAGGATAGATCGCCCTAATTACTCAGAATTGGAAAATAAAGGTCAAATAAATGATGCATTGAAAATATCCAGAAATTTAATTTTTTCAGAAAAAGGTAATTCATTAAAAACACCTGTATATGATGGTAATAAATTAAGCCCTGGTAATTTAATAGATGGACCCGCTGTGGTTGAGGAAGATACTACAACTTTGGTTATTGAATCTGGATGGTTTTTAGAACTTCATAAAAGTGGTACTTATATTATCAAAAGAAAAAAACCAATTAGTTAGTGTTGATTACTGATTCAGAAATTACAAGGTTGAATGATTTTGTAACTTCATGGCAGAAAAAAAGATCGTCTCCTATAAAACTCCCCTTAAAATAACTTCCATTTTTTTCTCCATTTCTGCTCATCTCATCTATGTATTCGTTAGTAAGAGTATTCACATTTGTAAAAAAAAATTTCTCTGCTTCTTCATAAGATATTTTTTTTGTCTTTGATAAAGAAATGATGCCATAAGGATACAGGGTATTAGCAATTTCAAAGAATTCATTTGCCATTTCTGGATACCTTTTTTTAGTTAGTTCTGTTATAGCTGAATATAAAGAGATACACCCTTCCAATACAAAATGATTTGCATTTTCATTTTCAACTAAATCTTCAAAAGAATAATTAGTTAAAGGCTGTATTGTTTGAGCAAACAATGGATTAGTGAAAATAAAAAAAATAATAATTAATTTTTTCATATAATTTATCAAAAGTATGTATTCTTAAAAAGAAAATTCTTAATAAAGCAACAAATAATTAATATCAATATCAAGAAGGTCGATTAAAAGTCATCCAAATTGTTTTGGTTTGCAGGTATTTAGCTTAACCAAGCAGCTCCCCTAACCCCTCCAGAATCTCCATGAAAGTTTTTAACCACTTTTGTATGGCAGGTATCTGTGAACACGTATTGTTTCAGCTGATCATTTATGTTGGCATAAATATAATCAACATTAGACATTCCTCCTCCTAAAACTATGATGTCAGGATCTAGAATATTAATTACTACAGAGAGACCCCTTGTAAGATGATCAACATAATTCTCTAAAGCTATCAAACTCTTCTGATCGCCAGGATATCCATTAATGATTTCGTGAGAATCTAGATTTGCATTATGTCTTAAATTATAAATGTTTGCAAAACCAGGTCCAGATACATATGTTTCCATACAGCCTTCCTTTTTACAATAGCATTTTTTATTGTATTTTTTTTCAACTTCAGTTCTATTGGGCAGTGTTATATGTCCCCACTCACCACTAATTTTGTTGCGACCCTGCAAGACTTTTTGATTTATAATAATCCCGCCTCCAACGCCTGTTCCTAATATTACACCAAAAACAACAGAGTGTCCCTTACCTGCTCCATCAACTGCCTCAGATAAAGCAAAACAATTAGCGTCATTTTCCAAATTAATTTTTCTTTGTAATTTGTTTTCTAAATCCTTTTTTAATGGTTTGCCATTCAACCATATGGAGTTTGCATTTTTTATTAAGGCAGAATCTGCTGAAATAGCTCCTGGCATTCCTATNCCTACAGAATCCACTTCTCCAAAATTTTTTTCAAATTCATAAACAACAGAAATAATTCCATCAATTGTTCCTTGATAATTTTTTTGTGTTTTAATACGTGTCTTAATTAATTCTTTTCCTTCATTGTCTATAAGAATCCCTTCAGTTTTGGTACCACCCAAATCAATTCCAATTTTCATTTAGAAAAACTATTTATTTAAGAATTTAGTAAAAGAGGGTATCAATACTAAAGCAAGAGCAATTTTAAAAAACTCACTTGGAACAAAAGGCATGAGACCTGCACTTAATGCTTTATCATATCCTATAATCGATCCTAAATATCCTACCCCAAAAGAAAAAATTACAATTGAACCCAATATTAAGGCAATAAAACATTTGAAATACGATTGAGAATAACCTTTTTCTGATAAAAGCCCCATTAAAGTTGCTGCACCAAGCATACCATACAAATAACCAGCTGTTGGTCCGGTTAAATACATCAGTCCACCGCCTTTTGCAAAAACAGGCAAGCCGAGTGCTCCTTCAACTAAGTAAGCCAAAAGAGTAAAAAAAGATAAACGCCATCCATAAGTCATGCCAATTAAAAAAACTATAAATGTTTGCATTGTCATTGGAACAGGCCAAAAAGGAACTTGTATCTTAGAAGATATTGCTAATAATATAGTGCCAAACAATATCAGTAAAATATTTTTTATATAAGTGCTAGCACCCTGAGTTGGAAAAAGTAAATTAATTAGTGCTGTATTATTTTTCATAATATTTTTTTCTACATTCCAATTAAACTAAATTCTATTACCCTTCAAGTTTACTTTTAGATAATTACAATAGTTGCCAAACCTAAAAATGATAAAAAACCAAATACATCCGTGATTGTTGTAAGTATAACGCCTGAAGCTAGTGCGGGATCAATATTAAATTTATTTAATGTTAGTGGAATTAAAGTTCCTGCTAATCCAGCAATAATTAGATTTAAAATCATAGCTAAGGCAATAACAAATCCCAGCAAAGTATCTTCAAACCAATAAGCAGATAACAAACCGATAATTAAAGCAAAAATAAAACCATTAATACCGCCCACAAAGGTCTCTTTGCTCACAATCTTAAACGCATTGGAAGCAGTTAATTCTTTCATCGCCAATGCACGTACTGACACAGTAAGTGTTTGTGTTCCTGCATTTCCTCCCATTGATGCGACAATCGGCATTAAGACTGCCAAGGCAACAACTTTTTCAATAGAGGCTTGAAAAAAGCCTATTACAATCGAAGCAATGATAGCCGTCATCAAATTAACTAGCAGCCATGAAAAACGGGATTTTGTTGTATCAATAACGGCATCATAAATATCAGCCTGGCCTACGCCCCCTAATTTCAAAATATCCTCTTCCCTTTCTTCCTCAATAACATCAACGACATCATCAACTGTAACAGAACCAATTATCTCATTATTTTCATTAACCACTGGGGCACTGACCATCGCATATTTATTGAATTGATAAGCCACTTCTTCCTGATCCGTAAAAACATTAACGGTTCGGGTGATCTTATGTTTAATATTTTCTAATTTTATAATTCTATTTGAGCCCATCAATCGACCAAGGGGAACAATTCCTGAAATTTTGTTGTCCTCATTGGTTAAATAAATTTCATAAAAATCTTCAGGCAGTTTTTTTTTGTTAGTTCTTAAAAAATCAATGGTCTCTCCAACGTTCCATTCATCACTTACTGATAAAAATTTTCTTTGCATCAACCTTCCGGCACTGTCTTCGGGATAATTTAATCCCTCTTCAATAAGTTTTCTTTCGGATTCTGGAAGGTTGTCTAAGAAAGCCTCCTGATCGGATTCTTCGAGATCTTCAATTACATCAACGGCATCGTCAACATCCAATTCTGATGCATTTGTTGCTAATTGTTTAATATCCAAAAGTTCAATTATTTCTTCCCTTATACTTTCGTTAAGATAAGTTAGAATTTCTGGATCAAAATTTTCTTTTATTCTTTTAATGAATTCCAATCGAGTATCATCATCAAGATTTTGAATAATTTCAGCAATATCAGCATTATGCAAATCCTTGATAAATTGTATTAATTCTGACGAGTTGTTCTTTGCAATACAGAGGTGAAGCTTCTTAAGATTTAGATCTAAAGAACTATCTTTANTTGAAATATGATCTGTATTGTTTTGTACATTCATAAAAAATCCAATTGGTGCGGCTGAGAAGAGTTGAACTTCCACGGGATAAATCCCACAGCGACCTCAACGCTGCGCGTATACCAGTTCCGCCACAGCCGCAGAATTAATAGAGTTTACCTATCAGATAGGATATTAAGTATCAACCAATGAAAAAAATTTACACAAAAGAAAATATAGAAATAATAACATCAAATGAATTAATTAATTATGCAGAAGCAATAAAATTTATGGAGGACAGAGTAAGAAAAATAATATGTAATAAGGATAGAGAACTAATTTGGTTTCTTAATCATGATCATATGTACACAACTGGTACAAGCAGTGATGAAAATGAAATTNTAACACACTCGAATGTGCCCATNATTAAAACAAATAGAGGGGGGAAAACTACTTATCATGGCCCNGGTCAACGAATTGTTTACTTTCTAATCAATTTAAATAATCGAAAAAAAGATGTTCGCAAATTCATTGATTTAATATCAATATCAGCAATTAAACTTCTTGCAAACTTAGACATACAAGCAACTACTTATCCTGATAGAGTTGGTATTTGGGTTACTAGAACCAAGAACAGTTCATTGTTAAAAGAAAAAAAAATTGGAGCTATTGGGTTAAGAATTAAAAAATGGGTAACNTATCATGGATTAAGCTTTAATATAAATCCTAAATTAAAATTTTATAAGAATATTAATGCTTGTGGTCTTAAAAATTATGAATCCACATCTACAGAAGATTTAGAATCAAATTTATCCCAAGAGAATTTTGATAAAATGTATTTACAAAATTTTTTGAAAGAATTAAGCAATGTTTAAAAAANTTTTTAATTCTTTTCCAGAAACTAACTTTAAATTGTTATTACGAAAAAAGTTTAAAAAATCTGTTGGCAACTTAGAAGTAAACTCATATTTGTTATCATTCATATAAAATTGTAGCATATGTGCATTCAATTTCAATTTCTCAAAATTGTATTTATTTTGTTTATTATATTTAGTATCNCCAACAATTGGACAACCTAAATGCTGGGAAACAATTCTTATTTGATGTGTCTTACCTGTTTTAGGAGNAAACAATATTTTGCTTAATTTATTCTTAGTTTGTAAAACTTTGTAACGTGTAATTGAATTTGATCTCTTGTTATTTTTGTTCTTCGCAGCAATTGAAAAGTTAATTTCTGATTCTGGATTCTTTGGATGCCCGTGACATATTGCAAGATATACTTTACTAATTTTATGTTCTTTAAATAGTTTGCCAAAAAATTTGGTGGATTGACGATTTTTTGCAATGATTAATAAACCTGATGTTTCGCGGTCTAGACGATGAACTAAATTGTATTTATCAGAAAAATGCTTAATTATATGATCAATGGAAATATTAATTTTGCTGCCCTCCTGAGTTGCAATGCCGGTCCATTTATTTAAGATCAAAAAATCTTTATTTTCAAAAATAATTGATGAATTAAATAACTCTAAATATTTTTTAGGTATAATTGTTTTGTTACTTAGTTTAGCAACATGGCTATAAATTTCTTCCGAGTAATTAAATATAATAATTTTGTCCTTATGAAGTAATTTATACTTAGCTTCAATTTTAGAATCATTAACTTTGATATTTCCTTTACGTAAGTTTTTTTCAATAAAACTTTGGTTTAACGTAGAGAAATTATTTTTTAGCCATCTATCAATTCGAGTCTCATGATAATCGGAATTTACAATAAATAATTTTTTCAAAACTATACTTTATTTATAGTATAACCAGCGTAAGCAGCAACAATACAAGAAAATACTGAGGCCAATATATAAATAATGGACAATAAAAATTTTTTGTTGTTATATAATTCAATCACTTCATAGGAAAAAGCAGAAAAAGTTGTATACGAGCCTAAAACACCAATAATTAAAAAATATTTAATAAAAATTTCTGAATAATTTCTCATTTCTAAAGTATTGATTAGTAATCCGACAATGAAGGACCCTAGAACGTTAATGAAAAACGTTCCAATTGGAAGGTTAGGATAGAATAAATTAAAAAAACTCGATGAAATAAATCTTAAACTAGCACCTAAGGCACCTCCTGCTGCAACCCAAAAAAAGTTAATCAAAATGATAGATTAATTTCCTTCTTCTTCTGAAGAAATTTTCTTTTCAATAACTGGGCCGCTGTCCTTACCCTTAACTTGTTCATCGCGATCAACAAGTTCAATTATTGCTGTAGGCGCATTGTCACCAAAGCGGTTGCCAATTTTAACAATTCGTGTGTATCCTCCCGATCTTTCTTTATAACGATCAGCAATTATATCAAATATTTTTTTTATATTTTTATCATCCTGCAAGATAGAAATAGCTTTTCTTCTGGATTTTAAATCTCCGTTTTTGCCAAGAGTAATAATTTTTTCAACAAATGGTCTTAGTGCTTTTGCTTTAGGGAGAGTTGTTGTAATTTGCTCATGTTTTATCAAGGCATTGGATAAATTCATTAATAAAGCTTTTCTATGTGAAGTAGTTCTATTTAACTTTTTTTGTGTAACATTATGTTTCATTATAGTTATTTATTAAATGGATCCTCAAATTTTTTTGCTAATTCTTCAATATTCTCTGGTGGCCAATCTGGTACAGAAATACCCAATCCTAGTTCCATTTGTTGCAATACTTCTTTTATTTCATTAAGTGATTTTCTNCCAAAATTTGGTGTTCTAAGCATTTCAGACTCTGATTTCTGCACAAGATCNCCAATATAAATTATATTATCATTTTTTAAACAATTTGCAGAACGGACTGAAAGTTCCAATTCTTCAACTTTTTTAAGTAAATTAGGATTAAATGATAATTTATCATGAGAGCTTACATCTTGCTCTATTTCAGGTTCATCAAAATTAATAAATGGCTGTAATTGATCTTGTAATATTCTTGATGCCAAAGCAATGGCATCATCCGGAGATACTGCCCCATTTGTTTCAACTTCAAGTATCAATTTATCAAAATCTGTTACTTGACCAACCCGACTATTTTCAACTTTATAAGAAGCTCTGATAATAGGACTGAACATTGCATCTAATTTAATTTCACCAATTATTTTGTTATCGTCCTCAGCTACTTCTGCAGAAAGGTAACCTTTTCCTGTATCAACATTAGCCTCAAGCTCTACATCTGCATTGCTATCGAGAGTCATGATAATTTGATCGGGATTCATTATTTCTGTTTCTGAATCTGTCTCAAAATTACCGGCTCTAACTTCACCAGAACCTTTAGTTTTAATGTACATTTTTTTTAACCCAGGAGAATGAACTTTAATTCCTACTGCTTTCAAATTTAAAAGGATGTCAGTCAAATCTTCTTTTACACCAGGTATTGTTGAAAATTCATGCACTATACCTTTAATTTTTATAGATGTAATTGCNGCTCCTTGAAGAGATGATAATAAAATTCTTCTTAGAGAATTTCCTAATGTTAGCCCAAAACCTCTTTCTAGTGGCTCAGCTGTTAAAATTCCAAAACGCCCGTNATTTTCCTGAACATTAACATCCATTTTATTTGGTTTAATTAAATCCATCCAATTTTTTTGTAACACTCGATACTCCTTGTATTATATAATTTAAACTCGTCTTCTTTTTCTTGGTCTACATCCGTTATGAGGAATGGGAGTCACATCTTTTATTGAAGTTATGATATATCCAATAGTTTGAAGAGATCTAAGTGCAGATTCTCTACCAGATCCAGGTCCCGATACCTCAACTCTTAATGACTTTAGTCCAAACTCTTTTGCCTTTGTGCCAACATCCTCAGCTGCAACTTGAGCTGCAAAAGGAGTTGATTTTCTTGAGCCTTTAAAACCTTTTTGGCCTGCAGATGACCAAGCAAGTGTATTTCCATTTTCATCGCTAATTGTAATAATTGTATTATTAAACGATGAAACAACATGAGCAACCCCACTTGTTACCTTTCTTTTTATTTTAGTTTTAGTTTT
>JGI26063J44948_1000199_pt1 | contig 14588 bp, 14 predicted proteins | sample MarorgKNORR_S2LV_4_FD_44948 | JGI IMG/M metagenome (IMG submission 44948) | reverse complement strand
ACGAGGAATGGAACCAGCCCGGCGACCGCCTGCTGGATCTCGGAAATCCAGAGCCAACTGGAGAATAGCATCAGAAGGACGCCCATCGCAATCCAGTGCATCGGAGGATGTTTGGAGTCCCCGTGCACGATTAGTAGCAGCAGGACGAGGCCGACTGCGAAGACCGCAGTAGATCCAATCCAGTATGCGGCAGCGCAGAAGAATAGTAGCAGGGCTGCGGCTAGCTGCGGTCTAGCTGCCAGCATAGTAGTTCCACCCGAGGCAACTACTGCGAGCTGCTGTTGCTGTCGCAGGTGCGCGTACGCGAAGTAGAATAGAACCAGTATTATCGCCAAGTAGGAAGTGATCTCAATTCCTATCGGACTAAGATCGGCTATGTCGAGAACGCGTAGATAGGGGTCGTCGGCTAGCGTGCCCTCACCGTCCGCCACGAAGGCATGGACCGAGGCCCAGACGCCATTTGCTCGCGTCACTAGGGTGGCGTGGAAGGCAAGCGCTCCGGCGATTATNCCGACAGCAGGCGCAGCCGAAACCGCGCTGGAGCCGGGTTTGGCTCGAACATGCACTATGAGAAGTAGCGCGAACCACGGCAGAATCGAGCCGGTCTCGACAGGATCCCAGGCCCAGTATCCTCCCCAGTCGAGCACCGTGTATGCCCACAGACCACCGAGCCCGATGCCGATGCTCCCNAGCACGAAGCCGGCGCGGGCCCAGTGTAGCTGGGCGGCGTGGACCGATTCGGCCGTATCACGCCTAATTACTCCAGCTAGGGCTACGCTGGCAGTGGCCAGACACAGAGTGTAGTACGAGAACACGATTGGCGGATGTATGACCATCAGATCGGTCTGGAGGAGTGGGTGTAGTTCGCCTTGTCCGCCTGTGGCCGCCGCGAACGGGTCGAGCAGCCATGAAAGGACTACTAGAGCGGCTACCCAACCGTGCATGATTCTGACTTCAAGCGGAGCTGCCTCGTCATCTCTGGCCATGAACCAGGTCACTACCGCCAGTATGGCAGCCCAGAGGAGAAGTGGCCCCGCCCTGCCACCCCAAACGGATGAGATTCGATATAGCAGAGGTAGTTCGTCGTCGCCGTAGCGAGAGACTAGGTCGAGTGAGGAAGCATCGAGTACGAAAGCTCCGACCAACAGTGCGAACGGGGAGATTTGTGCCGCCATTGTGACATTGCGAACGATTGGGTCGCCTGCCTTCTCAGGTCGAGTAATCTGATGCAGGCTGGTCAGCAGCGCGAGCGCGAGTAACGCCAACCCAAATCCAGGGAGTACGGAATCACCACCCGTAGTACCTAGCTCTACTGTAGCCGAATGCCAGCATTGCAGGTACAATTTTCTTGAAGTATAGTCCAGGGCGGCGGAACAGCAGCCTCAGCCCTACCATCGCCTTCCCACTAACTCCCATGTCCCCCATCTCGTCGGGGAAGCAGCGAGCCATTACCGACATTTCGTCGTCTGACAAGTCAAACAGCGCGTTCTTGCCGCGCAGTATCTTGTCGTACGGCGGGAACTCGTCCTTCCACAGCCTCGAATACACGGATAGTCGCTGGGCGCTGAGGTCACCTTCTGCGATAGCCGCGGCGGCTGTGTCAGCAGCGTAAACCGCTGACTTCAGAGCTAGGTGTGAGCCGCCTTCGAAGAGCGGTGAAGTGAAGCCTGCGGCATCGCCGATAAGCATCAGTCCGTCATAGTGGGTGTTATCGAATGGCCCGGAAATTGGGATGGTCCCTCCGAAAGCAGGGTTGCCCTTCTCCTTCCAGGGCGGAGGAACCTGCTCGAGTTCCTTGAAGTGAGTGATATCAATGAACTCGTCGAGTGCCTTCTTGGTTCGGGGCCTGTCCTCGGTGACCAGCCCTACGTTGGCGCGACCGTCGCATTTGGGAATCATCCACAGGTAGCCCTTCTCGGCGTACTTTGGCCAGATGTAGAAGTCTAGGTAGCCGTCTGTCGGCACCTCGAGCATCTCATATTGCATACCGGCTACGACCTTGCCCATCTCGTTGAGCGGTTTCTCGTCCGTGGGCCTGACTATCTTCGAACAGACAGCGGCGACCCCAGAGGCGTCAATTACGACCTTGGCCTGAATCGGGAACTCATCTCCCTTGCCGTCGCACATCCAGCCTGCAAAGCGGCCGTCCTCCTCCACCCTCTCCATCGAAGTTAGTTTGTGACTGAGGTGCATGCTGGCCCCGGCTTCGATGGCCTCTTCTGCTATCCACCTCTCAAACAGATGTTTCTCGAGGACGTATCCCTCCTCCGTCAGGCATTTCTCGGTGCCATCCGGGAATATTACCCTGATTCCATGCACCCTGAGGCTAATGACGTGCTCTGGCAGTTTTAGGTTGAGATTCTCACAAGCAATATCAGAGATGCACTCTCCGCAATGAACCGGGGTCCCTATTGCCGGATGATCCTCGATTATCATCGTCGAGAGTCCCTTGCGAGCGCACTGTAGAGCGGCGTTTCCACCGCCAGGGCCAGCTCCAACAACTAAGACATCGCAGGTGCTCACAGCGTCGCCCATGGTACGTCGGAAGGTCCGATATCAAAGAAACCGTCGGTCGCGCCATCTACGATGGCGAGCGAACCTTCTCATTCTGTGAGCGCTCCGCCGGCTCATGGTCTGGAGGAAACTCTCCCGATACGTCGAGTCCCTAGAGGAGTCCGGCGATATTCTGCGTATCCCCGATCCGGTGGATGTAGAACTGGAGGCGGGCTGCTTCGCTGACCGACTCGTGAAGCGAGGAGGTCCTGCAATAAAATTCGAGCAGCCTCGCTTGCCAGACGGCAGCATCAGCAAGTTTCCACTGCTGATGAACCTGTATGGAACGAGGGAGCGGACCTGCAAGGCGCTCGGTGTTGAGGAGCCGCGGCAGGTCGGTGAAGGCATGGTCGCCCTGATGAAACCCGACATCGGTGGCATACTCAAGGCGCCATGGACAGGGATAGGCCTTGCCAGGCAAGGCATGGCGATGGCGCCACGCAAAGTATCGAGAGGGGCCTGTCAGCAGGTAGTCATGGAGGAACCTGACGTCACTAGGCTGCCTATACCGAGAACTTGGCCGGAAGATGCTGGGCCTTTCATGACGCTCCCACTGGTTGTCACCGCTGATCCTGAGACCGGCGTGCACAACATGGGCATGTACCGCAGCCAGGTGTTCGGCCCCACCGAGGTGGGTTTGCATTGGCAGACCCACAAACACGGTGCCGACCACGCTGACGCGTCCACGAACAGAATGCCAGTGGCAATATGCCTGGGCGGTCCTCCCGAGCTGACCTTTAGCGCCATCTCCCCATTGCCGGACAACTTAACCGAGTATGAATTCGCAGGACTGCTCGCTAGAAAGAGGCTTTCGATAGTCAAGTGCGAGACCAGCGATCTCTGGGTGCCAGCCGAGTGCGATGTGGTCATAGAGGGTTACACTGTACCCGGAGAGACCAGACTTGAGGGGCCTTTTGGCGACCACTTCGGCTACTACTCACTGCCCGAGCCTTACCCGGTAATGCACGTCACACGGATCACCCATCGCAAGGATGCGATGATTCCCATGACCATCGTAGGGCTGCCTCCGATGGAGGATGGTTACCTTGGCGAGGCCGTCGGCGATGCCTTTCTGCCTGTGCTGAAATTCCAGCAACGTGATCTCGTCGATCTGTTCCTACCACTTGAGACCGGTTTCCACAACCTCGCCATCATGGCTTCCAAACAACGCTACCCAAGGCAAGCGCGCAAGACTGCACTGGGCCTGCTGGGAGCGGGGCAGCTGATGTTCCAGAAGGTCGTGATTGCCGTAGATGAGGGTCATCCGGTCAAGGATCTCGACGCTCTTCTCGATGTCCTCGACTACCGTGTCCACATCCCCGAGGATCTTATCTTCCTGAGAGGGATGGTTGCTGACACACTAGCTCACACTGCGCCATGGGACAACATTCACGACAAGCTGATTATCGATGCCACTACGACTCCGAAGGGAGATCCGCACTCCGAACTCCCCGAGCAGTTGGGTTGTTCCGACTCGCTAGAGATTTCTGCCTCAGCGGTGAAGGGTGTTGTCCAAGCCAGGATGTTACGCTCGTCGATGCTTGTGGTTACCACGAACATCGAAGGGAACCCGAAGCCCGAGAGCAGCATGGAAGCGCCCAGTGAAGAGGGTGCTGCGAGGCAGCGTGAGGTCATTCGTGGAATCAGCGAAGCGATTTGGTCGCTCGAGGCTGCACAGAATCTGCGCTGGCTTTTCATCACTGACGACGACGCCTACTTGGCCAGTGACGACTGGCGGCGTCGCCTGCTGTGGCAGCTTTTCTGCCGCTTTGACGTCGGACGTGATCTACACTTCGATGATTCAGGTGGCCGACTAGCTTGGGACGCCACCGCTCCAATCCCTTCGAACAAGGGTCCTCTGCCGGTCCGGCGCTGGCCCGGCGTCACACTACACGACCCCGAGGTCGCCGAGAGAGTCGATTCGTGGCTGGCCGAGGGGGGCTACTGATGGGATTCAGAGAAGTCCTTGAGTTCGTCAAGGTTGAGCACACACTGTTCTCACTTCCATTCGTGTTGATTGGTTTCGTGATTGCCGACAAGCAGTTTGAATCAGAGAGCATGGATTTGGTCTGGATTATCATCGCAGCTATCGGTGCTAGGGGACTTGCGATGGCTCTCAACAGAATTATTGATCGAGATATAGATGCAGAAAACCCGCGTACTGCGACGAGGCATCTGCCTTCTGGAACAATGTCAATGCAGAGTGCGTGGATGCTGGCTGCAGCTTTCCTAGGAATACTTCTGTTTGCTGCATGGAGATTGAACGATGTTGCTCTTAAGATGGCATGGCTACCTGTCCTAGCATTCGTGATATACCCGTTTACAAAGAGAATATCGTGGATATGTCACTTCTGGATTGGATTTTGCCTAGCACTCGCTCCAGCAGGCGCATGGGTCGCCATCGCAGCGGATACACACGGCTGGGCGGCTATCACCGGAATGCTGGATGGGCATACGGATTTCCTGTGGTATCCGGAGATATTCTTCATCTCCTTGGGAGTAGCGCTTTGGATTACAGCATTCGACATCAACTACGCATCGATGGATCAGGACACGGATCGTAGACAGGGGATACACTCGTTCCCTGCAAGCTATGGTCTTGAGTCGACTAGGAAACTGAGTGTGGCTCTGACCATTGGCTGGCTAGTGTGCTTCCTGCTAACAGGAATGCATGACTTCACCGACCAACGGTCCTTGCGTTACACACTCTGGGTCCCTTCTGTGGCNATAATGGCGCTGATTAACATCATCGTGATGACAAAAGGAGCCGCGGCTGCTGCTGCATCTGAAGAGGCAATGGGGAGGTTTCAGAGGACTCTATTCCGTGCCTCGATGCTGACAGGGTGGGTATTGCTAGTTAGTCTCACGTTCGTAGAGTATTACGACGATGGAATGATAGATTGAGGTCTTACGATGTTTCGACTGCGCGCAGAGTACGACACCGCCGGAGACCAGCAGCAGGCTATCGACCAGTTGGTCGAGCAGCTTGAAGCAGGCCAGGAGCGTTGCGTGCTGCTAGGTGTGACTGGTTCAGGCAAGACNTTNGCGATGGCCAAGGTCATCGAGAAGTTGCAAATCCCGACGCTTATCTTATCGCACAACAANACTCTAGCTCGACAGTTATGGCAGGAGATGAGTGAACTGTTTCCCGAGAACGCGGTGGAGTACTTCGTCAGTTACTACGACTACTACCAGCCCGAGGCCTACATTCCCGGGCGCGACATATACATCGACAAGGAATTACAGATGAACGAGCGCATCGAGCAAGAGCGTTTCTCCACTGTGGCCTCTCTCGTCTCACGCCCCGATGTCATCACTGTGGGCACGGTCTCTATCATCTACGGACTGAATCCTCCTGAGGTATTCGAACAGAACCACCTGCGGCTAACTGTGGGCGACAAGGCAGACCCGCAAGACGTGGTCAGGCAGTTGGTCGGCCTGCAGTACCGGCGCATTACCGGAGAGATTGCGCGAGGCGATATCCGCCTGCGTGGCGAGGTGCTCGATGTCTGGATGCCGAGCCGAGATGATCCGTTGCGCATCCGCTTTGGCTGGGACGGCATCGAGCGAATTCAGGTCTGTGAGGCAGTCTCATGGGAGCCGCTTGACGACTTCGAGGAGGCCTGGATTCACCCTCGTAAGTTCTACATGACCAGTGAGGAGCGCTTCAACCAGGCGCTTGAGGACATCGAGGCCGAACTCAATGACAGGCTGGAATGGTTCAACTCCAATGATATGGAAATGGAGGCGCATAGGCAGGAGAAGCGCACTAGGTTCGACCTCGAAATGCTCGACGAGGTAGGCTCGTGCAAGGGCGTCGAAAACTACTCTATGCACTTCGACGGGAGGCAGCGCGGCGAGCGTTCGTACTGCCTACTCGACTTCTTCTCTATGTGCGCTGAGAAGTACCACGGAGGGCCGGAGAGATACCTCGTCGTCATGGACGAATCGCACGTCACACTGCCGCAAGTGACCGGGATGCACGGTGGCGACTTCTCGCGCAAGAAGAACCTCATCGACCACGGCTTTCGCCTACCCTCAGCCTACGACAACCGTCCACTGCGCATCGATGAGTTTCAAGATCTGGTACCACAGATGATGTACGTCAGCGCGACCCCTGGTGAGCGCGAACTACGCCATCTGGCAGAAATCACCGGGCAGGGAGTCCCGGAGGGCCTGCTGCACGTCCAGGGGGGCGGTGGCGCTAGGGCAGCTGAGCGAGACAAGCCACGTGAGAGGGTGATGATGGAGGGGTTGCTGGATCAGGTAGAAGGCGTTACCAAGATGGAAATTCGACCCACCGGGCTGCTCGACCCGGGCATCGAGGTCAGAGCCACCGCCGGGCAAGTACAGGACCTTGAGGATGAGATTCGCAAGCGTATAGAGGTCAATGAACGGGTTCTCGTGACAGTGATGACCATCAAGTTCGCAGAGGAGGTGGCCGAGTACCTCAACCGTCAGGGCTTCAAGGCACATCACCTGCACAGCGAAATCGATACACTGGAACGTACTGAGATCATCAAGGCGCTGCGTCTCGGTCACATTGACATCATCGTCGGCATCAATCTGCTCAGAGAGGGCCTAGACATACCCGAAGTCTCACTGGTCGCCATCTTCGACGCCGACAGGGAGGGCTTCCTGCGCAACGAACGCTCGCTGCTGCAGACCATTGGCAGAGCAAGTCGCAATGAGCACGGCTCGGTCATACTCTACGCTGACTCGGTCTCGCCCTCGATGGAGGCCGCGATTAGCCAGACGTTGGCGAGGCGTAGCATGCAGAGTGCATACAATGTGGAGCACGGCATCGTGCCGCAGACCATTCGCAAGGCGCTGCCTGTGATGGGCGGGGATGTCGAAGACCTGCTGTCCGGAGTGGCGGGCAAGGGTAAGCGAGGTGGACGGCGTATGGTCGGTAAGGGCCGGGGTAAGCGCGGCCTCGAAGGCTTCGCGCAGAAGTTTGGACTCGGTGCGGGAGTCTGGAACTCCTCGGACTCTGTGCTCGAAAACGTTAGCCAGCCCAACTGGGTTGCTGCGGCTTACGATGTGGTCGTAAACGATGACGGTGGCGATAATGCGAAGTTAATCGTCCGATTGGAGAAAGAGATGAGGCAGGCCGCGGCTAGGTTAGATTTCGAACGTGCAGCACGGTTGCGTGACCGTATATTCCAACTTGAGAGTGCGTCGAATTGAAGGGTCGGAAGCACTGCGAAGGGGCGTGTCGGAGTACAGCAAGGACGACTTCACCGTCCCAGTTGAAGACTACGACTTCTCCACTGTAGATGAAGTCCGTTCACTCATCGACCAGATGGGGCGCGCTGGTGGCTTCACCGCTACCAAGCTCGCGCACGCGCGCGATGTGCTTAGCGATGCGATGGTCAAAAGCGGTCAGGAAGGAGTCCTCAACTGGCTCTCGTTCCCGGCTTGCTTGTGTGCTACAGGGACTCGAGGATTCTTTCTCGAGGCGCTCAAGCGCAAGGCGTTCAACGTGGTCATCACCACTTGTGGCACCCTAGACCACGACATTGCTCGCACATACCAGGATTACTTCCACGGCGACTTCAACCTCGATGATGTCGCACTCGGCGAGCAAGGACTCAATCGACTCGGCAACGTCATCGTGCCAAACGAGTGCTACGGCGAGATAATCGAAGCAGTTGTGCTGCCATGGCTGGAGGATATCGAAGCAGAACGTACAGCAGAGCAATCTGGCAACCCATGGCTTGGCTTCGGCTCTGTCGAGCTGTGCTGGGCGATGGGCGACCGCATAGAAGACGAAGGGTCGCTTCTCCACTGGGCGGCCAAGCACCGCATCCCCATCGTCATTCCCGGACTCTCCGATGGCTCAATCGGTTCTCAGTTATTCATGCACCGGCAGAAGAGCCCGAATTTCATGGTCGATTTCCTCGCCGACGAGCAGATCCTCTCAGACCTTACCTGGACCGCCGAGGAGAGCCATGCGCTGATGGTCGGAGGAGGCATCTCGAAGCATCACGTAATCTGGTGGAACCAGTATCGCGGTGGTCTCGACTCTGCAGTTGGCATCACCACCGCCCCTGAGCATGATGGTTCACTCTCAGGCGCGCGCCTGCGTGAGGCGGTGTCCTGGGGCAAGATTCGTCCCGACGCCCCCCACGTAACAGTAGAGGGTGATGCCTCGGTACTATTGCCCCTGCTTGGCGCCGACCTGTTTCGCGATTAGTGGACGAATAGTAGACTAAAGCCGTGCAAACGCATAAAAGCGGTCAGCAGAGCGACCGCCTCTATGTCCGTTGAATCGATGGTACAGGGAATGATAGATGCACTAAACGAAGCGCTTGGCGACGCTGCCAAGCACGACCGCGGTAACAGCGCTGCTGGAACCCGCGTAAGGAAGGCAATGCAGGGCTGCAAGAACACAGCTCAAGATGTGAGAAAGCAGGTCCAGTCCGACAAGAACACTCGTTGAATCAGTCGTTCCTGTGAGCAAATATCTCCATCAGTGCTACTCTCATGGAGACCAGTGGGCGCCAGCCTTCTCCTCCGGCTTTCAGTAAGGCGTCATGCAATGGCCCCAAATCTGGACGGAGGTCCTTGGGCCTGTAGCTAGAGGCTGCGGGGCTGGTGTCCTCAGTCAGAGAGTGGATCGTGTGACTGTGGTGCAGCGCGTTGGTGAATCGAGACCACATCAGTGTCATCTCGGCGAGTACTGACTTGGGCGTCCATGCCCTTCGTCCGCTCATGTCAATGACTCCTTGGATTGTAGCGTCGGTGTCAGCCAGTATCAGCAGGGCGAGAGCATCAGTGGCATCCCTGACGTGGACCCAGTGCCGTGCATCGATGTCAGGAGGATGAATGCCCTCGGCTCCGTCCTTGACCCAGTCAGCCCAGTCGTGGATGACCTCACTGCCCCAGTCGATGGCACCTTCGGGAATCAGAAGATCGTGTATCCTGACTACCAGATCAGCCTCTCCGTGCTCGACGTGGGCGGGTACTATTGCGACATCTCCGCTAGCGCCCTCGCCAATACCTACTGTGATCTCGGCCTCGCTAGGGTCCTCAGTCAGCGTCGCCCCGGCGCGGTGTAATCTGTCAGCCAGTGCATGATAGAAGGCGTCTACTGCCCCACTAATGTGGACTATCTTAGGCATTCTACCNCTATGCTACAGACTCTGCTTCGACACTCTCTGTCGATGTGAACTGGCGAAGCCCCTCGCGCAATACGTCGATAATAAGNTCGATTTCGGCTGAGGTGATGGCGAAGTGAGGTGTGAATCTGAGAGCGTTCTGGCCGCCATGGATAACGCCTAATCCATTGAACCTACACCACTCTTCAACACATCCGAAGCCAACTACTGGGAGAGTCTCGGGGTCGAGCTCGGCGCATAGCAGTAGGCCGGTCCCTTGGACTTGAGTTATTGTCCCAGGAATCTCCTCAGACAATGCCTCGAGTTTTTGGACGAACTCGACTCCGCGGTCCCTGATGTTCTGCCTCAACTCTGGGGTGACTCGATCAAGCACTGAAATCGCCGTCTCGAGTGCCCTCGGATTGGTAGTCATCGTGTTACCATAAATGCCGACGACGTACAAACCGGCAGCCCTCTTGGAGAGACCGACGATGGAAAGCGGATACTGCCCGGCATTGAGCGCCTTGGACCAGGTCTCCATGTCTGGGACCTCGCAGTCCTCAAAGCCGTCGTAGTCTACAATGCTCAGGCAGCCCTGCCCGCGCAACCCTGCCTGTATGGAGTCGATGATTAGCATGCTGCCATGCGCTGTGCAAAGTGAGCGGGCGGTATCGTAGAACTCCCTAGTGACGCATTGGCCCGGATTGCCCTCGCCCATCACCGGCTCCATTGCCATGAGTTCGATGTAGAATCCCTCATCATCGGCCTGGGTGAAGGCCTCATGCAGTGCCTCTACGTCGTTGCAATCGACGAACATCACATTATCGCGGTCTTGGAAGGTCGCGAGGTGTTCCTCGTAGCCTGTACTGCATGAGTCTGAGATCATAGCTGGCCGCTGGGTCCTTCCATGGAAGGCATTGGTCAGAGCCAGTAACTTGGTCGGCTTGCCCTCATGACGACCTCCTTCTCCAGTCATTGACTTCGTGTTGGCGTCGGCGATCCTCATCGAAATAGTGACTGATTCAGAGCCACTGTTGAGACAGACGAAACGCGAGAACGGACAGCCTCCTCGGTTACGGCCTATCTCTCTGCGAAGTCTCTCAGCCAGACGTTTCTGACTGAATGACGGGGTCATGACGTTGGCCATCACCCAGTTCTGCTGCATAGAGTGGATGACGTCATCAGGTCCGTGCCCCATTCCCATCATGCCGTAGCCGCCATTGTCGTGTAGCACGGCTCCGTGTGAAGTGATGACCCATGGACCACGAGCTGCTATCGCGACGTAGGGGTTGACAGTCGGGGCCGAGTAGAAATTCACGTAATCTGACTGAAGTTCGGACACGAGATTGACCTCCTTCATTTCGAACAGCCTGTCACCAAGGTCGCTCCTGAGGCTCTGAAAATTGTCAGAGGCCTCATCAATCGCCCTGCTCAACGAGGGATCCGACTCTAGGAAATCACGAATCACCTCGTCCCTTAGGCCGATGGTCCTGGGCTCACCTGTGTTGTGACGAATTTTTGTTAGGGCTTCCATCCCATCTCCCATCATCTCCGGGAGACATCGATTCCCACATCAACATTTCCAGAATCGGATTCTAGAATCCATACGGAAAACGCCCGGATTCGGAAGAAACACGATTTCTGATAATCATACAAATAATCAAACTGACTTTAGTTTTTCAATTGAGAATTTATGAATAAGACTAATTTTTCAATTGGATTATCAGTCTTTGATTACGGATAGTATAAGTGCTAAGCAGCCTGCTGAAAGAGCAGGAGAAATGCCCGGGGATGCACTTCTCCCCCCCGACAGGGAGGGATTTAATGAGCGATGAATACAGAATACAGGAATTATTGGAGAGAGATGTCTATGTTGGCGAGACTAGAGTCGGTGTGATTACTGGCGAGAGATTTCATCCGCGCGACGAGCTTGTGCGGTCGATGCGGATCAAGGTCGAGGATGACGTAGCTGAAGAATACATGAGAAAGCCGGCGGAGTTCGCTCCGCTTTCGAAGGAACTGGTGCACAGCATACTGCCGGGTGGTGGTGTGAAACTGTCGAAGTCGATGCGTGAGCTGCAGCGCAGATGGAGAAACACGGTCAGGATTAACGAAAAGCTGTACGCACCCGACGAACTGCTCGATAGAGCTGTTCTCGACAACGACGGCGTGGATCTTGGGAATGTAACCGGCATGGTGAAGATTAAGCGGACCTACAAGGGACTGGTCGTCCAGCCGCACTACATCGTGCGCTCCAGGCACGGCTTGCCTGACTCCATCGTGGTGCCGGTTGCCCAGTTGGCACGGACCACAGCAAGACTGGATGAAATCATACTACGATGTTCAATGAAGAGACTGGTCACTCTGCCAAGTTTTCTCAAACTCAACAGCGAGGATTCGGAAGAGTGATGAATCCATCTTAGGAACATCTTGAAATCTGGTTCGGTACTCGCACACCTGCTTAAGGGCGTGTAGCTTAGTTTGGCTGGAGCACCCGGCTGATAACCGGGAGGTCGCAGGTTCAAATCCTGTCATGCCCACCAATGAATCGAATCGGTCGGCAGAGTCATGAAGGGTCGTCAGACCGGCTTCTTGTCACATGCCGGTAGTGAGTGGCTCATCCAGCCGCGACGTGGCAACCTCTCTGGCTCCACTGATTGGGATGCAGTACATCGAACTTGAGAGTCGTAAATTCCCAGATGGCGAGGGTTACGTGCGAGTTCCCTCCGGCGCCATCGATGCCGTACGTTCCGAACCTGTGGTATTAGTGTCGAACACCTACCCTGACTCAGGGATAGTGAATACCGTCCTGCTGTTGGAGGCCATAGCCGAGGTCCGCAGAGGTAATCTATCCAATCTCAAAGGCGAAGAGCCGCAGAACATGGAGGATGTCGGCAGCGGGGTCTACCTAGCTATCCCATACTATGGATACTCCCGGCAGGATAAGCGCTTCTCGAAGGGCGAGGCTGTCTCCGCGCGCGTCATCGCCGATATTCTCGCACGTGGCTGCGACGGCATTGCCATCCTCGATCTGCATGAGCCCGCCGTGCTCAAGGACATGGAGGTTCCAATCGAGTTCGTCAGCTCAATGCCTGAGATAGCCGAGCTTCTACAGAATGAAGTCTCACCAGACTTCGTACTGAGCCCAGACAAGGGAGCCATTGCGAGGGCTACCAAGGTTGCCGGTCTAATCGGTTGTGACTTCTCCTACCTCGAGAAGACCAGAATCGACGCTCACACAATAGAGCACACGCCAAAGGACCTCGATGTCGACGGCAAGGTGGTGGCGATAGTGGATGACATGATTAGCACCGGTGGGACCATCTGCCGGGCCAGCGACGCGTTGCGCCGGCAGGGCGCTACCGAGGTCCACGCCGCCTGCACACACGGTTTGTTCACTGGTGGCGCTATCCTTCGCCTATCCAATCACGTCGACGGTGTGCACAGCACCGATTCGCTGCCTAATCCAAGAGCTGTGGTGAGTGCTGCACCGGCCCTCGCCCGAGGTCTGAAGCGGCTAATGAGTTAGTACAGGCGACCTACGGTCGTTTGCTGCGTGTCCGTTTCGTTTATATCGGCCACGTCGTGCGGCGGCTTACCCACACGAGGAGTAGTTCCAATGAGTGTACACATAGCGTTTGAAACCCCGAATGACATACAAGAGCAAGTCTACGAGATGGTCAAGCATCTAGGCAAGGATGGCCGAGGGAAACTGAAGAAGGGCGCCAACGAAGTAACCAAGGCAGCAGAGCGTGGAACTGCGAAGATGGTGGTGATGGCTGAGAACGTCAACCCCGGCGAGCTGCTGGCCCATATCCCAATGATTTGCAAAGAGAAAGAGATTCCTTTCATCTACGTCGAGGACCAGGCATATCTGGCCGAGGCGGCAGGCATGACCCTGGGCACCAGAACCGCTGCTATTGCGGTCATGGAAGTCGAGAAGGAGACCGAAGACAAGTTCAAGGAAGTCAAAGGCCACTGCACAACGCTGTCAGAGTGAGTTTCCTAGGAGTGATTCACTATGGCAAAGGACTCTTGGCCCGCTGAGGTTGTCGAGGTTGTCGGCCGCACTGGTATGAGTGGTGAGGCTGTCCAGGTCAAGGTTCGCGTAAACGACTCAACCAACCCTCGTGACATTGGTCGTATCATCGCACGCAACGTGCTTGGACCTGTGCGAGTTGGAGACGTCCTGATGCTGAAGGATACTGGTCGCGAGGCCCGCAGCATTGGCGGCCGGAGGTGATTAGATGCCTGAGCGCCGCATCTGCAGTTTCACACACGAAGAGATCGAGCCGGGCACCGGCATGATGTTCGTAAAGCGCGACGGTAGTGTGTTCTACTTCAAGGACAGTAAGGCACGCAAGAACATGCTCAAGCTCAGGCGCAATCCGCGCCGACTCAAGTGGACCCGTCGCTACGAGAAGGGCGGCATCAAGTGATTTGGAAGGCTTCTGCCTTCAGACACTCAGGTTTCCTCGTACGAACTTGATGTAGCGCTGCTCTTCGTTGTCCTCGAATGGATGTAATCCGAGGTTCTGCTGGTAGGCTATGCCCATCCAAGTGCCGTCAGGGCTAATCACCGTCTCGAAGAAGTCGTGTAGAGCATGTACATCGCCCTCTGCAGCCTCATACTCGGTTACGATGTGAAGTGGCTCGGGGTCAGCGATGGTGAAGTCCCAGAGGTCACCCTCCTGAGGCTCCCTCAAAGCGGCTGCATAGAGGAACCATTCCTCTCCGACCACGTAATCACCCTCCAGATCTCCATCATCGAAGTCGAGTCCGTAGAATGCTAGGGCCACTACATTGTCCTCGCTGATGCTGACGAACGGATACATCTGGATTCCATTGATGTGAGAGATGTTCCAAGTCGACCAATTGGTGCCGTGGTCGTATGACAGGGCCAGCTTCAGATCCCATGGTCCGGTGCCCCCA
>JGI26063J44948_1000196_pt1 | contig 14698 bp, 15 predicted proteins | sample MarorgKNORR_S2LV_4_FD_44948 | JGI IMG/M metagenome (IMG submission 44948) | reverse complement strand
TTACCTTCGAGCTCAATTTTATTGACAACAATGTTAATTGGTAATTTAGAATTCTCAGCTAGAATTAAGTATCGATCAATAAGCTCGAACTGATAGTGAGGCTCAATAGCAACGACAAGCCAGAGTTGATCAATATTGGCAGCAATTAAGCGATCNTGTCTCTTAAGNTCATTTCTTCTTGGATAAATTGCAGTTACTATTCCTTCATTACCCCCGGCTGCTTGAAAAAGAACCTGGTCACCAGCAACTGATAGTCCAATATTTTTCCTCCCAGTAGACTGAAAGAGCTCTCCAGTTAATGATTCTACAAGCTGCCTTTGGCCATATCTAGTAATGACCAGGCCTTGCTGCTCTTTTTCATCAGATAATCTATTGTTCTCAGTTTTAGTTAGTGCTTTGTTGGCGCGTGCAATTTTTTCAGATTGAACTTTTTCTATACGCCATTTTTGTCTTCGTGTTAGCGCCACTAAAAAGAGACTCTAAACTTAATCTGATTAAAGAACGTATAAAACTTTATGAGAAAAAATCTAAGAGTAATTATGGATGCTCTAATGATAAATATACCTTTATTGTAGCCGTTCAATTCTAAGTACGGCGCTAGGATGAGAGTCGTGAAAAGCAGAATATAGCCTATCAGGGGAGAGCGAAGAAGAGTTTTCCTTGTAAAGCTTAGTTAAGGAAGAAATCAAGTCATTTGCATCAGTATGACTCGCTGCAAAAGCGTCAGCCTGAAATTCATGCTTCCTAGAGACAAGGTTGCTAATGGGTGTAACAAAAAAACTAAAGACTGGCAAGGCAAGACTAAAAAGAACTAAAGCTGTATGAGACGAAGGCTCAGCAATACCTAATCCATTATAAAACCAATTTTGATTGATTAAATACCCTAGCAAAGCTAAGCTTGCAAGACTAAAAATGAATGAGCTTATCATTCTTTGGCGAGTATGCTTGTGATGAAAATGCCCGAGCTCATGAGCTAGAATTGCCTCAATCTCTTTGTCTTCCATGCCCTTTAGAAGCGTATCAAAAAAAACAATTCGCTTGTTTTTGCCTATACCCGTGAAATAGGCATTTCCATGTGAAGATCTTTTTGAGCCATCCATTACAAATATACCGTCACTTCCAAAACCTGTTCGCTCCAGTAGGTTATTTATTCTACTTATTAATGCNTCGTTATCGAGTGGATTAAATTTATTAAATATTGGAGCAATAAAGGATGGGTAGATCCACATCATGGTCAGTGTAAATAGACTAATAATGACCCAGACATAAATCCACCAGTAATCGCCAATAGAGCTAATATTCATAAGATAAAGAATGGCATAGATAAGGGGGATCATTAAAATTAGAGTCAACAGGATCTCTTTAATTAAATCAGCTATAAAAGTTTTAACAGTCATACGGTTAAAGCCAAACTTTTGTTCGAGAACGAAATTGCGATAAATGCTAAAAGGTAAATCTATAAAGCTAGCAATTAACATAATACTTACAATAAAGGTGGTACCCATCAATATGGGGTTTGAAATTCTCTGGCTCCAAAATACATCAATCCAATTCATAGCTCCACCAATCGTCCATAGAAGTACAATAAAAGTAGAAAAAATGATCTCAAAATGATTTACTAATAGCTTTGCTTTTGTGTAGTTGCCGGCTTTTTGGTGATCTTCAAGTGTTATAGTTTCTTTGAAGCTATCTGGCACTTCATTAAATGAACGCTTAATTGCTTTATCTTGTCTAAAATTAAGCCAAAGCAAAGCCAAAACTGAAGTTAATATTGCAAACAAAAAAACAAAAGTAAAAAAGTTAAATTCCATTTTATAAAAATTAAATAATATAATATTCTAAAACAATTATACCTTGTGATTTATGATAAATTATTGATTGAAAATTCAGAAAAAAATTAACCTCATAGCGCAGCATTTTTTTAAATTTTTTTTCTTTTTATTATCTAAAGCAAAGGACATTATATTTTATGAATAACCCTATTAGATGGGTATAATCTCGTATTTAAATGTATAAAATAGTTCAAATAATATTTGTACTATTTAGATTTAATTTATTAAAGAATCAAGGTTTTTATGATTACTATGGAAGATAGAGACGGCTTCATCTGGATGGATGGAGAGTGGTTAGATTGGCGCGAAGCTAAAATTCATGTACTTACTCATACCCTTCATTATGGAATGGGCGCATTCGAGGGCGTTCGTGCTTATGAGACTTCGGATGGGCCTGCGATTTTTAAGCTTGATGAACATACCGATCGATTGTTTAATTCAGCAAAAATTCTTGGGATGAAAATTCCTTATAGCTCTGACACTTTAAATCAAGCCCAAAGAGAAGTTATCACCAAAAATAACTTAAAATCTGCATACATCAGACCGATGTGCTTTTATGGCTCAGAGGGTATGGGATTAAGAGCAGACAACTTAAAAGTACACGTAATGATTGCGGCCTGGGAGTGGGGAGCTTATCTTGGTGAGGATAACATTAAAAATGGTATTAAAATTCGAACCTCGTCCTTTACTAGGCACCATGGACACCCTTCGATGAGTAGAGCTAAAACAAATGGAAACTATGTTAACTCGATGATGGCATTGAAAGAGGCGCTCGATGCAGGATATGATGAAGCCTTAATGTTAGATGTTGATGGTTATGTCTCTGAGGGTAGTGGTGAGAATATATTTGTCATAAATGAAGGTACACTCTACACCCCATATTTAACATCTGCCTTGCCTGGAATTACGCGTGATACAATTTTCACACTAGCGCAATCTATTGGCTATGACATTATTGAAAAGAACCTGACCTGTGATGAAATTTATCAAGCAGATGAAGCATTTTTTACAGGGACTGCTGCAGAAGTAACGCCCATAAGAGAACTAGATGATCATCAAATTGGAAGCGGTACTCGTGGCCCTATTACTGAAAAACTACAATCCCTATATTTTGATTGTGTTCATGGACGCAATAATGAGTATAGAGACTGGATATCAAATGGCAGATGCTCTTGAGTAATCGAAGCTCACCCCATTTAAGCTTTAGATTGGTAATGAATACTGAGTTGCCATTTCATTGTCCACCAAAAGATGCACCAAAATGGAATATGCACCCAAAGGTTTTCCTTTCATTTTCTGACAATGGAAAGGCGAGCTGTCCTTATTGTGGTGCTAAATATGAGTTAGAGAAATAGAGATCTATATAGATAAATGGAGCTCAATTCAAAAAACATTGTTTTAGTTGGCCCTATGGGTTGCGGTAAGACGACTGTAGGTCGTCAACTTGCTAGTAAATTAAATCAAGATTTTTTTGATACAGACCATGAAATCATCAATAAAACTGGCGTTAGCATTGATCACATCTTTGATATCGAAGGGGAAGAGGGTTTTAGGCGAAGAGAGTCTGAAGTGCTTGAAAGCTTGTGTGATATGAATAATATAGTCATCGCTACTGGTGGAGGAGTAGTTTTACTTCCTCAAAACAGACTAGTGTTAAAAAATGCAGGGGTGGTTGTATACCTTTCATCCTCTGTAGAGCAACTACTTAGAAGAACCGCTAAATCNAAAACTAGACCCCTACTTGAGAACAGTAGTGATCGACAAAAAACAATTACCGAGATTGTTAATGCAAGAGATAAATATTACAGGGAAGTCGCTACAATTGTTATCGACACCACCGGGAAAAAACAGAATGAAGTAATCGATATAATAATGAACGATTTGTAATATTCATTTTTATATTTATTTTGTAATTATATATTACTTTCAAAATTCACTAAAAATTCACTAAAATCGTCACTTAATACTCTAAACTTCTCAGTAATTAAAAAAATATTGTTGAGTTCAAATAATAAGGGGAAAAAGATGTTTAAGAGATTTATTGTACTTGTGTTTATTTTTTTCAGTGTAAATGCAAATGCTATCACTTTAAAAGAATTCAGCGCAAAATTGATAGAGACACATCCTTTTTTCGTTCAGCTCTCCTTATCTGAAAAGACAAGCCTTCTTGACCAAAAAGCTTCACTAACCTATTCTGACTGGAATATTAAGGCAGGCGCTAGTGAATCTTTTTCTGGCGGAGAGGATACATCCACTAGGCTTTATAAAGATCTATATACCACCAGCTATGAAGTTTCTGCTGGCAGGATAATTGAAAATTCAGGTGCTAATCTTAATTTAAAGCACTCTTTAACTCGTAATGATAAAGACAGTGCTGCTACACATTTAAATGTTCTTTCGTTAGATTATATAAGACCCTTGCTCCAGAACAAAGATGGTATTAATGATCGTTTAGCCGTAGATATAGCTTCTCTTGATTTAATTGCAAAAAAAGTAAGTCTTGAAGAGCAGGCTGAAAGCTTTTTAGCTTTAAAGCTTTCTAAGTTTGTTGACTTAGCACTTAAGCAAGAAATTGTTAAAATTCACAAGCGTGAACTTGAGTTATCAAAACAACAGCTTGATTTAACTGAAGAAAAGTATAAAAACTCTTTGATCGATAAATCTAACCTCATTCAGGATAAGGACTTGTATCTCAAAGCCAAACAACAATCACTTCAATCCAGAAAAGAATTAATCATTGAAAGAAGAGAATTGGCTTCCCTTATTGGTTCTCAAGAGTCTGACATGATAGTAGATATGGATTTATATGAAGAGCACACTATGATGAAGGTTGATCCAGCTACTTTTGTTAAAGATTCAAGATCATTACAAAAATTTGATTTTGATAAAGCTAGACTCCAGAGGCAGCTTCAAACCTTCGAAAACAAGACCATGCCAAGCGTTAATTTAAATCTAGGTCTTTCTGCATTGGGAGAAAACGATAAATACTTTGGTAGTTTTGGCAACAGAGATTATTCTTGGAACATTGGTGTAGATATTTCTTATCCATTGGGTGTTAGAAAAGAGTTAGTTGATGTTGAGCGTACAGAGATTAGTATCGCTACTATTAATGCTCAAAAACGAGAAGCAGAGATTAATGATGAGTACCAAATTAACTATTTGCTAGCTCAAATTGATCTTTTGTCAGAACTCGTTACTCTTTATCTGGAGCAGGGCGCACTGGCTAACGAAAAGGTTATCGAAGAGCAAACTAAGTATAGCGAGGCTCGTGGACAAAAGTCCTTGGTAATCGCTGCTCAAAAGAATGCCAACTTGGCCAATCTGACTTACGTTCAAGCAGCAGCAACTTACCAAAAAATAATTATTGATTATAAAGCGGCAATCGATCAGTTATTTAACTAAACATGACTGGTCTTTTTTTATCTTTATGCTCACTTTTGCCTCTAAAGATTAATCATTTATTAGGATCACTAATTGGCCAATTGCTTTATCTATTTAACTCTGATGCAAAAAAAGTAACAACTCAAAATATCGCAATTTGTCTGCCAGACTTGTCAAAAATTCAACAGCGAGAGCTCGTTAAAAAAGCCCTAATTGAAACTGGAAAGAATTTAACAGAGTCAAGCCGAATATGGAATCAAAGCTTTACTGATAACTCAAAGTATATCCGTAATTTTCATGGTGAGCAGTATCTAAGTTCAAGAGAAAAAACAATCTTATTAGTACCCCATATTGGGTGCTGGGAAATTACAGGTAGAGTCCTTGCTGATAATAGGGAGGTAACCTTTTTGTACAAGCCTCTTAAGAACCAAAAACAAAATGATTATTTGTTTCTGCGCAGAAATAAAGGCAACCTTACAATGGCTAGTGCAGATCACTCAGGAATACTTAAATTACAACGTGCACTAATAAAAGGGCAACTGATTGGTATATTGCCTGATCAAGACCCAGGTCAAGATGGCGGCATTACCGCTCCTTTTTTTAATAATCCTGTAAATACAATGACCTTGTTAGTTAAGTTGGCAAAAAAACACAACGCTCAGGTGCTTATGTTTTGGGCAAATCGTTTAGATAACGGAAAAGGATTTGATTTGAATTTAGAGCCTTTAGATTTGAATCTTAATAGCGAAAACTTACTTGAACAAGTGACCCTTATGAACAGAACTATTGAGGAGCTTGTCAAAAGGTTTCCTGAGCAATATATGTGGAGTTATCGAAGGTTTAAATCGACGCATTCTTATAATTAAGAGTTAATTATTAACATAATTGTAATCGTTATATATTTATGTCTCGAAATTTCCTATCAACCAATAATGGTATAATAAATCTATGAGAATTATTGAAGATGTTCGAAGCGTTTTTAAGCGAGACCCTGCGGCAAGAAATGTGTTTGAAATTCTTACTTGTTATTCAGGTGTTCAGGCTGTAATTATCTATAGATTTACTAATCTTTTATGGCGATATAAGCTCTACTGGTTGGCTCGATTTATTTCTACATTTGCTCGCTGGGTTACAGGTATAGAGATTCACCCAGGCGCTGTGATTGGAAGACGTTTTTTTATTGATCATGGTATGGGTGTCGTTATTGGCGAGACTGCAGTAATAGGTGATGACTGTATGATGTATCACGGGGTTACTCTTGGAGGAACTTCATGGGACAAAGAGAAGCGTCATCCGACTTTAATGGATGGTGTAGTAATCGGTGCTGGAGCAAAAATTTTAGGTCCGATTACGCTTGGAAAAAATGTACGCGTTGGTTCCAACTCAGTGGTTGTTAGATCAGTCGAAGATAACCAAACTGTCGTCGGTATCCCTGGTCGAATTGTAACGAAAAAAGCTATCGATACTGACACCTTTGATTCTTACGCTGCTAGTTCAAGTGACCGCTCCAATGACCCGACAGTTCAAGCTGTTGATTCTATTATTGAGCGTTTAGCTGAAATTGACAAAAAGATGGCTAAGCTTTCGAACAACTCAGAAGGTTTACAAGTAGACTCGAAAGAGNTTGAATCTAAGTAAATTGTTNAGTGAATTAAATACTTGACTATTTTAGTTGGTTACTAGTATAATTTACCTAAATTTTAGAAAGCGAGGATTATTATGCAATTAACAACTAAAGGAAGGTATGCGGTCACTGCAATGCTCGACTTAGCATCAAATGATTCATCTAGNCCAGTCACTCTTGATATGATATCTCAAAGACAAAACATTTCACTTTCGTACTTAGAACAGCTTTTTGCTAAGTTAAGAAAAGCTTCTCTAGTCAAAAGCATTAGAGGCCCAGGTGGGGGTTACCTTCTTAATGTTNATCCTGTAGATGTAACTCTTACAGAAATTATTGAAGCTGTTGATGAAAACATTGATCTACGACGTTGTCATGGTGCCAGGAATTGTTTAAGAGGTAAGCAGTGTTTGTCACATCATTTGTGGTGCGAAGTTAGTGATCAAATTAGAGGATTCCTTAGTTCTAGGAACCTTCAACAGGTCATAGATGACTATTACACTAATGAAGATATAAAAGTTAAATTAACAGTATAGGAATTTAAATAATGATCACTCCAACTTACATGGATTATTCAGCTACTACACCTGTGGACCCTCGTGTTGCTGAAAAAATGGGTAAATATTTAACAATGGAAGGTGACTTTGGTAATGCCGCTTCACGCTCTCACTATTATGGATGGCAAGCTGAAAAGGCTGTTGATGAAGCACGATTACAAGTGGCTGATTTAGTTGGCGCGGACACTAGAGAAATCGTGTGGACATCGGGTGCAACAGAATCTAACAATTTAGCAATTAAAGGTATTGCTCATTTTTACCATAAGCGTGGTAAACACATTATTACACTGAAAACAGAGCATAAGGCTGTCTTGGACACTTGTCGCCAGCTAGAAAGAGATGGCTTTGAGGTGACTTACTTGGACCCATTGCCGAACGGTTTGTTAGACTTAGAGGTCTTTAAAAGCGCTATAAGAGAGGATACGATTCTGGCATCAATTATGCATGTGAATAATGAGATTGGCGTTATTCAAGACTTGCAATCTATTGGTGATATTTGTAGAGAAAATAAGGTATTTTTTCATGTNGATGCTGCTCAGTCTGCTGGAAAAATAGAGATCAACTTAGANTCACTCCCGGTTGACTTAATGAGCTTTTCAGCACACAAAATCTACGGACCAAAGGGGATGGGNGCTCTTTATGTCTCTCGCAAACCAAGAGTTAGACTNGANGCTCAGATCCANGGCGGNGGTCACGAGCGTGGTATGCGCTCTGGCACTCTAGCAACTCACCAAATTGTTGGTATGGGTGAGGCTTTTGCAATTGCNAAAGCTGAAATGAAGGAGGAAGGCGAAAAAACTCANANACTTCGTGAAAGGTTACTCGCTGGCTTTGCGGATATGGAAGAGGTTGTTGTTAATGGTGATCTTGATCAAAGAATTGCCGGAAACTTGAACATTAGNTTTAATTACGTTGAGGGTGAATCCTTAATGATGGCAATTTCAGATGTAGCTGTGTCTTCAGGATCGGCATGTACCTCGGCCAGTCTTGAACCTTCTTATGTTCTTCGTGCCTTAGGTCTGACTGACGAATTGGCACACAGCTCTATCCGTTTCAGTGTTGGTCGTTATACAACTGAACATGATGTCGATAATGCAATCAAGCTGGTACGTGAAAAAGTTCAAAAATTAAGAGATTTATCGCCCTTATGGGATATGTTTAAAGATGGCATTGATTTAAGTACAGTGGAGTGGGCTGCTCACTAAATAAATTAAGTGTTTAAATTAATAATATGTAACCTTGTAGAGTAAAATTAAAAATTAAATTCGGAGTAACTTATGGCATATGGAAAAAAAGTATTAGATCACTATGAAAACCCTCGTAATGTAGGNATTTTAGATAAAGATGCATTAAATGTAGGGACTGGAATGGTTGGNGCACCAGCCTGTGGAGATGTAATGAGATTACAAATTCAGATTAACGATGATGGTGTCATAGAAGAAGCTAGATTCAAAACTTATGGTTGTGGCTCTGCTATTGCTTCGTCTTCTCTATTAACTGAATGGGTTAAAGGAAAAACACTCGATGAAGCTTCACAAATTAAAAATACAGAAATNGTTGACGAGTTGGAACTACCTCCAGTAAAAATTCATTGTTCGGTTTTGGCTGAAGATGCAATTAAAGCAGCGATCAACGANCTAAAGAGCAAAGCTAGCTCATAATTATGGCAATAACACTTACTAAAAAAGCAGCACAGCGCATGACTGATTTCTTATCCAATAGAGGATCTGGAATGGGTGTTAGGCTGTCTGTTCAAACGACCGGTTGTTCAGGCCTAGGATACAATATGGAGTTTGTTGATTCTATTAATGACGATGACACTCTTTTTAATGATAAAGGGGTACAAGTAATTGTTGATGCAAAAAGCCTAATCTATATCGACGGCACTGAGGTTGACTTTCAAAAGGAAGGCTTAAATGAAGGATTTGAATTTAATAACCCTAATTCAAAAGCTGAATGCGGTTGTGGTGAGTCGTTTACCGTTTAAATAACTCTATAAAGTTCTTAAGGTGTTTGGTTGATGCAAAATTATTTTGAGTTATTTGACCTTGAAACCTCTTTCTTTATTGATGAAGCTGAATTAAAGAGATCTTACCAGGTAGAGATATCAAGGTTTCATCCTGACAACTTTGCAACTAAAAGTGAGCCTGAAAAGCTACAAGCGCTTCAAAATACTTCACTTCTTAATTCAGCCTATGGAGCCCTTAAAACTCCACTTAGTAGAGCGACGTACCTACTTAAACTTGAAGGTATGGATGCGTTTGATGAAAAAGATACAGTAATGGAGAAGGGTTTTTTAATATCTCAAATTGAGTTAAGAGATAAATTAGAGGCCATAGAAGAAAAAAAAGATAGCTTGGGTTTGGATGATTTTATAGAGCGCATAGATTCTTTTATTGAAGAAAAAATTGAATTAATTTCTGAAGCCTATAATCTTTCAAGTGATCAACAGGTTATAAAAATGCACGTTCGAGAGTTGAAGTTCTTTGATCAGCTCTATAAAGAAGCTAACTCATTANTGGATGAATGGTTTTAGGACATACTGATGGCATTACTTCAAATTTCAGAGCCCGGGCAATCAACCGCCCCTCACCACCATAACTTGGCTTGTGGTATTGACTTAGGTACAACAAATTCGCTTGTTGCTAGCGTAATGAGCGGTCAGACTAGACTGATACCCGATCAAAATAATAACTCAATGCTTCCATCTGTGGTTCATTATGGGCAAGAAAAAATGTCAGTAGGTGTTGATGCATATCAATACGCTACAACAGACCCAACCAACACCATCCTTTCTGTTAAACGCTATATGGGCGTTGACTATAGTGAGGCCTGTGAATTTAAAAATTTACCTTATAAGTTAGTTAAGAATGGTAACAACGTCTCATTTGAAACATCAATTGGCGAGGTCTCAGCGATAGAAGTTTCTGCCAGCATTTTGTCAACCCTAAAAGATCGAGCGGAAGACGCACTTGGTGGTGAACTTAAGGGGGCAGTGATAACAGTGCCCGCTTATTTTAATGACGCCCAAAGACAATCAACCAAGGACGCAGCTAAGTTCGCTGGAATTAATGTTTTAAGGCTACTCAATGAGCCAACTGCAGCAGCCATTGCTTACGGCTTAGAGTCGGGTGAAGAGGGCATTCACGCGGTTTATGATTTAGGTGGGGGTACATTTGATATCTCCATATTAAGCTTTAATAGAGGTGTTTTCGAGGTACTCTCAACGGGAGGTGACTCCAACTTAGGTGGGGATGATTTTGATAATTTAATTATTGATGACTGCATTAAATCACTAAAGCTGAGTCATTTATCTGCTACTCAAATCCAGACAATTAGGCAGCTTGCAAAATCCGCTAAAGAAGAGCTAACAACTAAAGATAGTGCTGAGTTTCTTGTTGATAATAAATCATATCAAATTTCAAAGCCTCACTTCGATACTTTGAGTGAGGAGTTAGTCAAAAGAACCTTGATGTTAACAAAAAGAGCCGTCAGGGATGCGGGCATTAAAATCTCTGAAGTTAAAGAAGTCATTATGGTTGGCGGATCAACCCGAATGACAGCAATTCGAGATAGAGTAGGAGAAATCTTTAAAAAGCCAGTCTTATGTTCAATCAATCCAGACGAGGTCGTAGCTAAGGGTGCTGCTATTCAAGCCAATATATTGGCAGGAAATAAGAGTAGAGATGACATTTTATTATTGGACGTATTGCCATTGTCTCTCGGTCTTGAGACGATGGGTGGTCTAGTTGAAAAAGTAATACACAGAAACACAACCATCCCCATAACACGCGCACAAGAATTTACCACCTACAAGGATGGTCAAACTGGAATGAGCATTAATGTTTTTCAGGGTGAGCGAGAGCTAACTAAGGATTGTCGCTCACTAGGAAGGTTTGAACTAAAAGGNATACCACCGATGGTTGCTGGTCGTGCTCGCATTCATGTTGAATTTCAAGTCGATGCAGACGGATTACTTTCGGTATCTGCCAAAGAGGAAACCTCAGGAGTTAAATCAGAAATAGTGATCAAGCCTTCGTATGGTCTTAACGGTGCAGATATGGAGAAAATGCTTAAGGATTCGGTTGTATTTGCACATGAAGACATCCTTCTAAGGCAATTACAAGAACAAAAGGTTGATGCAGATCGCACAATCGAGGCTATCGATTCAGCCTTAGAAGCTGACAAAGCACTACTAGACGATGCTATGCTTAATAGTATCCTTGAAGCAAGAGATCAACTTGTATCTATCTCTAAGTCGGATGACGTTACAAGTATTAAAAATGCAACTCTCAATCTCGAAAAGACAAGCGCCAAGTTCGTTGAGATGAGAATGAATAAGTCAATTATGGATGCAATGCAAGGCCATAGTATTGATGAATTTAACTAACAACTATAGAATATTACTATGCCTCAAATAATTATTCTACCAAACGAAGAGTTTTGTCCTGAGGGAGTTGTTATTGAAACTGAGAGTGGGACTAGCGTCTGTAGGGCGTTGTTAGATAACGGTATAGAAATAGAGCACGCCTGCGAGATGTCAAACGCATGTACAACCTGCCACGTTTACGTGCGCGAGGGATTTGACACTATAGAAGAGTCTGACGAGATTGAGGATGATCTTCTGGACAAGGCTTGGGGCCTTGACCCCGACTCTAGGCTATCCTGTCAAGCAATAGTCTCTGAAGAGGATGTAGTTATAGAGATACCAAAATACACCATAAATCAGGTCTCAGAAAACCACTAACTGATAGTCGCTATTATTCTATTGTAATCTTTGGAAAGGCGCCTACCGTTTCGCTTTGTAGTGAAAGGGTTGCTACCACTTTTCGAGCGATCTCTTGATACATCATAGAGACCTTACTTTCAGGGTTTTTGGCGACACTTGGATTGCCGTCATCGACATCGGTTCGTATATCGAGCTGAAGCGGAAGGGCGCCAAGAAAATTAGTGTTTGAGTCAAAAGCCATGCGTTCACCACCACCGTGACCAAATATCTCTTCTGCGTGGTTGCAGTTTGAGCAAATATGGATCGACATATTTTCAATAATTCCAAGAATTGGAATATTAACCTTTTCAAACATGGCGAGACCTTTCTGGGCATCAATAAGTGCAATATCTTGGGGTGTAGTAACGATAACGGCGCCACTAACTGGAATCTTTTGTGAAAGTGTCAGCTGAGTGTCCCCAGTACCAGGTGGAAGGTCAACAATCATGTAGTCAACATTGTCCCACTCTGTATTCATTAAAAGCTGCTCTAAGGCCTGAGTTACCATTGGTCCACGCCACACCATAGGGGACGCTTCGTCAACCAAAAAACCAATAGACATTGACTGTAGTCCATGAGCCATAACAGGCTTCATATTACCACCTTCAGACTCTTGAGGCCTAAGTTCTTTTACGCCCAACATGCGCGGCTGAGAGGGTCCATAAATATCAGCATCAAGTATAGCGACTCGGGCACCTTCCGATTGAAGTGAGAGTGCTAGGTTGACCGCNGTAGTCGATTTTCCAACACCACCTTTTCCGGATGCAACAGCGATTATGTTTTTAACGCCTGGNANNGCTTTGACACCNCCCTGAACTGCGTACGAGGCAATTTTTGACTTTATTGATATGTTTGAATAGTTAATTCCTGCTTTAGATAGAGATTCTTCTACTAATCCTTTTAATTCTTCATGGTAATTAATTGCTGGGTACTTAAGAAGAAGCTCAACGTTAACAATTTCATCGTCAATTGTAATATTCTTGACGTTTTCAGATGATAATAGGTCTTTACCAGTATGCACATCAATCACAGTACTTAGAATTTTTTCAATTTTGTCTTGCGTTAAAGTTGTCAATTTGATGACCTCAGTCGGTAAAATAACGCTATTTTATCGTACAACTATCTCTGGAATCCCTAATAATATTGGGATTATTAGAAACAAATTATGTCTAAACGTAGAATACTCGTAACCTCTGCTCTTCCTTATGCCAATGGAGAAATTCATTTAGGGCATTTGCTTGAATATATTCAAACCGATATCTGGGTAAGGTTTCAGAAAATGCAGGGCAACGAGTGCCACTATGTATGCGCAGATGATGCCCATGGAACACCAATCATGCTCAAGGCTGATGAGTTGGGTATTGACCCTGAAGTGTTGATTTCTGAGGTCAGTAAGCGCCACCAGGCGGACTTTAGCGACTTCGGTGTTGACTTTAGTCAGTTCCATTCAACGCACTCCGAGGAGAATCGTTATTATTCAGAGTTAATTTATTCTCGACTTAAAGATTCAGGCTTTATAAAGACGCGCGTCATATCGCAAGCTTTTGACCCTGAAAAGGAGATGTTTTTGCCTGACCGCTTTATTAAGGGTGAGTGCCCTAAGTGCGGTGCTGATGACCAGTATGGAGACAACTGTGAGTCGTGCGGTGCTACCTATTCAACAACAGAACTCAAAAATGCAAGATCGGTTGTTTCTGGTGCTGTCCCTATTGAGAAAGACTCTGAGCACTACTTCTTTGACCTACCTCAATTTGAGAAGCAGTTAAAGGATTGGACAAATGCCGGACACCTACAAGAGGAAATTAGTAACAAGTTAGCAGAGTGGTTTGAGCAAGGCCTACAGCAGTGGGATATCTCTAGAGATAAACCTTATTTTGGATTCAGAATACCGGGCACCGAAGATAAATACTTCTATGTCTGGCTTGATGCCCCTATAGGCTATATGGCAAGCTTTAAAAAGCTTTGTGATAACAGTGATCTTGAGTTTGATGATTTCTTTGCTAAGGGTTCTGATACAGAGCTTTATCACTTTATTGGTAAGGATATAGTCTACTTCCATGCGCTCTTTTGGCCGGCAACATTGATGGGTTCTAACTTTAGAACGCCTAATGCAATCTTTGCCCACGGATTCCTGTCAGTAAATGGACAAAAAATGAGTAAATCTCGTGGCACATTCATTAACGCAAGAACCTACTTAGAGAATCTTGATCCGGAGTACTTGCGCTACTACTATGCCTACAAGTTGTCATCCAAAATTGACGACATTGATTTAAATCTTGAGGACTTTAAGCAGAGAGTTAACTCCGACCTCATTGGCAAGGTGGTTAATATTGCCTCTAGAAGTGCATCTTTTGTGGTTAAAAAGTATGACAAACAGCTTTCTAGTAAATCAATAGAGCCTGAGTTGTATGCTGAGTTTGTTGATACAAGCTCAGAAATAGCCGCTCACTACGAAGCCAGAAACTTTGGTCACGCGATGCGCTCTATTATGAAGCTTGCTGACAAGGCTAACCAATACATTGACGAGAAGAAGCCTTGG
>JGI26063J44948_1000194_pt1 | contig 14768 bp, 11 predicted proteins | sample MarorgKNORR_S2LV_4_FD_44948 | JGI IMG/M metagenome (IMG submission 44948) | reverse complement strand
GAACTCATTGGTGGAGATACCTCGGTGACCAACGCCGATCCCGATATCGTCAGTGACACCGCTGCAGCGGTTCGCGAGGTCAGTGACGAGGTCGGAATTCTGTGCGGGGCTGGTGTCAAGACCGGAGCTGATGTGGCTAAGGCAATCGAACTCGGAACCACTGGCGTCCTGCTAGCAAGCGGTGTCACCAAGGCAGATGATCCCGCAGCAGCTCTAAGCGGACTAATCTCGGAACTCTGAGGTTTTTCTGAACTTCACAATAGAGTAGGTTCCTACAGCAACTCCACAAGCTCCTGCAATCACGTTCCAATCGGTTAGAGCGTTGAGCACGAGGGCTACGCAGTAGAACCCGGAGATGAGGAGCAGCAGGATGAGATGGATGACCGGCCCTCCTCTGAGGCGAGGGTCGATGAAGTCGTACATGTAGATCCCACCACCGAACACTGCGTATGCGTTGGCGAAGCCGAGGTAGACTATCCCGTAAAGCAGGGGGAAANCCACCATTCCAAAAGTGATGTCGAGGCCCCCTAGGACAAGCTCCACTCCTAGGATTATCACGTTCCCGTTATGCATCAGTGACTCGTGCCACTCGAAGTACTTGCTGACGTCATATCCCTTGGCGGCATTATTAGGAATCAGATAGAAAGTCACGATTACTGTTACTAGCAGTGCCGTGCCGCATGCGATGGCGAATGCTATCGAAGCCGATGCGAGAGCCCAATCCGGAACCTCTCCTCCGATGACGTGTACCCACGAGGACGCGGCTGCTATGGTAAAATAAAGGCCGAATGCGATAAAACTCCAGACCGTGAACGGAGCCAGTCTGTGGGCACCCAGAAGGACGACCTCCTCCCTCTGTTTGCTATCGTAGAATGTCGGTAGCGTCACACTGCCTTCTTCATCTATACAGATACTGATTAATGTGAATAGAGCCAACACGGCGGCAGCCGTTCTGAACAGCGCCAGCAGGATGTCAGGCAGGTATTGTGATCCGACGATATGGCCCTGGGTCTGNGAGACTTCCGTGATACCACTTGTCGTGACGTAGTAAAGCAGCGTAAGCAGCATGACGNCGATCAGGGCGGCGGTCTCAAGGTGCCGGCTCTTCTCACCGTACTCGCGTAGCCAGTGCATACCAGTGCAAAATGCACACCAACCTTGAACTCTGCCCCGGACAGGGCAATTCTACTCACTGCTTAGCGCGCTTACGCGAGGCCTTTCGACGCCGCAACTTCTTCTTGCGCCACTTCCAGCGCTGCTTCCCCTGCTTCTTCCATGCACGGGAGCCTCTCTTCATGCGCGTCGCCGACCTGCTTTCCCTATTTGAGCGATTCGCGGCGTCAGTAGATAGATGGTGGGCGATACAGGATTCGAACCCGTGTCACCGGCTTAGAAGGCCGGGATGATATCCAGACTACACTAATCGCCCGGTTATCTCTGCAGGACTCCCGCTCAAGAACCCTGCACCCCATCAGAGCCCTCTTCAAGTAACTCTCCGACCGCTTCCTCCACCGCCTCCTGCATCTCATCGGCATCGGAACCGGCGCTCATGTTGAGAGAACCGTCGTCCCTGATGTCGGCCCTGATGTCGNCTACACTCCTGCCCGTCTTCTTCGANATCTCCTTCTGCATCTTCTTACGCTTCCAGCGCTTGGAGCGAATCCTACTCAACGTGCTGGCGATTCGTAGTAAGGTCTCGAGAATTGCCAGCAGTACGAGGCTNCTGAAGAACGACTTGGCTAGTTCGGGTAGACTCTCTAGAAGTTCTCGGAACTCGCTCCACTGGACCGAGGTCGAACTGACGAGATAGACACCTAGGACAGCGAACGGGAGCATCTTTGCAACGTCCCTTGAGAGTTCCTCAGTCCAGTACGCGAGAATCCGCACAGCACCGACCACTGAGGTAGCGATGAGGGCGTTNCGAGCGTGGTCTGAACTATCCGAGAGCAGAGTCAAGATGACTGCCAGTACCAGCGTCCAGAAGGCTATCAAAACGGGAACGACGACGACGTATTGAATGACGAACAACACGCTCCTCAGATACTTCTTGACTTTGCCACCGAAGTCGTCAGCATACTTGCTCAGATCTAGAGTCAACAGGTCTTTCTTGGCGAGAATCCGGTAGAACATGAAGACGAAGCCGGAGTACACAGCGATTGCGATGATAGCTATCAGAGTAGGGTAGGTCTCGCGACCGAAGTCGATGATTAACTCAAGCANCTCATCTTGGGTGGTTGGAATATCCACGTAGCTCACACCCCGCTCCGATTCAAGGTAGTTGCCCTATTTGGTGCTGAATGGGCGCGCACATTTGGGGCACCTTGTAGGGGCGCTGACTCTAACTCTCTCCCATGTGTGTCCACAGTTACCGCAAATCCACTGCCTCTCAGGAAGGCTGTCGAGCACCTCCTGACGCAGCCTTCTGAGGACAGGGGACCCGGCTAGGCTAGGTGCAGGTGCGATCCGCTTGACGAGATCGGCGTGGTTGCCCCCGTGCTCGACCATCCCCGCTGCATGCAACAGCTCGTGTACGAGAGTGTGACGGAACAGCATCTCATCTCCAGCAAGAACTGGGTTGAGGCCGATAGTGACCGCACCCGGAGCGACCCTCAGTCGGCGCCGTCTGAACAGCTCGTTGGGGTCGAATTCGAATCGGGTCATACCAAGACGACTCTCCTCATCCGGGAGCCACTCGATGGTCAGGTGCTTGCCAAGATGACGCAGGAACGGCGCATCGTCCTCTCCGAGTACTTCCTTCAGTTCATCGAGAAGTCCCTCGGGCAGCTCAGGCTCGNTTGCTGCTCTCGCCCCTCTTCCGTCCTCGTCCACGCCACAGCGTGNCCCATTCTCCTTAAATGGCCGTCGTCGGTGGCCCGGCCACTGGGCGTGTGGCGCAGCTTGGAAGCGCGCTTCCTTGGCATGGAAGAGGCCCCGAGTTCAAATCTCGGCACGTCCACCATTCTTGTTATTTCTGAGGAGGAGTATGCCAAATAGTAATTTGATTTCTAATATCAAGGTATGAAATCATTGAAACTAGTCTAAATGGTGTTTAGAGACGCATATTGCATTGATACTAAATAGTCTATACTAGCACGGGCGACGTATGAAGTCTAAGCTAAGAGCAACACTTCTTTGCACGCTAATGATTGCATCTTCCCTTGCCGGGTGTCTCGGCGGGGATGATGATACTGGAGACGACGCTGTANTGGGATGCACCTACATGGATGCCACCAACTACAATGCCGANGCCACTGAAGACGACGGAACATGTNNGTATGCGCCCGGTGAGGAGCCAGTTCTTGGCTGCACCAACATGGCAGCTACGAACTACGATGCCGCCGCCACTCGTGACGACGGTTCATGTACGTACNCTGAAACAGTAACGGGTTGCACCGACTCGGCCGCCAATAACCACAATGCGGCAGCTGAGGCCGATGACGGCTCTTGTGACTACGGTATGGCACAGGCAGACATTATGGCAGCCTACTCGGCTGGCGAAATGGAGTTCTCTGCGGCCCTCTACGAGCTAGAGAAGTCGAGAAAGTGCCGTGAGCAGGGTTCCAACAACCCATGCGAGATAGTTGAGATGTCGATCGGCGACGCCTCGACCATCGACCCACACGACGCCTACGACTCGGCATCTGGTGACGTCATTGAGCAGGTCTACGACACACTCTACCGCTATGCGGGAGATGGAAGTGGAAACGCCATTATCGAGTCTAGGCTCGCCACTGGCTACTCACTCAGTGACGATGGTCTGACCTACACGTTTGAACTACGAGATGACGTGTACTTCAGCAACGGTGACTTGATGGAAGCATCTGACGTTGTGTACTCATGGTGCCGCGTAATTGGCTACGGCTCGCCCGACAGCCACGTAGGTTGGATTCTCGAGCAGAGTTTCGACTGTAACGACGCCGATGGTAACCACTCAGACAACGGTGGCGATAGCTTCACAGTTAACAGCGCGACCTCTTTCTCGGTCACTCTGTTTGACGTGTCCTCGGCATTCATCTCGACGATTGCCTACACAGTTGGCGCTGTAATCAACGCTGAGCTGTGCGAGGCCAACCGCGTCGATGCTGGAGGCGAAGACGATGACTACTGCCACGCGTGGATGGACGAGGCTCCCTTTGGAGCCGGAACCAACGCGTACTTGGTGCAGTCATGGGTCCGTGAGGACCGACTTGTCCTCGTGCCGAACTGGATGTACTGGGAGGCTGGCGATTACAACATCAACCGCCACACGGTTTCCATCGTGACTGAGGCNTCGACGAGGCTGCTCGCCTTCACCGACGGTGAGGTCGACTTCGGCGGCATCAACATCGAGCATCTGGTGAACTTCTGNGACAATCTGGAAGACAAGCCAAACGTACAGTCCAAGGACGGATACATCTGCACCTACAGGGAGACTTTCACTACGACCCTGTCGGCCTTCAACCTACACCCGAAGGCCCTAGATCCNGGAGAAGACTCGNCTAACACTGGCGCTAACTCGTCCCTCATCCTCAACCATGACTGTGACGGCGACGGTACCAATGACTGCAACGTCATGGAGACTGCAGCTCTGCGAGAGGCTGTCTCCTACGCGTTCGACTACGAGACCCACCGAAGGGACACGTACGACAACTCGCTGGCACCGCAGTACGGACCAATCCCTACTGGCTTCCTGTATGCGGGTACTCAGTTCGAGACCTTCACCTACGATCTAGCAAACGCTGAGGCGATTCTGGAGGACGCTGGCTTCATTCGCCAGTACGATTGTTCTTCACTGACCCGCAGTGACGCTCCGACCGTGGTTGCAGAGGCTGACAGAGACGGCACCGAGTGCCGCCTGCCAAACATCCTGGGCATCATGGCTAACGAGGGTAACGACTACCGAATCGCTATGGCCGGCCAACTGGCTGAGGCTCTGGGTACAATCGGAGTCGCGACCGCTGGAGATGCCAAGCCTTGGGCTGAGTATCTGACCATGTACTACACCAGGACCTGGGACATCAGGTTCAGTGGATGGGCTCCTGACTACCTCGACCCCGACAACTACTGGTCGCCGTTCGCCGGCGGTCACTCCATCGGCGGCGACGCCTATGGTACAGGGTACGAGAACGCGGACGTCAACGCTGCNCTGCTCATTGGCAGGACCTCGCAGGACGACGCTACNCGCGAGCAGGCGTACATTGATGCCTTCAATGCCTGGATCCTAGATCCTAACATGATCATCATTGGACAGTACAACGGCGTCGGTGTCAAGCACGACGACATTTGCAGCCCTGATTGGGTCGCCATTGGGTCCGCCCACTGGTTCGACTACGACAAGCTGCCAGAAGTCAACGGCGAGCTAGTCGGCTCCTGCTGAATAACGCCGTGAATACGTAAGGCCGACGGCAGCCACTCTCGGGTGGCTGCCGTCGCGCCGTCAATCAATCGATTCTCTATCTTGCCCGCGGTGCTCGTAAGGCAAGTGCCGTCAATCAATCGTCTGCCTGCCTACGGCAGGCAGAAGGTAACTGTCATAGAGCCGTCTCGATTAGCACGTTAAGGAGCGTTCACTGTGAAGTTACACGAATTCGTCGTACGACGGCTACTCTTGCTGGTTCCTGTACTGATAGGGGTCGCAATCCTGACATTCACTATCTCCCACCTCATCCCCGCGGATGCTGCCGCCGCACGGTGTGGCGACAGGTGCGGCCTCACAGTCGACTGGACCGAAGATGGCGAGCCGATATCTGCCTACCAGCAGAACCGAGAGCAAATGGGGATGAACGAACCTGTCACAACGCAGTTCAGAATCTACTTCGAGGATCTCGCAGTAGGTGACTGGGGAGAATCAAGCACATATCATCGTCCTGTTGTGGATGTGCTCAGAGACGCAGCTCCGATTACCTTAGAGATGACTTTCTTTGCTCTATTCATAGCCTATCCCTTAGGAATCACTCTCGGCATACTCAGTGCCGTCCGGCAGGACCGGATGTTTGATCACATATCGCGATTCTTTGCCATAGCGTTCGTTAGCCTACCGATATTCTGGTTCGCAATGGTTCTCCAATTATTGTTCGCTATTGGACCTCCTGATTCAGGAGTTGGAGGAGTCTGCGATCCCCTGTTCGGTACTGAGGGAGGATGCTTCCCTATCTTTGGGAGGCATGACCCAAGCCTAACCTATCCTGAAGATGGATTCGTCTCTTTTTATCCGGCAGGAGGGACTGGCTTCCATCTGATCGACAGTTGGTTCGTTACTGACCAGAAGTTGGCCACACTGCCAGCCGAGTATGGCTCCAGCCGGTTGCTGTTCAAGGACACTGTGTTGCATCTGGCACTACCTTGTGCCTGCCTAGGTGTCGCCTCCTCCGGCTCCCTCCTGAGATACATGCGCGCCAGCCTCCTCGAGGTCCTGCACGAGGACTATGTGAGGACTGCCCGNGCCAAAGGGATATCCGAATCCAGGGTCGTCATCGTGCATGCCTGCAGAAACGCTCTGATCCCGATAGTAACNATTCTNGGATTCTCGATAGGTGGTGCATTGTCGGGTGCCGTACTGACTGAGACCATTTTNGCCTTGAACGGCATGGGCCGAGTGGCTGTCAAGTCGATTCAGTACATCGACTTGCCAGTAATCATGGGTGTGACGCTCATTACTGCTGTCATCTTCCTGCTGTCCAATCTTGTTGTGGACATAATGTATGCAATCGTAGATCCAAGGGTGAGACTTGAATGAGGGGCTGGGACGAAGGAAAAGAGGATCGCAAGGAGAGCCTGAGGAGGATCTCCGAGGCTCTGTCCCAATCCCGGAGTGACTTTTCACGAAGTTGGAAGATATACCGTCGGTCTCTGTTAGCAGTGATGGGACTCTTGATGGTCATGGCCGTCGGCACAATCTCGTTTTTCGCTGATGAAATAGCAGTTGAGCATCCTTATCGGAATCTGCAAGACGATGAGTGGCAATGGTCCATCGACTATGAGCCTCAAAGAGAAAAACCCTTCTCTGAGAAATGCGACTGGCACGAACAGAGCATCACCACGAATCCAAACTCCCCTCTATTCTCTGAAACCGTGGTAGCCGAGTCAGACAACCATATCCACGGAACAGCTGCGAATGGTTACCATAAGGATATTCTCACAGTGGTACGACTCATCAACCTAGATGATAACATTGGATACGACCTCAACATCTCATTAATCAGCATAGATCCGAACAATTCCTCGATTCTCATCCTATCTCCAGAACTCTATGAGAACACGTCACTGCCGGGTGGTAAGGTCTGGCTCACCTATGAGTTCGATAACGAGGCAATGCACGTCTCGTGGATGCCAGAAGGATACCAAACTTGCATCTTCGGAACCAACCATCAGGGTCAGGACATGTTCAGTAAGGTCCTGTATGGCTCACGAGTCTCTCTCCAGATAGGGATAACAGTGGCCTCGTTGACAGTAATCATCGGGACCATCGTCGGCAGCGTGAGTGGTTACTTCGGCGGTAGAATCGACGAGGTTATCATGAGGATATGCGATGTCTTCTTCGCCATACCTGGATTGATTCTAGCAATGGCCGTCGTCTCGGCAATTCCAGAAATGACCAGTCTCACTATTCCGATATGGTTGGGTCTCCTGTTTCCATTATTGTTCCTAGCCACGGTATTCAGAGAATACCTAACATCCACTATCGTAGGGGGCCAAATCTTCGACCAAGGAATGGGCCCATTGATGAAGTATAGGAAAGTACTCTATCTTATTCCCCTAGTCATTTTCTGCTTTTTATTGTGGCCTGATTTAATTGATTTCTCAGACAGTAGGAACTGGAATCTTGCCGTCAGTATAGGGGTAATCTTCATCCTAGGGGTGTTAGTCTTAGCAGACAGGAAATTCATCGAGAAAGCGAGCTTCGACGGCGCAGGGGAGCGTCTAGGGAAAACGGTTGATTGGNCCAACCCCTGGAGGTATCTCTCACTCAGGACTGTTGCGATATTTGTTGCTGCAGTAGTCCTCTATGAATTTTCAGGGGGCGATGGAGGGGAGATTGTCATAATCAACGACTTCGATAGACTTTGGAAGATTCAGGCCGCCTTGATTGTCACCGGATGGCCAGGCTATGCTAGGCTGATTAGGGGGCAGGTTCTGTATGTCAAGGAGATGGCATTCGTTGAGGCAGCTAGGAGTGTTGGNGCNCCATCTGGGAGGATAATGTTCAGGCACATCCTTCCAAATGCATGGGCNCCTCTCCTAGTTGCCTTTACTCTCGACATCGGAGGGACAATACTGTCAGCATCTGGACTGTCGTTCATCGGCCTGGGGGCCAAGCCGGGCTCAGCGGAATGGGGTATACTAGTCTCGGAGAGTAGACAGTGGTTCCCCGACGACGCATACCTGATGCTTTTCCCCGGACTCGCAATCGCAGCCACCGTTCTTGGGTTCAATCTACTTGGCGATGGCATTAGGGACGTGGTTGATCCCAAAAACAGGAGGTGAGAAGATGCCGGATAACTTGCTTGAGATCGAAGGTCTACGAGTTCACTTCGACACACTCGATGGACCAATTGAGGCGCTGCATTCGGTGGACCTGAATGTAGAGCAAGGGCAGATAATGGGACTTGTCGGCGAGTCGGGGTGCGGGAAGTCTGTCACTTCTCTGGTTACGATCGGCCTAGCTACATGCGATGTCGATGAGGGCAGCGTGAAGTATGAAGGCGAGGAACTACTGTTCAGGGATTCAGAGGCCGACAAGAGACTCCAAGACATCTCGGGATGGGTTACTGTGATTGGAGTATTGGCTTCGATATTATCGTTTTTCGGAATGATTTTGACTCCAATCCCCCTTCTGTTCAGGGATTTCCTCTTCATATTCGTATTCATAACAATGGCCTCATGGGCTGCCGGGTTTGTTGCCAAGGGAGAATACCGACGCCATCAGAAATTCATGCGATGGGTGCGCGGCAACGAGATTAGCATGATCTTCCAGGAGCCCATGACGGCCCTCAACCCGCTTTACACGGTGGAGAAGCAGATTTCCGAGGTGATGCGCGAGCACGATAGGCTCGTTGTGCCCGAAACCCCACGTTACATCAGAGTCGGTCAGGCACTTGTCAGGCCCGCCACTCTAGTGGTTGACGCATTTTCTTCAAAGCCACAATCTTCGGTAGCCACATTCTCGACTCTCGCCTTTGTCCTCTTTGCTCATCTGCGCGGTTTCGCAGATCCCACTGCAGCTGCTATTGCTTCTCCATTCGTATTCATCTTCAAAGCCATCTTCTCGTTCATCGAAGTATTGTATGCATTAGTTAATGCCACTATCGGCCTCAACCCTGTTGCTGTGATAGAACTAGGTAGCTCGGTCACTATTTCTGAAAAATTTGGCATTATTATCCTAATTGGATTCGCTTATCTTCTGATAAAAATTCCAGTCCTTGCCTCAAAGTATGCTCCGGGATATGAGGCATTGTCTACCCAACTCGTCCAACAGATACCTCTTGTATTTACTACCGTATTGATCCTCTTCTTGTTACTCTGGATGCCACTCTCCGCTCTCCTCGCGATGACCATAATCACCACTCTTCTATCCCTCCCGGGAATCATTATGGTGAATTATCTGGGACTCGATCCTGCACACAGAAGACAGGTAATTGGCATCCTTGAGGATGTCAGAATTCCTAATCCTAGCGCGGTCGTGAAGATGTATCCACACGAGCTTTCAGGGGGGATGCGCCAGCGGGTGATGATTGCTATGATGATGGCTTGCGAGCCGAAACTACTCATTGCCGACGAGCCGACAACTGCCCTTGATGTCACTATCCAAGCCCAGATTCTCAAGTTGATGCGAGACCTCCGCGACGAGAAGGGTACGGCAATCCTGCTTATCACGCATGACTTGGGAGTTATCGCTGAGATGTGCGATGCGGTCACCGTGATGTACGCTGGGTCAGTTGTCGAGACAGGTAGCATAGGGGACATTCTGTCTAGACCCCGGATGCCCTACTCGATAGGTCTGCTTCACAGTATTCCCACAATTGACGAAGGTGTTGACCGCAGGGATGTGCTACCAATCATCCCAGGTCAAGTCCCGGACCCTAACTTGCACTTCGACGGTTGCAGGTTTCATCCCCGATGCCCATTCGCGAGTGAGACATGCATCACTACTCCTCCTCCGATGATTGAGGTCGAACCCGGTCACTTCGCAGCCTGCCACCACACTGATTCAATTGGCGAGAATGTCGCAGAAGTGCAGGCTGCGTTCGATGTCTTCGCTGNAGAGTATGGATTGGAAGGAGTTGACTGAAATGCCTGATGAAAGCAAAAACGACNAGATCCTNATAGAAATTGAGGGAATGAAGAAGTGGTTCCCCATCAAGAGCGGAATGTTGTCTCCTGTGAAGAGCTACGTCCGTGCAGTTGACGGGGTCGACTTGCAGGTAATGCGCGGAGAGACTCTCGGAATTGTCGGTGAGTCAGGTTGCGGTAAGACCACGCTGGGACGAGTCTTGCTCGGCCTCATACCGATAACAGAGGGTTCTGTCCACTATGATGGTGTGGACATCCGAAATATGTCAAACAAGGATCTCAGAAGGCGACTCCAGATTGTGTTTCAGGACCCCGGAGGTTCGATGAATCCGAGAATGTCGGTGCGTTCGATAGTGGGTGAGCCACTCCAGGTGAATGGGTTGTCCGAGGGTGCCGAGTTGACTCAGAGGGTGGCGGAATTGCTTGATTCGGTTGGCCTCAAGCGCGAGCACATGAATCGATTCCCACATGAGTTCTCAGGTGGTCAGAAGCAGAGGATAGCCTTGGCTAGGTCACTTTCTCTGGATCCTGAGTTCATCTTACTCGACGAGCCAACCAGCGCGCTAGATGTTTCTGTACAGGCGCAAGTTCTGAACCTGCTTGAGCAAATCCAGGAGAAGCACGGCCTCACCTTCGTTTTCATCACTCACGCTCTGAATGTTGTAAACCACATTTGCGACAGAGTCGCTGTGATGTACCTCGGAAAGATAGTAGAGATAGCCCAAACACAAGATCTGTTCAGTAAGCCAGCCCATCCTTACACACACGCTCTGATGTCGGCTATTCCTGAACCCTCTCTGGAGAAGGCCTCTAGGGAGAGAATAGTTCTGAGTGGCGATGTCCCCAGTCCAGCTAACCCGCCGCCGGGATGCAGGTTCCACACTCGTTGCCCCATAGCCGAGAAAGGTCTCTGCGATGTCGAGGAACCACCTCTAGAGGCCATCGATTCCGATGGCCATGGAGTGGCCTGTCACTTCCCACTAGGGTCCGGGATGAAACTCCCGGTTCTAGATGATGCCCAGATTCACCCTGAGGATGACGACGAGCCGACTACAATCGTACTCTGAGGAACAAGAATGGAAGAGAATGAAGTTGAATCAGAAACGGTCGAGAACGCCCCTCCTATGTTCGACAATAAGGAGGAGGCCGAGGCCGCTTTCTGGAGGCTGAAGAAGGCTCTGACAAGAGCAGAGAGGAGAGAGTAAAGCGAGTTCTGGCTCAGGAGAGCGAGGGGATTCTGACTACGCTCGGTAGAGTGGTGTACATTTCGGCGTGCATATTGTTTGATGGCTTGGTGCTGATGGAAATCCCAGTTAGCATGGGCAAGACCCTAGTCGCTTGGTCTCTCTATGCTGTCCTGTTGGTAGCNGCAATCAAGTTACAGTACGATCTCTATGAGAAGTGGTTCAACGTCGATATCAGTGAGATGGACTTTAATCAGCAGTGATTGGGAAGCGCTCCGACTCAACTCGCTCGAAGCTCCTGAACGAGGGGACGATTAGCCCAGCAGTTGTTGTCAGAACCATGAACGCCACTGCGATGGAATAGGTGGTGAGGACGTTAGTCGTCTCAATCATCCAACCTCCGAGAAGGGGTGCGAATGGGATGAAAATCAGCGACCCTATGGCATCCAGTGAGTTGACCCTCCCTCTGAGGTGCTGATCAACGCTGTCTGACATNGTGGTTCTCCAGATTACACCTAGGGTTCCTCCGAGAATACCTTCGAGGAGGACGAAGACCAGTACTGCCCAGAATGGAATTGGCATTGCCCACATCAGCATACACCAAGCTATCCCTCCGATGAAGATGTAGAACACCTTCCCNCTGTGCTCCTTGGATATCGGACGAATACCGCCGAGTATGGAGCCGGCCATCGCCCCTAATGCCCCGACGGCTCCNAACACACCGAATGCATTGGCCCCTANCCCCTTGTTCCCGATGATGAAAGGGACTCCTATCTCGATAGCCGAGTCCCCCACATGCCATATCATGAACATCAAGATACCTGCGAACAACCAGGGCTGGGTCTTCACGAACTCCCATGCCTCGAAAACTTCTTCTCGCAAATCCCCAACTTCATCGCGAACCACTGGGATTTCCGATATGCTCCACAGCACGGCTCCACTGAAGAGGAAGGTGATGACATCGATGAGTAGGCAGACCTCTATGCCCCATGTACCAACAGTCATACCTCCGATGAGCGGTCCGAACATCCATGCTGCCGTCATCGCAACTCCTCTCAGGGCGTTGGCCTGCGGCAGCANATCCTCCTCGACGAGGTCAGGCACCAAGGCACCTATCGCTGGGATGGAGAAAGCCCCTGCCCCTCCTGTGAGAAAGGTTACCACGAGCAACGTCTTGATCTCATCCATTCCAGCCATGAGTGCAATTATGGCTAGAGTCACAAGCATGGCTTGNGATAGATCCGCAACCAGTGCAACGGTCCTACGCGGCATCCTGTCGACCACCATGCCACCATAGAGCAGAAGTGGGAGGTGGCCGAGGAAGTAGGCNGTGAATATCAGCCCGTAGATCTTAGGCCCTCCAATCTGGGCNACCGTCCAACTCATCCCGATGATGAAGATCGAACTGCCCAGCATATTGACGCCGTTACCGATGAGTAAACGGCGGAACTCGGGGATATCCCAGGCTTCTTTCATACCCATTAATCAATGGCGAGATTCAGGTCATTTCAACGTGCCTCAGGATGACTGACAGATAGTGCAGATGAACGCTTTGACAAAGATGGACGAGACTACAAATCATAGATATTGTAAATCATCAATATATTGTAATATTTTGTTCATACGTTCAATAATTAAGTATTATTGTGAATATAAGCACAGAATTACATCAAATGCATATACAAACGACCGAATGATTATAGCACTCTCTCGCACACCTGCGCGTATCCGGGGGGGCATTATGCTAGAATCATCGACGCATGTTGGTCTGCAAAATGCCGACGGCCTGCTGTCAATAGATCGGTTCGGTGCCGAATCGGCACGGATAGGGAGGGAGATTGCCGATGGGTATCACCGCTATCNCATAGAAACTGAAGAGGTCGATGATGCCGACCCACTGCCGCACAGGTTCCTCGTAAAGGTCGGTAAGGTTGGCCTAGCGAAACTAATCGCCAAGGAGNTCGTGACCTACTTCCCCCAGTTCGACGTGATCCTCTCTAGGCCTTGCACCTACGGTGTTTTCTCAGGGCCAGTTGGCGGCTTTGCCCCGAGACCAAAGCTGTGCGTAGGCTGCCTCAGGTGCGAGGTCCAGCATCCGGACTTTGTGAAGGTCCTGCCTAATCCGGACCTACTCGCGCTGGGGGATTCGTACACGACTCACGGACACATCGCGGCCATTGACGAGGAGGCAAAGAAGGGAATGGTCCCGGTGCGCGGACAAGGGTACAGAGGACGCTTCGGCGGCCCCGGCTTCGACGGTATGCTAACAGACATGTCGGAGATTGTTCGGCCCAGTAGAGATGGAATCCACGGACGCGAGCTGATTGGCACAGCAGTGGACATTGGGAGCAAGCCGATGCACCTGTCTTTCGATTCCAACGGGAAGCTATCGGGGAGCACCCCTGAGATGTTCACAATCCAGGTCCCGTTTATCTTCGACCTCCCTCCAGGAGACCTCGGCTCACCGCAGTTGGTTAAGGTGGTAGATTCAACCAGTAGTCGGATAGACACCCTGGCGTGCCTAGATGCTCACACCGTGGCAAGACTGGGACTGGACGCACCCAACATCGTCCCGGTACTCGACAACACTGAGGCATCCCGAGCCTCGGAGTTCCCAAACGCGAGGCTGATTGAGCTGCGATCATCGCCCGGGCGATCATGGGGTTGGGACGCTGCCGGTTTCGAGATTGCCAACGCGGTCTCCGACGCGATGATTGGAATCCGAATACATTTCGAAGAGGGCTGGCAGGACCGATTGACTCAGGCAGTTGAGTCAGGAGTCAAGGTGATTCACCTGCTCGCGGATCTGCATGGCCGCGGTTCCGACGGCACCTTCGTCACTGAACTGTTCAAGGAGGCCCACATGCTTCTCATCGAGCAGGGACGCCGGGACGCTGTCACACTATTCGGNGGAGGAGGCATTGTTGGGGCTGATCATGTTCCCAAGGCCATCATCAGCGGACTTGATGCAGTCGCNCTCGATTTGCCGGTACTGTTTGCCCTACAGGGACGTTCAAATGGCTCGCTCAGGCATCGAGAGAATGTCNCTGGAACANTGCCGGTGCAACTGGATCAGGATTGGGCAGAGCAGAGNCTCATCAATTTGTGCGGCTCGTGGAGGGACCANCTACTGGAGATACTCGGAGCGATGGGAATCCGCGAGGTTCGCAGACTAAGAGGAGAATTTGGGCGCTCAATGGTGGTCAAGCACCTAGAGGACGAGGCCTTCGAGGGGATTGCAGGCTATGTGGGGGGCGATTGCTGATGACTATAATCCAGAATATATCTGACACCCTCAGTGGAAAGATTGTGAAG